>Ga0210393_10000421_pt1 | contig 38756 bp, 32 predicted proteins | sample IncBWC27OmetaG_FD_160068 | JGI IMG/M metagenome (GOLD analysis project Ga0210393, IMG submission 160068) | Forest soil microbial communities from Barre Woods Harvard Forest LTER site, Petersham, Massachusetts, United States - Inc-BW-C-27-O ...
GTCGCCGTCCGGCCGCAAGGTCGATCCTTCCAGCGAAACCCCGGCAAACACTCCGCGCGCCCGCGAATAGCTCAGCATCTCCGAGCGCATGTAAGCATCCGTATCCGCCGCGGCTGTCCGTCCCTTCGGACCTGCCGCCACTGACGCATCCGCGCCGAGTTTCACCTTGCTGTGGAGCAGGCTGTTCATCCCGCGGTTGTTCATCACCAGGATCACGAAGTCTGTCGCTTCTCCTCCGATTTGCAATCCCACGCTGCCGCCTTCCAGCGCATACATTGCCGGGGCACCCCACGGGCCGTTGAAGTCTTTTCCGGTGCGGCAGACCATCACTCCGCGCCCATAGCTTCCCCCGACGACAAACGCCGCCTTTAGAACCGACGGAAGTACAACCACGCACCGCGCCTTGTCCAGCAGGTCTTGCGGGATATCGTCGGGGACATCCAGAATTTCCTGGATCACCGTTCCCGCGTTTTCCAGGCGGTTCTTTTCATCTTTTGCATTTTCGTCCGCAGGCTTTGCGAACGAAAGGGGCGCCATGGCCAGCACGCCCGCCATTGCAACTGTCAATCGTTTCATGTTTGTTTCCTCCCTTGTCTTTCTCAACTCAATAAAGTTTTTTCGTTCTCTAGTCTTGGCCTAATTGCCCCGCTTGTCCGTAACCAAAACAACTACTCCGCCAATCAGGCAAATCACTCCAACCACTGGCGGCAACGGAAAAGTGTGATGCTCCTCCTTGGTCGCCTGGATCGGCCCGATGTCGATCACCTTCTTTTGCGTGGTATAGCTGATGCCCTGGTACGCCAGCGCAAGGATGCCTATCGCCACCAGAATGATTCCCAGGATCGACCGTCCACTCATTCAGTCTCCTATCGATGTCTCAGGCCTTTGACCGGCCGGCCTCTCTGTTTGAACACGACAGTTTGCGCGCGCCCTTCAGGAACGCCGAAGCATATGGCTGACCATCGTTACCAGGAATAGAACCAGGAACAGATAGAATAGGATTTTGGCGATTCCTGCGGCCGCCAATGCAATGCCGGTAAAGCCCAGCACTGCGGCGACCAGTGCGAAAATAAAGAACCCTAGTGCCCAGCGAAGCATGCTACCCTCCCAAGACGTAGTTTAGTTTTTCGTTCTTCCAGGGGTCTGAACCGCGTTCTTCCGTTCAGGGCCTACGCTGCGATTCGCATTATTTTTACGTTATCCAGCCTCTAAGCTCCATACGGCGGAACCCGTATGGCCCACTGCGTCATCGTGTACCCCTCGTAAGCGCTCTTTGGCGCCTCAAGCCCACGTTGCAGCCCCTGTGCTTAGAATTGTCGTTAAATGTATCGCCTTACGATATGTTCGGCCGCATCCCCGGCGCGCGAACCACCTCCCGCGTCCTCACTCCGTTTTGCCTTGAAATTACTTCACGCCTCTCAGGTGTTCCGTGTAAGAAATTCCAATCGATTCGTCGCAATTTGCTCCGTACTAGAACCACCGCAATCCTCTAACTCCTGTTCCCTCAGTCATCTATCGAATCCCCTTATTTCTACGCGTTCTGGCGTGCCAGATGCTCACCAGTTTGCCGTCAGTCAAACAGCAATGCGCCGTCGCGATGGGACCTGTTCACGTCGCATTGGCAAGCGCGCTCAACGTCCGCAAGTACATCCTTTGGGGGGACCTGGGAACTCAATGCTCGACGCGCGGCTTGGTCTTGATCGTTCAGCCGCCATCTCAAAGATTTTTCTAGGAGGCACATCATGGTGGAACCGCTGAGGCTCTTAGTTGTAGACGATCACGAGGTTGTCCGCAAAGGTTTGTGCTCCGTCATTGCACAACAACCCGGCTGGCAAGTAGCGGGTGAGGCCAGCGATGGCCGCGAGGCCGTCGCCAAAGCAAAAGAACTAAAACCGGACGTCACCATCCTAGACATCAGCATGCCCTCTCTCAACGGCCTTGAAGCCACGCGCCAAATGTTGAAACAAGACGCGCGCGCGAAAGTCCTCATCCTCACTATGTATGATTCCGACCCGCTGATTCAGGACGTTCTCAACGCCGGCGCTCGCGGGTATCTCTTGAAGTCCGACGCCGGCAAGGATCTCGTCACCGCCGTCGAAGCCGTTCGCCGCAACAAAACTTTCTTCACCGCCAAAGTAGGCCAGATGGTGCTTGACGGCTTTCTCGATAAGAAGCCGCGTCCTTCGAACCCTGATGCGGCGCCGAGCCGGCTCACACCGCGCCAGCGCGAGATCGTCCAGCTTCTCGCGGAAGGCAAGAGCAGCAAGGAAGTCGCCGTCGCACTTGGACTCAGCGTGAAAACCGCCGAGACACATCGCGCCAACATCATGCGGCGTCTCGAATGCCACTCCATCAGCGAACTCGTGCGTTACGCCATTCGCAACGGCATCATCACAGCGTAGTTTTTCTTCGCATAGTCTGCCCGGCAACTCATTGCCGGGCAGACTACCTTGCTCCGCCTTCAGCCCTCCGTGATTCGCTGTATTTCTCGCATCCCAGCCCCGTGTTCCTCTTAGTCCGTGATGCATTACTCCGGCCCTCAACCCCGGGGGTTGCATCAACGTTGTTCGGCAAACATACCAAAGGAGACCGCCATGAACTGGGATCAAATCGAAGGAAAGTGGAAGCAATACGCCGGAAAGGCTCGGGAACGATGGGGCAAATTAACCGATGACGACCTGCAGGTGATCGGTGGCAAGAAGGATCAGCTCGTCGGCAAAATCCAGGAGCGCTACGGCATCGCCAGAGAAGAAGCGCACAAGCAAGTGGAAGAATTCGCGCGTTCCTTCCGCTCCGACGAGACTACCAACCAGCAAAAACAGAACGATCGCGAAGACAACACTTCCGGCCCTCAGCAGGAAAAAGCACACGGCGCAGGCAAGCGTTAGTCGCGAAAGACCGCGGTTAGCGAGCTTGCCAGTCCCGGATGGTAGCTTCTAAACGAATAGCAGGTCCACGGCGCTCAAACTGCGGACCTGCCAAATGGCTTGCGCACTCGCTTCTAGATCGTCTTGTCCTTTGAATAGCAAAGTTTTTCCATATTGCATTCCACGCATTTCGGTTTTCGCGCTATGCACACCCGGCGACCGTGCCAAATCAATTGATGCGAAAACTGGATCCACTTCTCCTTCGGAATCACCTTCATCAAATCCTGCTCAATTTTCTTGGGGTCTTCGTTCCGCGTCAGGTCCAGCCGGTTGCTCAAGCGAATCACATGCGTGTCCACCACCACCCCGCTCGCGATTCCATACGCCGTCCCTAGCACCACGTTTCCCGTCTTCCGCGCCACTCCCGGCAGTGTCAAAATTTCATCCATCGTGCGCGGCACTTGCCCGCCGAAGTTCTCGAGTATTGCTTTGCTCGCTCCCATCACCGATTTCGTCTTGTTCCTGAAAAAACCGGTGGGTCGAATCTCCTGCTCCAGTTCGCTCGGAGTGGCATACGCAAACGCCTCCGGCGTTGGGTATTTCTTGTACAGCGTTTCCGCGACTTGATTCACGCGCACGTCCGTGCATTGCGCCGAAAGGATCGTCGAAATGAGCAACTGAAACGCATTCGCATGCTTCAGTTCGCACGTCGCATCCCCATAGGCCTCGTCTAGCTTCGCAAGAATCGCAGCCACGCGCTTCGGCTCCGCGCCGGCAGCTGTAGCTGACGTTTTCGGTTTCGCCAGCTTCGCGGCTCGGGAGTCGCGCGCGGTCTTGCTTGTTGCCTTCTTCTTTTTATTTGTCTTTTTCTTGGCCATGGTGAAAAAAGGGTATCACAGGGCTCCGCAGCAATCTTTCCAGCGCGAGCCGTTACGTCCGGTACAGATATTCGTTGTGATTGGCACGAACCTATTCGCCGGCAGTCAACCTCAGCAATCTCCGGAACGCCTTCCCGCGATGACTGTGTAAATTCTTTTCCTCAGCCGAAAGCTGCGCGAACGTTTTTCCAAGCCTCGAAAAGTAAAAGACCGGATCATACCCAAATCCACCTTCGCCACGCGGCGCTTCCAAGATCTCGCCGTCTACCCTGTCCGTCACAATCGCGATTGCGCGACCACGCACCGCCAGCGCAATCGCACAAACAAAATATGCCTCGCGCCCCGCTCCTCCTTTCCCGCGAAGCTCGCGCAGCAGTTTTGCGTTTCGCTCCGCGCTGCTCGCTCCCAGCCCCGCATACCGAGCCGAACGCACCCCCGGCGCGCCGCCTAGCGCCGGAACCACCAGCCCCGAATCATCCGCAAACACCATCGCGCTCCGCATTCGCGAATGATGCAATGCCTTCCCCAGCGCATTCTCCGCAAACGTCGGCGCATTTTCCTCGAACGCGGGCAAGGAATCGAAGTCCGGCAGCAACTCCAGTTCGACGCGCGCCGCTCCGTCCGCGCCAGCCGCAAGCAGACGAAACTCCTCCAGTTTTCCTCGGTTGGACGATGCGAGAAACAACCTAACGGGCGCGCGCACTGAATTTCTGAGGCAGCAAGGCGCGCTGCTCTTCCGTCAACCGGCGAATCCCCGCCGCCGCCAGCGCGAGCAAGTCCTGCATCTCGCTTCCCGTGAACGGCCGCCCCTCGGCCGACGCCTGAATTTCCACAAAATCCCCGCCGCCGGTCATCACCACGTTCATGTCCACTTCCGCGCGCGAATCTTCCTCATACGCCAAATCCAGCAGCGCGCGATCGTCCACAATCCCAACGCTCGTCGCCGCCACCGTATCGATAAGCGGCGAACTCTTCAAAATTCCCGCCGCCACCAGCCGTTCGAACGCCAGCGCCAGCGCCACGAACGCTCCCGTAATCGACGCCGTCCGCGTTCCGCCGTCTGCCTGAATTACGTCGCAATCGATCCACACCGTGCGCTCGCCCAGCGCTTCTTGATCTGTCACCGCGCGCAGCGATCTTCCAATCAGCCGTTGAATCTCCTGCGTCCGCCCCGACTGTTTTCCGCGCGTCGCTTCTCGCGGCGTACGCTCTTCCGTCGCGCGCGGCAGCATCCCGTATTCGCTCGTCACCCAACCCTTGCCGCTGCCTTTCAGAAATCCCGGCACTCCGTCATCCACGGTCGCGGTGCAAATCACTCTAGTGCCCCCCAATTCGATCAACACGCTTCCTTCCGCCGTGGAAATAAAATCCGGCGTCATTTTCAGAGGCCGCATCTGATCCGCCCCTCGTCCGTCGCCCCTCATTTTTCCGCCTGTCCCCATACTTCTCCTTACTTCTCTTGCTCTGTGAACGTCGTTTATCCCGGCCGGATCGGTGTGTCCTCTCCGCACCCTGCGTAATTCTTTCTCCTAATCCTTCCAAGTCACCGCTTCTGCTGCGTCTTCGCGTCCTTTCCCGCAACTGCAGGCGTCGCTACAACTGGCGTCACCGGCTTCGTCACGGGTGTGGGGGCCACAATCGCCGGCGCCACCGTCCCCTTCGTATTCACGACAAACGTCCCCGTCAAATCCAAATGGCCCGCCAAAGTTTCCACTTCCTGCCCATGAATTAAAATCTTCAACCGCTGTACTTTAGGCACATTCGCTTCCAACGTTCGCGTGATCGAATCCACCGCCAATTGCTCGCTCTCAATCCCCGACGGAATCGAGGTCCCCAGCGCCTCCGAAAAATCCGCAATCCCCGTTCCGTCCGGCAACAAATAGAATGCCAGCAGCACGGCATCCGGCGGGAGCGTCCGCAAATCGCTGTCTACCGGCCCCGCCAGCAGCGTATTCAACACTTGTTTCGATCGCAGCACCGGATCGTTCGAGAGCGGTAACTCCACCGTCACCCCCGTCAGCGTCGGATCCTCCGCATTCGAAGCCCAGAAAAGTCTCGCCTTCACACGCGGCTCGCCCGGATTCACCGTCAGCGATTGCGTCAAGTCTCTCCGCGCCTGCTCTTCGCTTTGTTGCTGCAGCTTCGCGGCGCGCCTCACCCGTTGCCGCAGCACTGGAAAATAAATCGCTGCCGCGATCACCGCCACGGCAAGCCCGCCGAGCACCCAGTATTTCCAGCGCCCCGTCACGGCGTCGCCCCCGGCGCGCTCGCAACCACGTACGACGGCTTGAACTGCGCCACTCCGCGCGCAATCGCGTCCGCGACTCCCGGAATCATCCGGTCAATATCCTCGCGCGCCTCCACGGACACGCTCGAAATTTCCACTGCGATCGCCGGAGCCGCCGTCGTCCTCAACTGCCGCACCGACGCGGTCTGCGCCGTGTTCGGTGATCCCTTGAATCTCTGCGCCAGCATGCCTTGCACGATGTCACCCAGCTTTCGGCTCAGTCCTTGAAACGGCGCTTGCGCCCGGTCCCAAGGGATCATCCCGTTGGCCGATGCCGATTGCGGCAACTCCGAATTCACATACACTCGCGCTGTTCCCGGCAGCCCCGTCGATGACACGTGCAGCGTCACGAACACCGCACCGCTCTGCGCATTCGCGATGGTCGAGCGGTCGTCAAACGACGGATTCTCGTTCCCCTGCCGCGTCTGCACCACTTGAAATCCCTGCGACTCCAGCGCCCGCCGCACCTGCGCGGCAATTTCTAGTGCGATTTCGCTCTCGCGAATTCCGCCCGTCCCGCGCGCGCCAGGGTCCGTCCCGCCGTGCGCCGGGTCCAGCACCACAATATTCAATCCCGTGCGCGGCTGCGGCATTTGCGTAACGACGGGCGCCGCCGCCGGGATACCAACCGGCTGTTGCGCCACGGGCGTTTGCGTTGCACTTGGAGCAACTGATGGAGGTGTTTGCCCAGGCGTCTGAGAATCTATAGCCATTACCGTGGCGCATAACACCACGCTCGCCCCAAACAACAAAATCCAAGTCCTGGTCCCAGTCTGTTCTCGCCTGCCAATTAGAGAAGGCTTTTTCACGCTCAGCAGCATATCAAATCTACGCCTGGCTTCGCCCTGCCCGATTCTGTACACCGCAAAAGAAAAAGGACGGCTCTCCAGCCGTCCCCTTGAGCGTCCTGCCAAATTCGCTAACCCGCCGACTCGGTCGTGTAGGGTTCGCCTTCTGAGGCGGACCCTTCCGTCTACTGACCCTGCGGTTGTGGTTGCGTCGCCTGACTCTGCGGTTCTTGCTGACCCTGCCGCCGACGCGCCGCCCGCCGGGCCTTCGCATTCTCTCTCATCTGTTCCCGCTGTTCCGGCGTCAGCAACTTCACCATCTGCACGTGCGCTCCGCGCCGAATCTGATGAATCTTCGTCTGCTTCTGATCCGCCGAAAGCGTCGCATCGTTATTTACCGCCTTCATCTGCGATTGCGTTGCCCGATGTATCTGCTTCATCTGCGCCTTTTGATCGTCGGTCAGGTTTAAGCCGGCCATCTCGCCGTTCTTGCGCCCTTCCTGATGCGCCGGGGCTGCGGGAGCCGCCTGGCTCTGGTCCTGCGGCGCCGCCTGCGAACTGTCTTGCGCCCGGCCCACTCTCGGCGTCAAACTTAGCGCCAGAAATCCCGCCGCCACTGCAATCTGCTTGATAATCTCATCCCTCTTCGTGTTCATAGAGCATCCTCTTCCGGGCTGGCGACCCTTATTCTCTCCCTCATATAACCCTTCCCCGCCCCAAATGTCGCGCCCCACTCGCCGGGCACTTTCCGACCTGCGACGACTCGCTCTGACTGATAGCCATATTCCGCTTTCGTCTATTCGGCCCTCGCGCTTTTCACTTGACAAGACTTCTTATAAAACATATTAAATCGTTTTAATGCAAAGAGGAGACGCTCTGCCATTCTGTTTGCGAATCAACTGCCGCGTAACTTCGTCTTGCGATTGTTTTCGCTCCGCTGTTCCTTTGCGCTTTTCTTGGCCACGTTGTCATCGTTCGTTTTGTTTGCTGCCGAACTCACATCTAGGGGATGCTTATGGACTCACGAATTGGTACGGAGAAGATTGGTTCACAGCAAATCCATCCTGGCAAAGTCGCTCGCATCGCTAGCCTGGTTGGCCGTAGGACTGCCTCTCTCCTTTTTTTCCTCTCCTTCTTGACGAGGGTTGTCTTTGCCCAAGGCGCCACGGCGCAGACCATCCGCGTCGATTCCACTCCGGACCATTCCACAAATTCGTTCCGCCCTACGGAATCCCTCGGCGCCGGAGTGGATCGCATCTCCCGTGCTTCCACCGACTTGATTTTCACCGAACCCATACTTAAAGAGGTGCTCTCCGCTGGCTGGCAAACCGTCACCTATCGGCAGAACACGGAGTTGCACGTCGAAGCCTGGCACTGGAATCCATCGGGAAAATGGAGTGAAACCGGCGACCAAGGGTATTTCACGGGTGATGCTTCACCCAAAGACTTTATCCGTCACTCCTATGGGCATCCTTTGCCCCACGCTGGCTTTTCGCATCCCGACGGTAACAGCTACTCGCGCCTCACCGACGGCGACACCAATACCTACTGGAAGAGCAATCCCTATCTCACCAAGCCATACACCGGCGAGGATGACTCATTGCATCCTCAATGGGTCGTCGTCGATTTAGCCACCGCTCAGGACATCACCGCGATTCGCATCGATTGGGCAGATCCTTATGCTCGCCGGTATTTGGTTCAGTATTGGAATGGCATCAATCCCATTCAGTCCGCCAGCCAGGGAGCATGGGTTACCTTTCCCGGCGGCGCAATCTCCAATGGAACTGGAGGGCAGGCCACAATCCAACTTTCTGAAAACCCCATACAGACACGCTGGGTCCGCATTTGGATGACCGAGTCTTCCAACACGTGTGATACGCATGGCTCCGGCGATCGTCGCAACTGCTTGGGCTACGCCATCCGCGAACTCTATCTCGGTACCACTACGGCCGACGGAGCGTTCCACGACGTCGTCCGCCACACCAGCGACCGCGCGCAGACCGGCACAATCTGTTCTTCCGTCGATCCTTGGCACCAAGCCTCGGTTGTCAATGAGCGCGGCGACCAGGTCGGTTTTGACCTCTTCTACACCAGCGGTATCACGCGCGGTCTTCCGGCCATGATTCCCGTCGCCATGCTTTACGACACGCCAGAGAATGCTGCCGCTGAAATAGCCTACATCGAAAAGCGCGGCTATCCGATCTCCTATGTCGAAATGGGCGAGGAGCCCGACGGCAAACACACGCTGCCCGAAGACTACGCCGCGCTCTATTTGCAATGGGCCACGGCGTTGCACCGGATCGATCCCCAACTAAAATTAGGTGGACCCATCTTTGAAGGCGTGAACAAAGACATCGAGGTCTGGCCCGATGCGCAGGGCCGCACCTCCTGGATGGGACGCTTCTTCGCTTATATGAAGTCCCACAATCGCCTCAGCGACCTTTCCTTCGTTTCATTCGAACACTATCCCTTCGAAGCTTGTCAGTTGCAGTGGAGCGACCTCTACGAGGAAGCCAACCTCGTCACCCACATTCTTCAAGTATGGCGGGAAGATGGACTTCCTCCGGGTGTTCCCATGTTCATCACCGAGTCCAACATCGCGTCCGGCAGCGACGAATCCTTCGTGGACACTTTCGCAGCCCTTTGGTGGTCGGACTACATTGGCGCTTTTTTTCAGGCCGGTGGAAAAGCCGTCTACTATTTTCACTATCTCCCCGAACAGACTTCTCTCAGTTGCGGTGGCACCTCTCCCGGCACGTTCAGCATGTTCACCGTTGACGCCAAATACCAAATCAAGCAGCGCACTTCGCAGTACTTCTCCAGCCAGATGATCACCCAGGAATGGGTTCAGCCCGGCAGCGGCGAGCATCGCGTCTTCCCCGTGACCAGCGACATCCGCGATGGCGCCGGCCACACTCTGGTCACTGCCTACGCCGTGCAGCGTCCCGACGGGGAGTGGTCGCTTATGCTCGTCAACAAAGATCAGCTCAACGCTCACCCGGTGCGCATTGTGTTTGAAGACGCTAAGGCTAAGAAGGACAGCCATTTTTCCGGGTCACTCCAAATGGCCACATTTGGCAGCGAGCAGTATCAGTGGCATTCGAACGTCAACGGGGGCACTGCCGATCCGGATGGCCCCATAGCGCATTCCTCCGTCGCTGCCGACGGCCCGGCCGCTACCTTCACCCTTCCAAAGGCCTCGGTCACCGTCTTGCGTGGAAACATCACCGTGAATCCGGGGCGCTGAGAGCCACGGAGCAGAGGCTAACGCCAGGATTGTCGTCCTGGCTTACAAAAAGGTCTCAAACAAGTTCGCAATTTCGAATGCCTAAAGACAAGACCGCCCGGCTCACTCGAACCGGGCGGCCACCACATATCCTTAATAGACGGAGCCTTAGGCCGTTTCCGTTCCTTCAACAACCATCGGCTGCGGCTCGCTCTTCCGAAATTTTCCAGTCACCCCATAAACCACAAATCCTGCGACGATGATTAGCGCGCCAAACAGTAGTCCATTCATCCCTAGCACGGACTCGCTCTCGCTCTCCACCATCGCCAGGCTCAGCAGCAGCAGCGGGAATATCCCGCACGTGATCGCTCCCGCCAATCCTCCCGGCACGCGGAACTCCCGTTTCAACTCCGGCTCCCGGATTCGCAACACCACCAGCGTCACGAACTCCAGCATCAAGCTCGCGCCGTACAGCATAATGTCCAGCGTCACCAGTCTTTTGAATCCCAGCCCCAGGCACAGTGCCCAGCAGCTCGCGCAGACAATAATCGCCACCCACGGCGCCTGTGTCTTTGAACTTAGCTTGCCAAAGACTTTCGGCAGCATCCCGTCCCGCGCCATCGCCAGCGGCAGCCGCGAATAGCTCAGCACCAGGGCGTTAAACATTCCGAACGCGCTCATCATTCCGCCCAGTACGATCAGAAATCGTAGCCATTCGAATCCCGCGATTTTCCCGCCGATCAACCCGGCGACCTCCGCCCAGGCGCCGTCACCGGCAAACGTCGAAGCCGGAATCCCCGTGAAGTACACCGTCAGAAACGGAAGAATGTACGTCAGCGAAACCAGCACCACCGCCGCGATCATCGCCTTCGGATACGTCCTCTGCGGCCGCTCCACTTCCTGCGCGATCGTCGACGCGTTGTCCCAGCCCATATAATTCCACATCGCCACCAGCACGCCGCCCAACAATCCCAATCCGGTGGCCCCACTCGCGGCATGCGCGTCCGCCAGCGCACCCGCCTTAAACGGCGCCAGCACCACAATCGCCGCAAACGGCGCCGACAGCAGAAAGAACAGCCACAGCGAAGTAATCCCCACCACCCGGATTCCCGCGATATTCAGCAGTGCGCACGTCGCTACCACAAACAATCCCGCGTAAATCCCATGACTCGGCGTTCCAAACCACGGCGACATCTGCTTCAGGTAAAACACAAACAGCGTGGGATATATCGCCATATCAAAAATGCTCGCCGCCAGCGACAGCCAGGCCTCTTGAAATCCCCAGAAATTCCCCATCCCGCGCCGCACCCACGCGTAATATCCGCCCTCCGCGGGCAGCGCGCTCGAAAGCTCGCCAATCATGAATGCCGTCGGTAGGCACCACAGCACCGGCAGAAAAATCAAAATCAAAATCCCGTGCCCGTATCCGGCGCCGCTCACGATCTCTTCCGTGCCGTATGTGCCGCCGGACACCATGAAAAATGTCGCGGCCACCAGAGGCCAGAGCGTCAGCTTCGCGGTCTTTGTTTTCGCTTGGGAAATTGTGCGGGAAGGTAGTTGGGCTGGAAGCGATAAAGAACTCAATTTTTACTCTCGTCCTCCTAAGCGTTTCTCACTCTCGCGATGGGTGAAGTGAGTCCGCGTTTTCAGAATACAAGACTCATCTCTGCATGCAACAAAAAAATGCACTCCAGCAAAATATTTTTTCTCCTCCCCCACTGTCCATTCGAACAGCCCTCTTTTGCTCCAACCGCTCTTCTCGCGTCCTCGCCCCCACTCCCAGCCATCTTTCCGCCGTGCTCTCTCTTCCTCGCCTGCCCTGGCCCCCTGGCCCTGTGATAAAATCCCCTGTTTACTCTGGCACTTATACCCGTCACAGGAGTTCGTTCGAATGAAGCTCTCCCGGCTCTCCCGGCTCTCCCGGCTCTCCCGGCTCTCTCTGCTCGCTTTGGTTCTGGTACTAATTCCCAATCTCTCCGCCCAGCAGCCTTCCGCTCCTCGCCCCGTCAACATCGACGATTACTTCCAACTCCGCGAAGTCTCTGAACCTCAGCTCAGTCCTGATTCCCAGTGGCTCGCCTACACCGTCAAATCGGCCCTCCTCAAAGACGACAAGAACGAGGAGCGCATCTGGATGATCCCTGCTTCCGGCGGCGACGCCATCCCTCTCTCCGCCGAGGGCGTCTCCTCCTCCCACCCGCGCTGGAGCCCCGACGGCAAGTTCATCGCCTTCCTCTCCGCTCGCAACGAGGGCAAAACCCAAGTCTGGCTCCTCAACCGCCTCGGTGGCGACGCGCAACGCATTACCGACACACCTCAAGACGTCGAAGACTTCGCCTGGTCTCCCGACAGCCGCCGCCTCGCCCTCGTCCTTCGCGATCCTTCTCCCGAAGAACTCGAAGCCGCCAAGTCCGCCAAGGACACCGACGACAAGGACTCCGCCACCGACAAATCCAAAGACAAGAAATCCAAGACGCAGCGCCCCTGGGTCATCGACCGTTTCTTCTTCAAACAAGACGAAGTCGGCTACCTTGAACGTCGCCGCACCCATCTCTACATCCTCAACCTCGCCTCCAAATCCTCCACCCAAATCACTTCCGGCGACTTCGACGACTCCGAACCCGCTTGGTCCCCCGACGGCAAACTCCTCGCTTTCACTAGCAACCGCTCCCTGCCCGATCCCGACCGTACCTACAACTCCGACATCTGGACCGTCGAAGCCGCCAACACCGACAAAGGCACCCACCTCGCACAGATCACCACCAATCCCGGCAGCGACGCCTCTCCCTCCTGGTCTCCCGACGGCAAATGGATCACCTACGTCAGCCAGCTCGACCCCAAACTCTTCGACTACGGCACCAAACATCTCGCCGTCTCCCCCTCCACCGGAGGCGAAGCAAAAGTCCTCACTCGCTCCTTCGACCGCATGGTCTCCGAACCGCGCTTTTCTCCCGACGGCAACTTCATCTATTTCATCGCCGATGATGACGGCACACAAAATCTCTGCCGTATCCCGGCCACCGGCGGCGAAATCACTCGCCCCATCGGCGGCCGCCTGATGCTGACCGAATATTCCCTCTCCAAATCCGGAGAAATCGCCGCCCAAATCGTCACACTCGACCGCCCCAGCGAGCTTTACACCCTCCCCGGCGGCAAACTCACCCAGGTCACTCACGTCAACGACGCCCTCATCTCCCAACTCAAACTCTCCATCGCCGAATACGTACATTTCAAAAGCAAAGACGGCACCTCCGTCTCCGGCTATCTCTACAAACCCGTCGACTACGTCCCCGGCAAAAAATATCCCACCATCCTCCGCCCACATGGCGGTCCCGTCTGGGCCTACTACGCCGAGTTCGATCACACCGCCCAGCTTTTCGCCGCCAACGGCTACGTCGTTCTGTATCCCAATCCTCGCGGCTCGTCCGGCTACGGCGAGCCCTACTGCAAAGCTATTTTTGCGGATTGGGGCAACAAGGACTTCCAGGACGACATGGCCATGGTCGATTACGCCCTCCAACAGGGCATCGCCGATCCCGACAAGCTCGCCGTCGGCGGCTGGTCCTACGGCGGCATCTCTACCGACTTCATCATCGCCCAGACGACCCGCTTCAAAGCCGCCATCTCCGGCGCCGGCGTCGCCAACGTCATCACCACCTACGGCCACGACCAATACATCCGCGACTACGAAACCGAACTCGGCCGTCCTTGGGAGAACAAAGCCGCCTGGGAAAAAGTCTCACCCTTCTTCCGCGTCCAAAACATCACCACTCCCACTCTCTTCATGGGCGGCGACAGCGATTGGAACGTCCCCGTCATCGGCGGCGAGCAAATGTACCAGGCCCTCAAGAGCCTTGGCCGCTCCACCGAACTCGTCGTCTATCCCGGCGAGTTCCACGGCTTCGCCACGCCTTCACATATCAAAGACCGCCTCGAGCGCTACCTCGCCTGGTACGCTCACTTCGTCAAGGCCGACGGAACTCCTGTGCACCCCACGGAAAAGTCCGCCTCCGCGGGAAAAAACGCCGATTAACAAATCGGGGCGGCCTTCGCTCCGGGCTACGGCAATCTTCTGCCTTTCCGCCCGGGCGTGGCCGCCCCTGAATTTCAATTCCTCGTCTCTTAGTTTCCGCTTTCCTTTGACATCCCACGCAGCCGGCTCACTAACCTCATCAATCTCGGCCGGTCCTGCTCGTTCATCGCCGCAAACCGCAGCCCCATCCCGCTTCCAGGCTTCACGTGCCGTACCACCGCCTCCGCCCGGATCTCACCCTCTTCCACAAGAAAGTGCAGCTTCGTATTCATTCCAGGCGGTTTGGCCTTCGGCGTCTCGATAAACAACCCCCGCATGCTCAAATCCAGCACCCGCGAGATCTCTTCTTGTCCGTTGCTCAGCCAATACACCCACACGCCATCCTCTACTTCAACGCGTGTGCTCATTCTCCGGGAAGGGAAATTTGCTTGCAGCAAGACATGCTCCTCTTACGCCATGCCCCGCATTGGCGATCTTTTCAGTGAGACTACTGGACTGGTATGAATGTAGTGTTAGAGAAAGCCTCTTCGTTTCGTGAATAAATCCACAATTCTAAGAAGCCCTCTTCTGCCGTATATCAGGCAGGTAAGCATTGGCGTGAACATACAGCCGTTCGCCCGCGATTCCTACTATATTCTTTGAATTCTTCCGATGCGAGTTTTCCGGGGGACTTGAGAGTCCTGGCGCTACTAGGCCTCCGCCAAAGCGCTTCCTCGAAAATCTTCTTCAAACCCCAAAATCCACCTCAATCGGCTCGATCAGCGGCATCAACCACTTCAACAGTTCCTGATGCACCGGGTGCGCTCCATACCTCTCCATCGACGCCTTGTCCGCAAACTTCATCACCCCGCCCAGCTCATACCCCTGTCCCCGCGGCGAATCATTCCTCCCCACCCACGACTCCAGCACCTCCGGAATCTTCGCCTGCAACCCTCGAATCTCCGTCACAATTTTCGCCTTCTGCTCCTCACTCACTCCCGCCTTAAACCGAAACGCAAACATATGTATGTACATGTCCGGAATTTTCCTCTCCCGCATACCGCAAATCTCAACCGCCATACTCCTCTTCGACGGCCATCATCTGACGATTCCACCACTTCCGCAACCGCAGCATTGTCCTTGTTACGACCTCTTCTTCACCTGAGCTCCCGCGTTCCTCCCCTCCTGGCCAGTTTCATCGTCGTTTCACCATCTTTTCCCGTACGCGTAACGCATCGACAGTTTCACCGAAGCCAAGCTCGAGACCAGTGCCAACAAAATCCAGCTCGCTCCGACAGCCCTCCACGTTTCAGATAGCAAGCCTAGCAAAACCAATAGCTTCGCAGGCGGTGGCTCAATCGCATTTCCTCCGGTCAACAGTTTGACGCCAACAACCACGCACCACACAAGCGCAAGTCCCGCCGCAATCATTCCCGGCAGCGCCCGCTTCCACGGAAATGCAATCGGCGCCAGTGCTGCCGCCTCGCGTCGCACAGCATCCATGACCGAAACAACAAATCCCGGCGACGGAATAATCTCCTGCTTCTTGGACAGAATCCGATCGAACTCCTCTTCTCTCATCAAGCCTCCTTCTTCAACAGGTCCGCTCTCAGCCGGTTCGAAAGTTTGCTACGCAGCATTTCCCGTCCACGCGACAATCTCGCCTTCACCGTCCCCTCCGGCAGGCCGAGACTCCGCGCCGTTGCGGTAACATCCATCTCGTGGAAATAGAAAAGAATCAAAACCTCCCGGTATTTCGGCGGCAGCGAGAAAACCGCGCGCCGCACCACCCCGTCCCGGTCTTCCTCCTCAAGCCCGCCATCCATCGCTCGCGGGTCCCTCGGCTCAGCAACCTCATCGAGCCCCACCGTCCTCGCTGGAATCCGCCGCAGCTCCGAACAGTATAAATTCGTCGCCAGCGTGAAAAGCCATGTGGAAAAAGCCGCTTCTCGCCTCCACGCGCCAAGCGAGCGATACGCTCGCAGAAACGCCTCCTGCGCCAACTCCTCCGCTCGCCCTCGGTCTCGGCAGAATCGGTACGCCAGATTCACGAGCGGTCCCTGCCAGCGGCGCACCAGCCCCTCAAAAGCCGACGTGTCCCCTCCGAGCACCTTCTCGACAGCGGCCTGATCCTCGGCTGCGCTCACACGATCCCTCTTCGAGTACGACCCCCCGCCGCTGCCATCGGTTGCATTTTCTTTTCAAATCCCGCCTCTAAACAAAATGCAACCGAGAACCGTTCCGCCTAGTCACACCGCATGAAGCAACGAAATCACTTTAAGGAGATCGAAATGAACTTCACTCACATACTGCCCATCTTCTTATTTCTCAGCGTCGCGAGCGTTGCGCTATTCTCTTTTGTCGCTGTGACCGTCTGGTCCACCGAGCGCCGCCGCGAACGCGAAGCCTACTACAGGAGCGAGACGCTCAAGAAAATCGCTGAAACCCAGGCCCCCGGAAGCACATCCGCTATCGAGTTCCTTCGCGAGGAAGAAAGAAACTCCGCCAGCCGCCTCCGGGAAGGCCAGAAACTCGGCGGTCTAGTCGTGCTCGCCGTTGGCGTTGGCCTCATGATCTTCATTAAGGGAGTTTCCCGCAACGATCCGAATCCCGCCTATCTCGTCGGACTCATTCCTGTGCTCATCGGCATCGCACTCCTGAGCTACGCCTACTTACTTGCTCCAAAGCAATGACGGAACGCCGAAGCTTGAAGCGAGATCGCATATGCGCCGCGATAGAGAAGAGAAAGGAAAGGAAGAGGAGGCGATGAGGAACTGTCGGTCATTCTTTAAGCCATTCGATGCTGTTGCCGCCCCTCCTTTCCCATACAGCGCATTATCCTTTTTTTCTAGGCGATGCGAGATTTGAGGCGCCTGGTAGCGCCTACTTGATTCCTCCGCTACTCGAAAGCCCGCACCCCACTCCCGTAGTGCTCCCGCGGCAGCGTAAACAGAATGATCAACGTAACAATCACGATTACCGCCAGCACGAACACGCTGCCTTCCGGCCCGGTCGTTCCCCCGCTGAGGATCGGCCTCCCCACGGGATGCGTAGCGAGCAGATGGTGCTCCACCATAAGTCCGCTGTCCGCCACCCCATACAAAAAGGATTGCGCCCAATCCCACGCCGCGTGGAATCCAATCGCCCACCACAGTGATCCCGTCCGCCACAGGCTCAGGCAGAAGACCATGGCCACCAGCCCGGCAGAAAGCAATCCAATGGGCGACTCCCCCGGGTTATTGCCGTGGCCCAGTCCGAACAAGACCGACAAGATCGCCGCCGAAGTCCAGAATCCCAGCGCCGCACTGTGCCGCGTCTTGAACGCCCACCCATACACTCCGGCCAGTCCCCGCGTCAGCGTGTACTGTAAGTAGCCGCGCGTAAGGTACTCCTCAAACAAGCCGACCAGCAGAAAGGCGAGCAGCCAGACTCCTCCGTACCGCAAAATATCGTCACCCAAGAGCAGCCGCCCGTCGATGACCAGCAGCCCGCTCTTCCACAGCGTCAGCACCAGCAGCGACAAACAACTCACTCCCCAACCTAAGCCAGCCAGGAAGTGGGCCACCATCCGCCTGTCGCCAAACCCGTAAACTGGGTTCGGCCGCCGCTCGATCCTCGACATGATCCATGTAATCAGCAGCACCCCCAGAAACGGAACAGCCTCCGCAATAAACAAAAACCCCGGCGACGCCGAAAACTGCCCCCCACCCTGCGGCCCGGCCATATGTAGCTTCCGCCCAATCGCATTCACGCAAAAGATCATCCCCGCACAGAGCGCGATGAATATCAGCAAGCTCCATCCCGCCCGCAACCCATCCTTCCCGACGAAAATCTTCCGCAGCGTTGACTCCGTCGCCGGTCTTGCCTCGGCAGCCGCCAGCGCTTGCTCCTGCTTCGGTGCACCCGCGTCATCCACCTTGGAGTCGCGCTCCACTGCGCCCCCGTCATTCAGCGCCGGGTCCCGCTCCGGGGGCAGCCCGTCCGTCTCATGGTTCACTGGCAATCTCCTCTTTAACTTCCCAAACGCGCCGCCCAGTGTATACCCTCCCAGCTCAGTGCGGCGGCGACCGCAGCGGTATCTTTGCTGCCCACCTAGACCAGGGCAGTAAAACGCGAACGTCGTTTCACCAACGTCGCTATGTGCCTGTTCTTTGTGCCGCCAATTAGATCGCCCCCCTAATGACCGGGAATGGCGCGGTCCTCTATTTCTGCGGGCCTTTCCCGGATGGAGATGGCATCAACGATTTGACCGAGGGAAAGAAGTCACAGAGTGGCCGAGCGTGCATGGAATTCTAGAGACAAACCGAAATAACTAAATGAGACTGCCTACGATTAAGAGTATGGGCATGAGAAGTGATTCGAACGCTCGGTGCAGCGCTCCCCGCCAACTAGCAGCTAATCATGCCGTGTCGATACCAACGTCTTACGCTTCACACGAAATAAGTCATGAAAATACAAGAGCGTGCCGAGGCGTTCGTGATATTCCCATAATTCATGACGGATAATGCACCACACTAGCTGGCTACAAGGTTGGCGAGCCTGCGCCGGAAGTCCCGCGAGCTTCCGCCGGTTAGCCCGTTTCGCGGGATCGAGTAGGGGAAAGCTTTTTGCGTAACCCAGCCTCCGGGCTTGGTTATAAAAGCATGACGAATCCCCAGGTCATGAAGCGCCGGCGCCTGGCTCTCATTAAACCGGCCGTTGGGAAAACATAGAACGGTCGTCCGCGAATTCAGCTGATCCTGGAAAAACCTCTGACAAGCCTGGACCTCCAAAGCCATTTCCGCATCGGAAAGCGTTTCAAATGGGTGGTGCGCGTCTCCGTGCATGCAAAGTTCCACGAACGGAAAGCGCTGCAAAGTTCGCAGTTCTTCAACCGTGCAGAATGCACTCAGATCATCGGCGCGAGCTGGCGCCGCGTTTCGCTTTATCAGCTCATCCACCAATTCCAGCCGCCGTTGGGGCTTCATTCGTTTCAGTTGCGGCAATAACGCATTTTCCGCAACGAGGACTCGATACTGCTGATCGCCCCAATAGATGTGACGGTCCATCCAGGGGACATATAGCCGGTCTCCTGCAATCCCAGCGATCAGATCGTAAGCTCCCTGATACCATAAGGTTCCAGTTGACGCGGCCTGTGAACTCACCGATAACAACGAAGGGATCGCTAGCTCTTCCAGAAGAGGAACGGCGTTCGTAAGAAAATCTCGAAAAGCATCATCCACCGTCAAAAGCGCATAGTTTTGGTCTAGCGAGCCGCTACGCTCGGCCAGAGTGAGGAAGGTAGAGAAGTTCACGAATTTAAAGCTGCGCTGCGCGAGCAGGAGCCTGGACCGCAGCTCGGAAACGGTGAGATGGCCAAGGATTCTACGCCAATCCGTCGCCGGAGTTGAATCTGCCAGCAGTTGGTGGAAGTAAAAAACTGCTAATCTGCCTTCCCCCGATCGCCGAACCGCCCGCGGAGGGATCAAATTGAGCACACTCTTCGCAACCCGTTTCATCTTTTGAACGGCTGTGGGACCGTAGACGTATTCTTTCAGCACCGGCGGTGGAGAGCGAAACGAAAATCGGATGGGATTGTCATATTGCTTCCAGGATCTTTCGTCCAACGGATCTTCTCGCAAGATCCCTGCCAACTTCGGAGCTGCTCGGAAAAAGCAGCGCTTGAGCAAATCCTTCTGGTCCGCGTCGGAGGATGGAGCCACGTGCTCCTGATAGAGGTAGGGTCCCGCGTCCACCGAAGCGACAGCTTTATGTATGGTGAAGCCTGTTTTCTCCGGATCCCGAAATAAAACCGGCCAAAAGCCGGACCCACCCCCGCGGTAATATGGCAGCAGACTGGTGTGAATGTTGATGGTGCAAAGTTTGGGTATGGATAAAAGCGATCCCGGAAGAATGGGAGTGCCGCAGATAACTCCCACATCCGGTTCCAGACTCCGTAGCAGCGCGTGGCATTCGTCGGACAAAAAAGCGGAAACTGTGTGTATAGAAACCTTCAACCTCTCCAGGTCTTTCAGAAGCGGATATTCGTCGCGATTCCAAATTCGGCGGGGCCAATAGCTCAGACCCATTGGCAGACCAAAAAACGCCGCTGTTGTACGTGCCAGACCCTCCTCTTTTTGCCTCCGGCGCCACTCCCGCGGATTCAGCCTTACCTGATCCAGCTGCTCCTGCTGCACGATGGTTGCAGCTAAACGGATCCCTTGCCGCGCCAAAAAGGTGCTCAAATACAGGCCGGGCCACTCCTTTGATACGAGCATAACTACCCGGCGGTCCTCAAAACTCATACTTCGCTCTCCGATGCTTTGGACACTGCGTGAAACCGTGATGCTTCTACAGTAGTCACCTGCTCCCGATCTGGCAATGTTGCAGAAATCGCTTTTTGGGGCAGGACTATCAGCCTTCTTGTCTTGGGCTGATCCTTTGCTCCTTTGATGTCATGGAGTAAATACAGCAACAAGTGTACTGCGTATTACACTTTTTTATATTTGTCGATCATGTTAAAGACGACATGGCATCTAAGTCATCACAATAAACTTCGACTTACCGAAATCCTGCAAGGCCTGACGCGCGACGCCACCCGCATGGAGCACTTCCTCGCTCAATGGGACCTCATCGAGCCCCGCGGCTTTCGCACCTACCGCGAAGCGGCCGCCATCCTCCGCCTCGGTCGCTCCAAAGGCCTTACCCTCACCACCATCAACGTCCTCATCGCCGCCATCGCCCTCGAAAATCGCGCCACCGTCTTCACCCTCGATAAGGACTTCTCCCGCATCGCCCGATTGACCGGCCTCCCCCTCTACCCTCTGCCATCACCTTAAGCCGGCGCCCCATACGCGGGTTTTGCTTGTAGGGCCTTGGACTTCACTTGGTCCGGCAATCTGCAACCCTAAACCGTTCATCATCAACATATCCCTTGTCCCGCCCCATTCGAACCATTCCGCCCATTTTCATCCCACTCTTCGTTAACCTCCTCCTTTTCTTTTTCTTACACCCTCTCTGCGATTCGAAAGTACTACTCCGCCATTCGAATATAGTACTACTTATAAATTATGTTGACATGATAAACAATCCATGCTATCCTTCCGCATGCTCCTCTCTCTCGATCTCGCCAACCCCAGCCTCTCGCTCTCCATACCTCTGTTTTTCCATCTAACCCTTTTCTTCTCTTGCCTTTGCGCACTCTTTTTTACCACCGCAGCCGGCTATGTTCTGTCTTTCCCTCTATTTACGGACTCTTTTCATCCCAACGGAGGGTGTACCTATTCCCCCTCCCAAAACTACGAGGAACAAAATGAACCAGCAAATCGCTAACTCCAGCTCTATCAACAACGGCTCTCGCTGCACCCATCTCACCGGCTCCGGCCGCCGCTGCCGTCTCCGCACCACCGGCTCCGGCTCTGGCTTTTGCTTCCGCCACGCGCAACTCCGGGAGGCTGCCCTCGACGCCGAGGATCTCTCCACCCACTTCGCTCAATTCTCCGAATTCAAATCCGCTTCCCAGATCAACGAGTTCCTCACCCAGCTAACCGCCCTGCTCATCCAGAACCGCATCCCCACCCGCCGCGCCGCCGTCCTCGCCTATATCCACAACCTTCTCCTCCGCTCCCTCCGCGCCATCGAGCACGAAGAGAACCCCTCTTCCGACGACACTCAACTCATCCTCGACATGCCCGGTCCCGACCGCAGCGAGCCTCCGATACGTTCCATCGACAACGACCGGCCCTGGACCGGATCCAGTCCGAACTCGCCCACAATCGAGGCCGAAAGAGTTTTTAAATGAAATCACCGTGAGCCAGAGCGGTCCCGGGCGTAGCGCCGAACAGACCATAGTCTGACCATGGTCAGACTATGGTCCAAACATCTGCTTGGAAGTTAGGAGCGAGAGCAAAATGAGAGAACACCAGATCGAAGAAATCGCCATTTCCAAATTCAAGGCCACCTGCCTGGCCGTCGTGGAAAACGTTCGCAAGACCGGCAATTCCGTGCGCGTCACGCGCTTCGGTTTGCCCATCGCGGAGATCTATCCCCCAGGCGATGCCAGCCGCACCGCCGCCCTCGGCACGGGTGCCGGCAGCTCCGTTATCTTGGGAGGCATCCCCGGTTCTGTCGGCGAGGAATCCCACGGAGAGGCAGCTCCGCAATCCCGCCTGCAAGCGGCTCCCATACCAGACCCGGCTCCGCAATCCGCAGGCTCGCCGCAGCCGGGTTCGCGGTCAGAGCATTGGCCGCCGCCAGGATCGGCTTTCAAATGAGAGTTGCTTTATTTCCGCTCGCCGCTTTTCTGCAATTCATCGAAGGCGGCAAACGCAATGGACGGCAATACGGTGGCCTCTTCGACCGAAAGCGCCTGCCGGGTTTACAATCGATTCACGTCCGGACCAAGCTCGTAGAGCGGATGACCGGCTTTCGCTTTGGTTTTGTGGCGCACAACGCGAAATAAAAAGAGGCTCGAAAGTATTTCATGTCACGGAATTCACGTACGTCACAAATCGCCCTCCCCATGATTTTGATGGTTTCCGCTGCAGCTCTCTGCTCGCTGTTGATGGCGGGCGCGCAGCCAGTCCCGCTTCAGAATCCTTCGGAACTCCGCGCCACAAATCGCGTCCTCTCGTTGACCCTGCGCGCTTCCGTCGACCGTGATGGAAAAAACTCTTTTTTCTCTAACGGTCAACCGGGCGCCCCGACGCTGCGGCTATCTCCTGGAGACCAACTGAAGATCACCTACACCAACGATCTCCCCGTCAAACCACTCGAAAGTTGCGCCATCGCGCCGTGCATGGACATGACCAATCTGCACTTTCACGGATTGATGGTCTCTCCCGGCGCTCCGCAGGACGACGTTCTGACCATGATGGCCAAGCCTGGACAATCACTCTATTACTCTGTCCAGATTCCGAAAGACCATCCCCCGGGCTTGTATTGGTACCACACGCACCCGCATGGAGAGAGCCACAGGCAGGCGCTCGATGGCATGTCCGGCGCGCTGGTGATCGAAGGAATCGAATCCTATTATCCGGCGCTCGCTGGTTTGCCTGAGCGCGTCCTGGTTGTGCGCGGCCGTTCCGTTTCTAATGACGCTCAATCCGCGGATTTGAAGCGCCGCGTTGAACTGGGTTCCAATATTTGTGGCGCGGAGCCAGAGGCGCCCAACGAGATTATGACCGTGAACGGGGCCGTGCGGCCTCAGATTGCCATCGCTCCCGGGGAACGCCAGTTCTGGCGCATCGTGAATGCTTCCGCGGACCGCTATCTTGATCTACAGCTGGAAGGTCGATCGTTCGAAATCGTGGCCATGGATGGCATGCCCATCGCGCTTCATGACGCAAATCATCCAACCCGTGTCGCCGATCATCTTCTCTTGCCGCCCGCCGGCAGGCTTGAAGCGATTGTAACCGGCCCGGCTGCCGGCGCTCCGCAACATCTTGTCTCCCGCTGCGTGGATACCGGGCCCGATGGCGATCCGAATCCAGCCATGATCCTGGCCGACATCGTTCCGCGCTCGCCAACCGATGCGGCGCGCGTGCCCTCCGCCGCCTCGCGGAAACCAAATCCCCAAACGCCGGACCTGGCGATGGAAGAAAAAGCCCCTCCGCGATTTGTCGTGACCTTCACGGAAGACAAGAACGGCTTTTACATCAATGGAGAAAAATTCACCCCCGATGCCGCCCCCATGTTGCGCGCGAAAATCGGAACCTATCAGCATTGGAAAATCGTGAACGCCACGGAAGAACTTCATCCCATGCACATCCATCAGGTTCATTTCTTGGTCTACGCGGAAAATGGCAAGCCGATCGCCGCCCCACTCTGGCTCGATACCGTAAATGTTCCCTACGCCGGCTCGGTGGACGTGGTCATGGACTTCACCGATCCGGTGATCAAGGGCATGTCCGTCTTTCACTGTCATCTTCTGAATCACGAAGACAAAGGGATGATGGCCAAAATCCTCTTTGAATGATTAACATGGCGCAGAAAATGGCAGATCTCGCTTGCGTAAGTTCGGGGCCCCCAATGCGCAACGCTTCTTCTTCAAATGCAAAAGCGCCGCAATGGAGTAGCAGCAAACCTCCAAGGTGCTTTAGAATGAATAAAGCAGTCACTGTCGGGGCGTAGCGCAGCCTGGTAGCGCGCCTGCCTTGGGCGCACGACACTCGACTCCAACAACTCCATCCATTACTTCTAACTACTAACGTTTCCAACAAATCGGGGAATCTGCTTTTCGCTCAAAAGTAACTCGAACGGAATGAAAACGTTGGATTCTGGCACAGTTCTGGCACAGAGGACGCCGCCTGCTTCTTTAGCAGGGCGTGTTCGAATAGCCCCTTTGAGGAGACAATCTGACTTGGCACATTTACTAGTGCGGGTGGAGCGGCAGCTATGCCCGCGCTCTTTCTATACGAATGCCATGAAACGCTCATAGTTACTGGGCGCTGAGGGCGCACTGGAACTTACCAACCCAAAACTGGCAGGGCGCTTGACCTCCTAAGCGCCGAATATTTCAGTTAGAAACTGCCTATTGATACTCCGCGCCCAAATTCCCGAAAACAGGGTTCGGGGGAAGCGCAAGAGTGATTCTCGGAGACTCGCTGGCCACTCGGAAAACACGTCAACAGGCACCTATCCTTTTGGTAGATCTTTGCAACCGAGAGAAACCCATAACATAGGTGCGACACGAATCTTCGGGATCGATTAATTTAGCTTCTGATAATTAATCAGATAACCATAGATAGGTATTCGGCGACAGGGTTATACGCAGAGGTGAGATCGTTATGAAATCTGCTCCCTCATACTCCCGGCAAAAACTGCAACTTCCCTCTTTTCTCTCCGCCACTCGGATCCCGTCATCAAAGTTTGACCGTCCGCTTCCCTACGGAAAGCGCCGGCTTCAAGGCCAGATTTTCACCGCATGGATGGCCAGCCGACATCTCTTAGCTTGAATCGGGAGCAGTTCTTTGTGGGCAACTCCGTGCATCCGGACGCACTCGGCGACGTCTTGGCAGCCACTGGGACTAGGCTGAGTGCGGCCGGGACGCATGAGTACCTCCACGCGTCCCGGCCCAGCTCGGTTGCTACCGAGAGTGGCCGTCTCGGTCGCGGCCTTGCACCACGATGGTCATTACAACGTTATGGGTTGCAGCGCCGGTGGTTCCGGTGACGACGGCGATGTAGGTTCCCGGCCGGACTGAGGAGGACGGTGAATCGTCGCGCTCTTCACCATCACCGTTCCGGCCGGTCTCGATGTTTACCGTGGCCGTGCTGGAACTGTTGCTTTGCACGCGGACCAGGGAAGGCACGGCGCAGGTGGGCAAGACGGAATTGCCGGTCGGACCACCCGTGACTTTGCAGCTCAAGTTGACGTCGCCGCTGAACTGTCTGAGTCCCTGCAACTGCAAGAGGCCGACGCCGCTTTGTCCCGAGCGCAGGGCGAGTGTTTGGGTTGTGGTTGCCAGAGTGAAGTCGTTGCCGTTTTCTGTATAGTTAACAAGCGGCGAAGACGAGGTTTGGTAGTTGGAATCGCCTAAATAGAGCACAGCCAACTGATTGGTGCCGCCAAAGAGGCTGCCGCCACGGAAGGTGACGGTGAGTGAGGAGGTATCTCCACTGAGTGCAGGCTTGAGAAAGCCCAAAGCGACAGGTGTTAGTTCGTCGACGAGGACAACCAAACCCGTGGGAGCGACCGTGCCTCTGCTACCACCAGATACGGTGACGTTCAGAGTGAGGACGGTTGTGGGATCAATCGGCGCCGAACCCGAACTGGAATTGAGGGTCACGGTGGTGAAAGAGGGGAGTAGGGAACTTGTGCCGGCCACGGTCAAGGTCAAACCCGTGAATTCGGAGGCACTCCAGTTTATGTCTCCGGAATAGCTGGCGTGAAAAGTGTAACTGCCGGCGGGCAGATTGGTGTAGAAGGCCGTGGCGTAAGAGACGCCGCTGCCTTGCTCAAAAGGTCCGCCGATTTGCGGGGCGAGATTCACGACTTGCGGCGGGAGGTTACCCGCGGTGAAGGTGATGGTTCCCGTGGGTGGCGCTCCTCCGCCAACACCGCTGACGCGTACCTCATAAGGGAATGATTGGCCGATGGTGCTAGTGACCGAGAGGGTTTGCGGAGAAGTGATGATGCTCTGGGCCTTGCTTACTGTGAACTGCAGCGGGCCGGCCTGCGAGCTTCGCTCGGTTGGCAGATAGCTGGAATCGCCGCTGTAAGAGTAGCGAACGCTGTGCTGGCCCGCCGGAAGCGCGATGTTTTGATAGGAACTCGCTCCAGTCCCGTCGATGGAGTTGGTCGAAAGGGGCTTGCCGAAATCAAGCAGCGTGGTCGAGCCGGTGGCCGGAGTGGTGGCCGATCCGGATTCTCCGGTTATCTTCAGGTCGACAAAGAAAACTGTCCCGTAGGGATAGTTGGCCCCGTTGGCGAGCGGACCCAGATCGGTAAGTACGGGCACAAAGCCGCCATTGCTGTAGGACAGCTTGAAGGCGTGAGTGGAGGGCTGGATGACGCTCGGTTCCGGCCGGATAGTGAGCGAAAGAGGGGCCGAATCGCTGGCGCGGAATTCGGCGTCACCTCCGTAATGGGCGGTAAGCGAATAATCGCCGCCCGGAAGCGCATTGGTGGTCGTCGATGCATCGCCAGCGGAATTGAGCGTGATGATGCCGAGACCTTTGGAGGCATATTGCGGAAGGTCGGACATCAGCGATACATTTCCCGAGGGCTTGCTGCCCGCGGCGTCGCTGGTCACCTTGAAATTCAGCGTCACGGGCTGTCCGTGGCGCACGGTCGTGGCCGAAGCGCGCAGATTGGTGCGAGTCCCTTCAAAGGAGACACGATCCCAATTCAGAACCATCTGGTTGGCGTCCACCGAACCAAGGCCGCTGGCCAAGTCATAACCGGGAGTCGCATTCCAGCCACCGATGGAGAAGGTTCCACCGGTGGCGTCCGCAACGCACTCGATCGAAAGCTGGGTAGTCGGGCTGCACGGCGCATTGTTGCTGCCCACGGTGATGTCATGAAACACCGAAGGAAACTGCCTCGCCAAAGGATAGAGCACGGTATTGGCCTGTCCCTGGGGGCCGAATCGCTGGTTCACCAGCGCCATCATGCCGGCGAAGGCCGGTGCGGACGCGGAGGTGCCGCCGATTTCGGTCACCTGAATTTGGCTGCCGCTCAGGTTATTACCTATGCAATCTCCGGCGAATTCGCACGTGACATAGGCGCTGCCGTTAACGCCACTGGAGGCAAACAGCGAGATATCCGGCAAATCGCGGACACCGTCCGCGGGCACCCCTGGACCGGATTGCCACGAAGGCTTGGGATAGCCGGTAAACTGCGCGCAATCGAAGGTGAAACTGCTGCCGTCTCCTAACGTCACCACGATGCCAGTAAGCGGATCTTTTCCCGAACCGGGGATAGCGCAGCCGCTCGGTCCGCCTCCACCGCCAATCACTGCGCTGCCGAAGAACAGGTTGCGTCCATAAATGCTATTGTTCCAGGGTTGCTCGGGAAGAGGCTGCAGAAGCGAGCCATTCTTGCCATCGTTGGTCTGGCTCCAGAAATTAAAGACGGAGTTCAGGCCGCCGGGATAGTAGAAGTCTGTGCCGCCCACCGCGACATTCCATGGTGTCGAGGCAAGCCCATTGACCTGTTTTCCGAATTCAGCAAAGCGGGAGCCTGCAAAATCGCAGCCGGCCGAATCCGAGTCGCCGCTGGAAACCATGACGGTCTGTCCCTGCGCCGCGGCCTGTTCCCATGCACTGTTGTAAAACGCGTTTCCGAAGGGAGCGTTGAATGCCTCGCAGCCGCCGAAACTGAGGCTGAGCACACTGGCGGCATCATCCTCGACGGCGCGGATGACGGCAAGACTGAGCCCATCGCTGTAATCGTTGGCTGCCGCAGTGTACAGGCGGATGTTGGCCTCCGGAGCGATGGCGCCGGAGACTTCCACATCCAAATAGGCTTCAAGTGCGTCGCCGTTGACGCCTGGGTCGTTCCCATCGATCACCACCTGCGGCAGGTTGGGTTTGGTCGGATCCGCATCCAAGTTGAATAACTGGCGATAGGCGGCTACCGGGCTGAGGTCGATGTTGGAGTCGTTGATAATCCCGATGGTCTGACCCTTTCCAGTTACACCTTGGCTATACAGGGGCCCAATGTTGTACTGGGTGGCGAGGTCTTCGGGTGCCAAGCCGAGATTGAATTGGGGGACCGACAGGGTAAATTGTGGTGTGAATTTGTGCGTTTTGGGTGTGAACTGCGCGGTTCCCAAAACATGAGAGAGTGGTCTCGGGTGGAAGTCGTGCATGGGGCCGACGGCGGCAATCACGGGGCTAAGTGCCGCGGGGATCTTCAGTTCTGACGAGTTAGAGTGGTGGACTTCACCTTTCACGAAATAGGCATGCAGGGAAGTGCCGAAGGCCGTCCCGACTTGGCCTGCTGTGCCTGAGAACTGCACCGCGCTCTTCGCCGAATTGACTTTCTCGATTTTGAGTCCTTGGGACTGCAGCCACGCTTTGACGGCGTTCATATCGGAGTCGTCCACGCCGAAGTTGCGGCCGAACTCCGCCGGCGTCAGCCATTTATGGTAACTGGGCGAACCCTGCCGGTGCACTTCCGTGAGGAACTCCTGCAGCGCTTGTTCCTGCGCCGCAGGACGTTTGAGGAGAAGGGTGATCCGCCCAGTCGGAGTGGAATCGGGAACGGCGCCAAGATCGACGGCGCCGTTGCGCACCAGTGGATGCACGGAGCCCTTCAGAGCGACGACCTTGTCGGGATCGATGGCCTGCGTTATTTGGGGAAGGGCCTGAGCATACATTGAACTTGCTGCCAAGATTGCGAATAAAGCGAACGACAGCAGATAAAGAACCGCCTGCTGCAATCGCCGTGTGTCGAGAAGGGGCATCATACTCTCTCCTATGTCGCAAGGCTGAATGACCATGCTGACTGCGCCATTGAGGGATGGACAGTTCCCTGCGCAGGAGTGTCCGTATTTCGCAAGAATTGTGAAAGCCCCAAAAGGAGTGAAGCGATCTAGCCATTTTGGCTACCCCCGGCCCTTTTGGCGAGAGGACGGCGAGGTGGTGCTGGTGAGGCATCCGCCGCAGCCCCTGGGGCCTCCGAATCCGGCGTTGGTTCCCGTCGCAGTGGAATGTCGAAGCGATGCCGTCCAAACAGCCACGCATCCATCGAGTATGCTCCTGGCCCAAGGAGCGCCACGGCCACGCCGTTGCAAATGGCGATGGCGATAGGAAAGCTGTTGGAGCCACCGGTCATGAGGAGAACCACAAGTTGGAGCAGGCACGCCAGGATGGAGCCGCACGGCGTCAGGAATCCAGTGAAGAGCGAGAAAGCGGGCAGCAGAAAGACAAGCGGAGTCCAGAAAGATGTGTGCAACGGCCATTGTGCTGTGCCGTTGACAATCAAGGTCGTAGCAACGGAAGCACGCAGAAGCAGCAGCGCAGCGCCGGCGGTCCCGGTTGGAAACATGGAGAACAGTCTTTGCACAGGCCGCAGATTAGGCCCGCGGAACGTGAGGAACAACGCCCATCGGCGGGGGTTTTCGACTATCCTATGGGGGTAGTGAGCGCGCCTCTGCGCGAAAGAATAGGGATGGTGGGAATCCGGACCAGCGGCTATCATGCGGTACGGAAAAATTGTGGGAACGCATAAGTTTGCCTTATTTGCTATTTCGCCCGCATGCATGCTTCCGGCCGCGTTTCTGTGTGTCCCGGCTCTTGCTCTCCACCCTGATCGGAAGATCTCTCAGTATGCGCATACCTCTTGGCGGATGCAGGAGGGGTTCTTTGGCGGCAAACCGCACGTCGTCGCCCAAACTACCGACGGTTACTTGTGGTTCGGAACGCGCACCGGGCTGTTGCGCTTCGATGGTGTTCGTTTCGTGCCGTGGACCGCGGACGAGGGGCGAGAGTTGTCGCATAGTGACATTCGCGCCCTGCTGGGCGCACGGGATGGCAGCCTCTGGATTGGGGTCACGAATGGGCTGCTGCGCTGGAAAGACCAGAAGCTTCAGCGCATCCCTGGAATTTCCGGATCCATTAATGAAATCATTGAAGACCGGCAAGGAGCAATCTGGGTTGCGCGCGTTGGAGCGGTCGACAACCTGGGACGACTCTGCCGGATAGACAGCGCCGGTGCGCGCTGTTTCAACGAGGCAGATGGCCTTCCAGCGGGCATGCGTGCCATTGAATCGCTGCTTGAGGATGCGCAGGGAAACTTTTGGATGGGCACACCCGATTTGCTGGTCCGGTGGAAGCCCGGCTCGCAGACAGTTTACAAACCGCCGCGTCTCCGATCGAACAGCAGCGCCGGAATCGATGGGCTGGCAGCGTCTCCCGATGGTTCACTTTGGGTGGGTGTGGCGGGGCACGGGCTGGGCTTGCAGCGAATAATGCAAGGCACTTGGAAGCCCTTGGTGACGCCGCAACTCGATGCCAGCACTTTGCAAATCACGGACCTTCTTACCGATCGCGATGGCGCCTTGTGGATTGGAACAGGAGGCCGGGGAATATACCGTTTTTACAACGGCAGGGTCGATGGATTCCACAGAGCGGACGGACTTTCCAGCGACTTCGTGTCCCAGTTCTTCCAGGACAGGGAAGGTACCTTGTGGGTGGTCACCCCGCAAGGCTTGGATAATTTCCGAGATCTGAGTGTTGCAACCTGGTCTGCTCGCGAAGGACTTACGACGGACAATGCGGTTTCGGTGGCCGCGGCTCACGACGGCACTGTCTGGGTGGGCAATTCAGGCGGCCTCGATGCTATCCGACACGGTATCATCTCCTCGATCCGCGAAGGCCGGGGTTTGCCGGGCAGCCAGGTAACCGCGATCTTTGAGGATCGAAAAAGGCGGCTCTGGGTGGGAGTCGACAACGATCTAACCCTCTTGCAAGGCGGCCACTTCACCACGATCAAAAGGTCGGATGGAACCTCGATCGGTCCGGTACAAGACATGACTGAAGATCTCCAAAACAACCTTTGGGTGGAATTGGAACAAGGACGGGGGCTTTTGCTCATCCATGATTCCCGGGTTCAGGAGGAATTTCTATCTCCGGCCACACCTTCGGCGCATGCGCTCGCAGCCGATGCGGAAGGGAATCTTTGGCTGGGTCTGGACTCGGGGAACCTGGCACGATTTCGAAATGGACACGCCGAGGTCATTCCGTTCCCCCATGCCGCAGGCTCTCGCGTCCGTCAGGTGATTGCGCATCCGGACGGTTCCGTACTGGCGGCGACCACGGATGGAGTCTTTGCTTGGCGAGAGCGGAAGGCATTGACGCTCACCACTCGTAACGGCCTTCCCTGCGATAGCGTTAACGGCATTGTTTGGGATAGCCGCGGTAATCTCTGGCTGTACGCCGCCTGTGGGTTGCTCGAGATAGAAGACGAGGAGATGCATCAATGGTGGATGCACCCAGAGGCTACGATACGGTTCCGGAGCTTCGATGCCCTCGATGGCGTGCAACCCGGCAACGCTTTCTACAAACCTGCGGCGAGATCGACGGACGGACGCTTATGGTTCGCCAACGGCAGCGTGCTCCAGATGATCGACCCTGCAAACCTTGCCGGGAATACGATCGCTCCGCAGGTGCATGTGGAGGAAATAGTTGCCGATCGAAAACACTACTCGCCGGAGGGAGTGCTGAACCTGCCGCGTCTTACCCGGGATCTCGAGATCGATTATACGGCTCTGAGCTTTGTGGCTCCACAGAAAGTGCGGTTTCGCTACCAGCTGGACGGCAACGACAAGGACTGGCAGGATGCGGGAACCAGGCGGCAGGCCTTCTACACCGATCTGAAGCCGGGCAGTTATCGGTTCCATGTGGTTGCCTGCAATAACGATGGGATTTGGAACGAAAGCGGCGCTGAAGTCTCGTTCTTCATCGTGCCAGCTTTTTACCAAACTCTCTGGTTTCATCTACTCGGGGTGATCGCCGCCGGAAGCACGATTTGGATCTTCTACCTTGTCCATCTTAAGCGCGTCACCGGGCGTATACAGGAGCAACTCGCCACGCGTTTGGAAGAGCGCGAACGGATTGCGCGCGAACTGCACGACACCCTGCTCCAGGGCTTCCATGGCTTGATGTTGCGTTTCCAGTCGGTGCTAAAAAACATACCAGCCGAAGCTCCGGCAAAGCACATGATGGAAAGTGCGCTCGATCGTGCCGACGAGGTATTGCTTGAGGGCCGGCAGCGCGTCCATGACCTTCGGGAGGCGGACATGGCCGGCAATGGCTTTTCGGAGAACCTGGTGCGCTGGGGGGAAGAACTTGCGCAGGTTGGTCCTACGCCGTTCAGGGCGGCCATTGTGGGAACGCCGAGGCCGCTGGATCCCACGGTTAGCAGCGAGGTGTATCAGATAGGCCGGGAGGCGCTGACCAATGCTTTCGCCCATGCCTTTGCAAAAAAGATTGAAATGGAGATCACCTACGACTGGGCCAAGGTCCAGTTGATTGTTCGGGATAACGGGGCCGGCATGGAGAGCGAAATTCTCACTCGCGGACGTTCGGGGCATTGGGGCTTGTCCGGGATGCGCGAGCGGGCGGAAAAGATTGGCGCGCAGCTGAGTATATGGAGCCACAGCGGCGCCGGCACGGAGATAGACCTGAGTATTCCCGCCAAGGTAGCCTACCAACGGCTCCGCCAAGGATCGTGGTGGGAACGAATCAGATATCGTAAAGCGAGACCATCGGAGTAGCTGTCATGGCCAGAGTGATCAAAGTTCTTGCGGTCGACGACCATCCGCTTCTACGCGAGGGCATCGCCGCAGTGATCCAGGGAGAACCCGACATGGAGCTGGTGGCCGAGGCCACCAATGGACAGGAAGCCATCGAGAGCTTCCGCCGCTATCGTCCGGATGTCACCTTGATGGACATTCAGATGCCCGGCATGAATGGCATCGACGCCATCACCGCCATACGCAGCGAGTTTCCGAGTGCCCGATTCATCGTTTTGACCACCTACCAGGGAGACGTTCAGGCTCTGCGCGCACTCAAGGCCGGAGCTTCCGGGTATCTGCTGAAGAATATGTTGCGCAAAGATCTGCTGGACACGATCCGGGCCATCGATGCCGGGAAACGTCGCGTCCCTTCCATCATCGCCGCCAACCTTGTCGACCATCTGGCCGACGATGCACTTTCCGTGCGCGAGATCGAGGTGCTGCAAAGAGTCGCCGCGGGAAGCTCCAACAAGGTCATCGCTGCCCAGCTTGTCGTTTCTGAGGCTACGATCAAAGGCCACATGAAAAGCATTCTTTCCAAACTCGGAGCAAATGATCGCACTCATGCCGTGACAATTGCATTGAAGCGCGGCATTATCGAAAGCTGATGCTGGTTTAGCTGAGGCTGTTTTCGGATTCCTAGTCGATCAGGGGCGTTGGAGCAAGGATCGACGAAACCCCGAACCGCCCGTTCGCGCAGCGCACAATAGTATGCGGCGTGTCGCGACTCGCAGCTAAGGAATTCATTGCCCAGACTGACCACGAAGGTCCAATTGCCGCCTTCTGCCGCCTCGCTAATTCAGCAAGTGCAGTCGCGACAACGAAATCGAGCACTTGAAGCTGCTGCTCGCCCGGCTGCGGCGGGTACAGTTCGGGCGCAAATCGGAGAAGCTGGATCGCGAGATCGCGCAGTTGGAGTTGCGGCTCGACGAACTGGAAGCTACGCAAGCGGAGAACGCTGCGCCTTTACAAGCGCCATCTGTTGCCGCACCCGCAACGAATGCAGCAAAACCCGCACGTCGGCCGCTGCCAGAGCATCTGCCGCGCGAAACGAAAAAGTATCCGGCGAAGCAGAGCGCTTGCCCGGACTGCGGCGGCGAGTTGAAACATCTGGGCGAAGACGCCTCGGAAATACTGGAGTACGCGCCGGCGCGCTTCAAAGTGCTTCGGCAGGTGCGACCGAAGCTGGCTTGTGCCTGCTGCGAGCGCATCGTGCAAGCGGAAGCGCCCAGCCGTCCGATCGCGCGCGGCGTTGCTGGTCCGGGGCTGTTGGCGCATGTGCTGGTCGCGAAATACTGCGACCACTTGCCGTTGTATCGGCAATCGGAAATTTACGCGCGCGAAGGCGTGGAGTTGGAACGCTCGACGCTGGCGGACTGGGTGGGCGGCACGAGCGCATTGCTCGCGCCGCTGGTGGAAGCGCTGCGCCGCCACGTGCTGAGCGCGACGAAGCTGCACGCGGATGACACGCCGGTTCCGGTGCTGGCGCCAGGCCACGGCAAAACCAAAACCGGACGGCTGTGGACCTACGTGCGCGATGATCGTCCCGCGGGAGACGCGACGCCGGCAGCGGTGTGGTTCGCCTACACGCCGGATCGCAAAGGCGAGCATCCGCAAGCGCACCTGAGCAAGTTCACCGGCACGCTGCAAGCCGATGGCTACGCGGGCTTCGAGCGGATCTACGAAGCCGGACGCATTCAGGAAGCGGCCTGCTGGGCGCACGTGCGCAGAAAATTCTACGACTTGCTGGCGGCGCACAAATCGCCGGTCGCAGCGGAAGCGCTGGAACGCATCGGCGCACTGTATGCCATCGAAAAAGAAATTCGTGGACGCGCGCCCGACGAGCGGCGCGAGGTCCGCAACCAGCAGGCGCGACCGCTGCTGCAATCGTTGAAACAATGGCTGGAAGCCACGCTGGGCAAACTATCCAGAAAATCGGACACCGCACTGGCGGTTCGTTACGCGCTGGGCCGGTGGGAAGCGCTCGTGCGTTACATAGACGATGGCGGCATCGAGATCGACAACAACGCTGCGGAACGGGCGCTGCGCGTGGTCGCCCTGGGCCGCAAGAACTACTTGTTCGCAGGCTCGGACGCCGGTGGTGAACGCGCCGCCGCCATTTACAGCCTCATCGGCACCGCCAAGTTGAACTACATCGATCCCGAAGCTTACTTGCGCCATGTACTCGCGCGCAGCGCCGACCACCCCGTCAACCGCATCGCCGAACTCCTGCCCTGGAACCTCGCCACCACCTCAGAATTTGCTTCGTTAACGTAATCCACAGTCAAGACGGCCAGCTTCGGACGCTTACATTTTCAAGCAGATCCAGGCGGTCTTTCCGGAGCAGAGTAAGCGCGATTGGTCCTCGCGGCTTGCAAGGTTCTAGGGAAGTTTAAGTAAGGACGCCATGGCGAAGTGCGCGGACCCCATTACCGACCTGGCGTCACGGAATGGCCGGCGGGCAGCGCTTCGAGCGCGGTGTGTGCGCGGTGCCAGGCCGCATCGAGGTCCCGGCGATCGAGCGCGACCAGCGCGCTGGCGGTTTCGAGGATCGCGTCCGCTTGATCCGCCAGCACTTGACGGCAGGCGTCCGGAAGTCGCGGTGCCAGCCGGCGGATCGCCTCGAGCTGGTGGATCAGCACAGCGGGCGTTGTCGCGGCCGCCTGACGGATCTGATCGAACGCGAGCTTGGCGAGGCGCTCGAGCCGCACGGCCGGCATCCATACCCGGAGCCGGCCGCCTGTGTCGTACCAGTTCCCTTCGAGCGGGGGCCGCTCGGCCAGCGTGAGCAGCGCGTCGGAAAGCCAGTCGACGCACGCAACACCGGTGAACGTATCGTTGACCGCGGGCGACAGCGCGCGGATGGCGATCTCAACGACCTGCGCGATGCCGAACTCGCTATCCTGGGTGAGCGTGCGGTGACGACCGATGCGAATTCCACGATCCATCGCGGCCTCAAGCGTGCCAACGTTGTTCGCTGGGACGATGGCTGCGAGCGGCTCGCCGCGGAGTACAAACTGGCCTGGGCGGAACTTGAGCACGATCAGTGCGTCCGCTGCGCGAGCGGCCGCGACGAGCGCGCCGTGATCGACGTGCTGCAGGTATCCGCTCTTCGCGCACGACCCAATCGCGCCGGTCTCAGCCTGGCGCAGAATCGTGGCGGTATCAGGAACTGCACCGCTACCCTCGCCAGGGCCGGCCACGTGCGCGCCGCTGGCCGCGACGTACAAGTCGTCGACGATTGCGCCGATCATATCGGGGTTCTGAATCGAACTCGCGACCCGATGGCTGTAGTAGACGAGGAACCCGAAGCTGAGCACGACGAGCACCCAGCTGGTGATCAACGAGATCTGCGGGATGAACGACGACTGCGGATCCTGATGCGTGACCAGGAAGACGAGACAGATGTATACGAACGTGGCCATGAACAGGCCGATGGTGGTCTGGGTGACCCAATCTTGCAGGAACCGGTAGAGCAGGCGGGGGCCGAACAGCGTCGAGACCATCGATAACACGAGTAGCGCGACAGAGAATATCAGCGCAAGCACAGTCGCGACCGCGCCCATCATCGCCGATAGGATGGCGCGCGCATCGTCGATGCTCCCCATCGTTAGCCACGACGGAATGTGAATGACGCCCAACTTGTCGAGGATGTCCGGGATCAGGGTGATCCCGAACAACGCGACGGCGACGAGCGAGAGCTGCAGAGGGATTCGCCACAGGTTAATGTCGCGTTGTGAACGGAGCTTGGTAGGGCGCGGGGCGAGCATGCGATGTGAATTTTAGACGCTTTATCTTCCGAACACCAACCGTTCCAATACGGGCCCGAGGGCCAAGGCAGGGAGGTAGCTTAGCGCAACGAGAACGATCAGGCAGGCTGTGAGTAAGAATCCAAACGTAACAGAATGTGTAGGAAGAGTTCCTGAGGCAGAAGGGGTATTTCTCTGGCGGGCAAAAAGAGCGGCAAACGCCAATGCAGGTATCGCCAAGCCAAATCTGCCCGCCATCATCGCGACCGCTGTGGTGAGATTGTAAAAGGGGGTATTCGCATTCAGACTGGCAAAGATTTGGCCATTGTTGGCGAAGCAGGAAGTATAGGCAAAGAGAATCTCAGTAAATCCGTGCGGGCCGCCGTTGATGGTCAGACCGGCGAGTCCCGCTTTGGTGCTCACAGCAATGGCGGTGAGCACCAGGATGAACAAAGGAGCAGCCAATGCGTACAGCATGATCATTTTGTTCTCTTCGGGCCCTATTTTTTTTCCCAGGTATTCAGGGGTACGCCCAATCATGAGTCCGGCGAGAAACACCGCGATCGCCGCGGCCATGACCATGCTGTAAAGACCAGTCCCCAGCCCTCCGAAAACAAGCTCGCCAAGCAGCATGTTGACCAGCAAAACCATGCCCCCGAGCGCGGTGTAGCTGTCGTGCATGGAGTTGTAGGATCCCGTGGCCGTGTTGGATGTAACGACAGCCGTGAGAGTCGAGCCACTGATGCCGAAGCGCACCTCCTTTCCCTCCATATTCCCTCCCGACTGCATGCGGCTATTTCGGAAATCCACGCCCGCGAGACGGGGGTCCGCACGTTGTTCAAAGTGCTGCACAAACGCCAGTCCACTCCCGAGCAGAAGCAACATTACGCAGAAGAAAAGCCAACCCTGTCGAGGCTGGCCAACCATCCTCCCAAAGGTGTTCGTCAATGCCGCGGGCAGCAGCACGATAGCCAACATTTCGAGGAAATTTGTAAGCGGCGTGGGGTTCTCGTACGGGTGAGCCCCATTGGCGTTAAAGAAGCCGCCGCCGTTTGTGCCGAGATTCTTGATGATCTCCAATGCGGCTACAGGACCCTGGGGTATGACCTGCTTGGCGCCCTCGACGGTAGTGACGACCGCGTAGTGACGGAAGTTCATCGGAACCCCCTGCCAGACGAGCAGTAAGGCGCCCAGCAAAGCGCCGGGCAACAGAATCCAAAGTAGCCCGCGTGTCAGATCGACCCAAAAGTTGCCGAGCGTGTCGCAGCGTTGTCTGGCCAGTCCGCGGATGAAGGCAATGCCCACGGCTAGCCCCGCAGCGCCGGCCAGGAAGTTCTGTGCGCAGAGTCCCACCATCTGGCTGAAGTAGCTCATCGTGGTCTCGCCGGCGTAGGCTTGCCAAGTAGTCGTCGTCGAGAAGCTGATCGCCGTATTCATGGCTAGGTCTGGGGATAAGGGCGTTGTGAGATACTGTGGAAAATACCAAGGAAGAAATTGCTGAATTCTGAGAATTGCGTACAAAAGTAGCGTGCCAACCAAGCCAAACATGATGAAACAGGTCGTATACTCCCTACCGGTCATCTCCACATCCTGATTAACCCGAGTCACGCGGTAAATCAGCCGCTCAACGGGAAGACAGAAACGATCAAGGGCCGTGCGTTGTCTGGAAAAGACCCTTTCCATGTAGCTGCCGAGCGGTTTCACTAGGATCGTAACGATGGCTACAAACAACAGGTATTGAATTGACGTGTAAAGATTCACAAGCCCGCTCCGAGGGCGGCGCCTAGCGCCGGATTCCCTGAAATATAAACGAGTAACCGATCCCGATAAAATGATCCGGTGCGGCCGACGATAAGCCCACCCCAACGTGAAAATCTAGCTGGTGTCGCCTTGCAAGTTTTAACGCTGTTCCGAAGTGAAGCATGTGCTGCGGCCCACCACGTTCTGGAAAGCTGCCCGCATATTCGACAAACGCATCCCATGGTCCCGTTAATTGCCGATCCAACTCAAAGGTGGACTGGCCTGTCACGTTTCGTCTGCGGCCCTGCGTGGGCCAGTACAAAGAAAGCATGCCAGCCGCAGTCCATTTGGACGTTATTGCCCTGGACCAAGGCACTTGCAATCCAGGATCGTACCCGCCACTAGACACTGTGTGAGCGCCGGTCGGGAAACTGAGAAACAGGATCGCAGACACATCGAATCCACCCACCGTGGGGCCAAGCTG
>Ga0210393_10000427_pt1 | contig 38341 bp, 32 predicted proteins | sample IncBWC27OmetaG_FD_160068 | JGI IMG/M metagenome (GOLD analysis project Ga0210393, IMG submission 160068) | Forest soil microbial communities from Barre Woods Harvard Forest LTER site, Petersham, Massachusetts, United States - Inc-BW-C-27-O ...
GCCTTCTGATCGGCGATCTGCGTCTGTTCGAAGGACTGGTGCCCCACCAGCACTGCATCGGATATTTTCGACGTGAACAGGCGAATCGCGCGCAAAGCGTCGTCGTTCCCGGGTATCACCCAATCCACCAGGTCCGGGTCGCAGTTCGTATCCACGATCGCCACCACCGGAATGCCCATGCGCCGCGCTTCGTGTACCGCGATGAGCTCCGCGTTCGGATCAATCACAAATAGCGCATCCGGCAGCGTGGTCATGTTTTCCACGCCGGAAAAATTCTGCTTCAAATGCTTCAGTTCGCGTTCCAGCCGCGCCGCTTCTTTCTTCGAAAATTGCGCCATCCGACCGTCTTCCACCATGCCCTTCAGCAGCTTCAATCGCTTGATGGATTTCTGCAGCGTCACCCAGTTCGTCATGGTGCCGCCCAGCCAGCGGTGATTCACGTAGAACATCCCGCAGCGGTTGGCTTCTTCGGCGATGGCTTCCTGCGCCTGGCGCTTCGTCCCGAGAAAAAGAACTCGTTTGCCCTGCCCCGCCAGCTCAGCCACGTAGCGCGCGGCGTCGCGGAACATCTTTAAGGTCTTCTGTAGGTCAATAATGTGGATTCCATTGCGTTCCCCGAAAATATATTCCTTCATCTTCGGGTTCCAGCGGCGCGTCTGGTGGCCAAAATGAACTCCGGCCTCCAGCAGCTCTTTCATGGTAATTTCGACTCCCAAAGTTCCTCCTCTTGTGAAGGGATGCTTATTTCCCCGCGACCCGCTTGCGATCGCCAGGGCAGCATCCTTTTTTGCCGGTCCCTTCCCGGCCGTGATGTAATCCGGCCCCGCGTGAGCGCGCCCGGATCCAAACTCTTTTGGAGCGCGGCGGCTTGCCGCCGCGCTCTCCCCGGCGAGGCTTGCCTCGCCGGGGCAACGTTACCGCTTACTGAACTGGAATCTTCGCCGCGCGCCCTTCTGTCCGTACTTCTTGCGTTCCTTCATGCGCGGATCACGCGTCAAAAATCCATTCTTGCGCAGTGCCGGGCGCAATTCTGGGTTTAACCTGGAAAGCGCGCGCGAAAGCCCCATGCGCACCGCTCCCGACTGTCCGCCCACGCCGCCGCCCTTCACGATGCATTTCACTTCCACCTGGTCCAACATCTGCGTGAACTTCAGCGGCTCGACCGCCGCCGTGTTCCACGCCACGTTGCGGAAGTATTCATCCACCGGCCGGCCGTTCACCGTAAATCGCGCCGCGCCCTGCTTGATGTAGACGCGCGCGATCGATTCCCGCCTGCGTCCCGTGCCATAAAATTGTTTTGCTGTACCTTCCAGCGAACTCGCACCTGAACTCAAGGTTCCTCCTAATTTTTCCCGAGCACACTCCCCCAGGGAAGCGCTGCTCAGCAGAAGCCTGAATCGTTCCCGCGGACCAATCCGCGAAACGGTTTTTTTCGGTTCCCGTGACGAGGTTACAGCGAGAGTGGCTGAGGCTTTTGTCCGGTGTGGCGGGCGAGGCCTTCACTTCCGGCATAAACACGCAGCTTCTTTGCTCTACGCGCGCGCAGCTTGTTCTTCGGCAGCATACCCAGCACCGCCTCGCGCACAACCTCTTCCGGCCGGCGTTGCAGCAACGTGCGGATCGGTACTTCCTTCAATCCGCCCGGCCAGCCGCTGTGATGACGATACAGCTTCTGATCGATCTTGTTGCCCGTCAACTTCACCTTCTCCGCATTCACCACTACCACATGATCGCCGCAATCCAGATGCGGCGTGTACGTCGGCTTATCCTTCCCAATCAGCAATCGCGCAATCCGCGTCGCCAGCCGCCCCAGCACCACTCCTTCGGCGTCGATCACGAACCAATTCTTCCCTACCATCAACTCTTCGGCCTCGCGGCCTCTTGGTATATACGTCGGCATCTATCCAGTCACACCTTTCCGTCTAAGGACAAACTCTGAGTCTAAAGTACGTCGCCATTTATGTCAACGAGGACTCGCATGCAGAAAAGCGAAAGGAGGGACGTGACCAAGCGCAAAACAACGAATGCAGCGGCGGACCACCGCAGGCGGCCCGCCACCATGCAACACGCAGAACCCAATCCTACGACGTAGTCGTCGCCGCCGCGCCGCGATTCGCGCGCGAAAACGCAGCCTTGCTGCTGTCATCAGCCGCGTCGCCGGTCTTGTCAATCTCGATCGAGCCCTTAAAATACGCCCCGTCCTCGATCGAAATCCGCGCCGTGGTCAAATCCCCCACCACCGACCCGTCCTTCTTGATCTCAATGCGGTCCCGCGCGCGCAGGTTGCCCTTCACGTTGCCGTACACCACCACCTCGCGCGCAATCACATCCGCCGTGACCTTGGCGCTCGCTCCCACCGTCAGCTTGCGGTCCTCCAGCTGAACCAATCCTTCCACGGTGCCATCAATCATCAGGTCTTCATTGCCGGTGATCTCGCCTTTCACATGCAGGCTCGAACCCAGCCGTGCCGTATTGCCCGAACTCGTGCTTGGATACGTCGAATCATTCGGTGCCATCGTTTTTGCCTCCCCAGGAAAAGCCGGTGCGTTTGCACTCGGTACGGTTGGTTTACTTTGCTGCACCTGCTGAGACGGTTGTGGCTGCTGCGGGACCGCCTTCTTCCCCGGAGCCTCCGGTTTCTTGTCTCCCCACATTACATTTACCCTCCTAGAACCCAAATACGCCCAAACCACAGACTGCGCACATACAAGGACCGGGGTCTTTGAATGTAGTCCCGTGTACTGGCCGTGCCAAATCCAAAATGGGACAGGTGTGTCCGGCGAGATAACTCCATCCGGTCAAGCTGGGGAACTGCATCCTAAAACTTTGCACTCCAAACCGCAAGCGCGAACTGTTTCGACCTAGCGGCGGCCCGCTCTTGGGTTGCGGGGCTGGAGCGGCGGGTCCGAGACCCGCCCCCCACAAGGTCAGCTCAATCGCGGCCGCTCTGTCATCCTGGGGAGCGCAGCGACGAAGGATCTCTCTTCGCGCCGAATCAGCAGCGAGGGCGCCTGCCTTTTGGGCGGACGACTTTGACTTTGCTCGCGTTTTCGCACCGCCGCTCCTACAAATACCGCCCCTCCAAAATCGCCACATGATGCGAAACGTGCCCAGCAATAATGTAGGCGAGCGCCTTCACCGTCACCGTGTTCCCGCTAGCCACGCCGCTTCGCGTCCACGCCTCGGTCGGGAACTTCCGCAACAGCGCCAAGGTTGACCGGCGAATATCGCGAAACTCCGCCAGGTGGCTGGCCCACGAATACTCCTCCGCTCGAGCCGCATTCACACTGATGTTTTGATCGAAACTAGCCAGCGGGTCATGAAAATCGCGCCCGAACCACAAAGCGCGAAACGCGAACGCGCGTTCGGCATCATTCCAATGGCTCAATGCCTGCCGGATGCTCCACTTCTCCGGCGCGTATCGCTGCAGCGCTATTTCTTCGCAGATGGATGCAAGGAACTTGCCGACATCATCCAGCTGACTTCCCATCACGCCAACGATGTCATCTTGTGGAATTCGACCAATGTAAGTGAAGTAGTACGGCGCCGCTCAGCTGCGTTCAGGCCGGCTCACGCTGTCCACCTCGCTCAAAATTTGCGGCGAACGCCCGCGCGAGCTCTCACGAGAACAACGTTAACAGTATGCCGAAGATCCAAACGAAATGCCCCTCGCGCGGGTAGATCTCGTCGTAGACAAAAAGTAGCCATCAGAAAGGGATCATCAAAACGACTGCATTTTTCAATGCGGCGACCAAGCGCAGAGATCGGCCAAGTGAAATGAAAAAGACGGCTATAAGAAATACCGGATTGATCCAACCACTAATCAGAGCGGAAAAGAACTCCAAGACTTTATTTGCAAGAATCCCGTCGTGCCCGAATTTATTCCCAATCATGGGCACCGCGAGTGTTAGGTAGGCACACGAGTACCCGGGTGCGGAAACCTTGCCGATATTGGAGGCGCCCATGCCGCTGGAGCCGACGGCGACAAGAAAGAAACTGGCCGTGTACAAGAACAGCCCGATCCGGAAAATATAGCGTTGTTTCCCAATCGTTGGATTGCGGCGCGACGCATGGTTCTGCCATTCCCTTCGTATTCCGACGACGACTCCCGGGTCATAGCCGGGCTTTTCCAGCAGCTGGACTCAGTACTTGCGCAGCACGCCCACAACCCGTCCCTGAATCTTCACGTCCGCGCCTTGCACCACGATCGGCGCCATCGTCGAATTCGCCGGCTGCAGCCGCACCTTCCCGCCCGGCTCTCGATAGAACCGCTTCACCGTGGCATCGTCTTCGCCCACCAGCGCCACTACAATCTCTCCGGGATTCGCCACCTGCGTCTGCTCCACCACAATGTAATCCCCATCCAGAATATGGTCCTCGCGCATGGATTCGCCCTTCACCTGCAGCACGAAGGTATTCTGCCCGCGCGCAAAGTCAGCCAGCGATATCGTCTCGTTACTCTCCACGGCTTCCAGCGGACGCCCTGCCGCAATCCGTCCCGCCAGCGGTAGCTCGATCACGTGGCGATCCAACACTTGTTCGCGAATCGGCTTCGGCAATTGCACCACTTCGATCGACCGGCTCTGGTTGTACCCGCGCCGTATGTAGCCCTTCTTCTCCAGCGTCGAGAGGTGCTTGTGCACCGTCGCCAGCGACGTCAGCTTCAGCGCGTGCGCAATTTCCTCAAAACTCGGCGAATAGCCGTTCTTGTTGATGAATCCCACCAGGTAATTGAGTACTTCTTTCTGTCTCTTGGTCAGCGCCATTTCACACCCCTCTGGGCCCAGGTTGAAGCTTAAACTCTAGGCGAACTAAAAGCGAAAGTCAATGGTACTCTGGGACAGGTCTAGGCCAGTTTAGGCTCGCGCGCTCAGCGCGCAGTCTCGTTCTTCAGGAGGCCGCAACAAGCATCTAAAATGGCCCTTTGACTGACACAGGACGAACTGGCAAGCAGCGATCGCAAACTGAGGCGGAAGAACACGGTGCAATCGAAATATTGGAAGCTTCTGATTACGTCGCTCGCGGTTGCGCTTGGCTCCGTTTTTGGGCCGATGATTGCGCCTCTCGGAGGCGCCGAAGGTTTTGTGTTGATTGGATGTCCGCTTTCCGTTGCTTGGTGCCTAATCGTTGCATATGCCTTTCAGCAATATAAAAGGCGTGCGCTTTGGCTTCTGCTTGGAGCACCGATTGCTTTGTGCTGGCCGTTGTTTCTCGCGCTGATCGCCTTGGGAGTCCTTCGCATGTGACTTGACTCCGGGCGCCCCTTGAATCCGCTTGATTTCGCACGATCGAGCTTCAAATCCGCTACCAACGTCGCGCTTACTGCTTGACTCGAATGGTTTCGTCGTACGCCGCCTTGGCAATCCGCGCGATCACCGCGTCGCGCGTATCGTCATCCGCCGCGGAATCCGTCACGAAAACCGCAAGGCTCTCGGCGATGGAACGCGCTGAAGCCAGAAATCGAAAGCCTCCCCCGTGAAGAAATTGCTGAGATTTTTCGCTGGCAGTCGGAAAAGGATTGGGAGAGATGGGACAAGGAAATCGCCGCGGACTCCCAAGGCGGAAAACTCGATTTCCTGGCGCATGAGGCCCCTAACGATAAGGCTAAGGATATTCTAAGGAAGTGGTAAAGGCATCGCGCCAGCAATCATTTCTGCGAATACTCCTCTCGCCGACTCTTTGCTTTCTGAAATCCCCGCACCAGCGCCGTAGGTGCGACACAGGCTTCGCACTGACAGCACGGGCAATTCCGTTCTCGCGAGAAACGGAGAGCCTTTTCAGCTAGTCTCCTCCCGCCAACGCTTCCCGTTTCCGCCTGAAACGCAGCAACAACAAAATCGCCGTTACGGCAACCGCCACCCCGATCGTCACATACAACGCCACTTCCCCATGCGCCAGCACCACCGCAAAAATCTTCCGCCCGTACACCGCTCCCAGGTACGCGAAAATGCCGTACCGCACCGCCCGCCCCAGCGACATCGCCAGCAAGAATTTTCTCGGTGAATACTGCAAGGCCCCAGCCGCAATCACGAAGGGCACCATCGGCATTGGCGGCGGCAACAGCGCCGGCACGGCGATCGCTCCAAATCCCCAGCGTTCAAACGCCAGCACCACCTTCTTCCTGTTCCGCTTGGAGAGTTTGTCGTTCAGGGCCTTCTCCCCGCGATTCCGCGCCAAGCGATACGTCAGATACGCGCCCACCACCGATCCCACCGTCGCCATCACCGCGTAATACGGCCACCATGTTCGTTGATGCGCGGAGAGCACAATCGTCATCGCGTCCATGCTGCCCGGGATAGGAATCACCGAGCTGTCAATCAGCCCCAGCAGAATCAGCCCCGGCCCACCCAGCGTCAAGAACCAATGCCTCACCGCATGCGCAGTCGTAGGCGGGGCAATCGTCAATTTTGCCAAATCGAATTTCATCGCAATGCCGCCCCTCACCGCGGTCTGGGTTGGGTTATGTAGCGGCCGTTTCGTCGCGCGCTTCTCGGGACGAAGCGGGTACCGTTCCGCTCACCGACAGCCGCGACCTGCCAGCCTACCGCTCGACACAACGTTCAGGAACTAGGACGTTACCGCAACTGCCCCGGTTCCTTACCGATTCGGCTCATACCCGCCGCACGCTCACCAATCCCTCGCGCAGGCATCTAAACTTTTACGCAACATCATCTAACTGTGTACCGGGCAATGTCACGCTCATTGTGGTAGCCTATAATTGGACCTGGGGAACTCTGTCTTTGCAGTTATGCGAGAAGAAGCGAACCCGCGCAAGATTCAGCGCCGCGCTCTAGACTACGGCGCATCACCCGCTCCCATTTCTGTTTCCGATCCCGATTTTCGGCAAACGGCTGTCTCGACGCTTGCTGCCTCGCGTACAGTCGGCTGCTCGGAATCGCCAAACTCAGTTGTGCGGCTCGCATTCCTATTCGACACAAACGGAGCAAATGAAATCTCGACAACTCCCGCAACTCCTTCAAAATCAACAAAAGCGCCAGTTCCATTCGATACTTTTGAAGGGATCCTCAACCATCGCCGCCCCTGCGTTTCGCATGCCACTAACGGGTTTTCCGGGCGATGCTTTCTAACCTGCACCGCGAGGGCCTATTCGTGATGTCCACCACCATCTCAGATATTTTGGGTCGCAAAAAAGAAACCATAGACAAGGCGGTGATCCGCTTCTGCGGTGACTCCGGCGACGGCATGCAAATCACCGGCAGCCAGTTCACCAATACCGTCGCCCTCTACGGCAACGACCTCGCCACCTTCCCGGACTACCCTGCCGAGATTCGCGCTCCCGCCGGCACGCTGCCGGGCGTCAGCGGATTCCAGGTCCATTTCTCCTCGAGCAACGTGTACACGCCCGGAGACAGCGTGGATGTGCTGATCGCCATGAATCCCGCGGCGTTGAAGATGAATCTGTCGGACCTTAAGACCAACGGCATCCTCATCGTTAATTCAGACGATTTCAAAGAAACCGACCTGCGCAAGGCGCAAATCACCGTCAGCCCGCTCGAAGATCATTCTCTCGACGGCTATCGTCTTTTTGCCGTAGAGCTAACCAAGCTCACCCGCGCCGCGCTGAAAGATGTCGGCCTGGACGCCAAGAGCATGGATCGCTGCAAGAATTTCTTCGCGCTCGGGATGTGCTACTGGCTCTACAACCGCTCCATGGAGCCCACGCTCCGCTGGCTCGACGATAAATTCAAGAACAAGCCGCAGCTGGTAATCGCAAATAAACTCGCCATGCAGGCGGGCTACAGCTTTTGCGAAGCCACCGAAGCGTTTCAAATCAGCTACGAAATTCCTCCGGCCAAGTTGTCGCCGGGCGTCTATCGCAACATCAGCGGAAATGCCGCGCTCGCTCTGGGATTCGTCGCCGCTTCGCAGCAAGCCAGAATCCCGCTGTTTCTGGGGTCTTATCCAATCACGCCGGCCTCCGACATTCTGCACGAGCTTTCCATGTACAAGGATTTCGGCGTCACCACTTTCCAGGCCGAAGACGAAATCGCCGCCGTCTCCTCCGCCATCGGCGCGTCCTACACTGGAGCGCTGGCCATCACCACCACTTCCGGTCCGGGTATGGCACTTAAAACCGAAGCAATCGGACTGGCAGTCGCTGTCGAATTGCCGCTGGTGGTGTGCGATATTCAGCGCGGCGGTCCATCCACCGGCCTTCCCACCAAGACGGAACAAGCCGATCTCTTGCAAGCTCTATACGGACGCAATTCCGAAGCTCCCGTCCCGGTGCTCGCTCCGTCTTCGCCCGGCGATTGCTTTTGGATTGCCCTGGAAGCCAGCCGCATCGCCATTAAATATATGGTGCCGGTAATTATCCTCTCGGACGGCTATCTCGCCAATGGCGCTGAACCCTGGAAAATTCCCACTGTCGCGGAATTGCCGCAAATTCCCGTGCACTTTGAGACCGATCCCGAAGGTTTTCTCCCTTACAAGCGCAACCCTTCCACGCTCGCGCGTCCTTGGGCCATTCCCGGCACTCCCGGCCTCGAGCATCGCGTGGGCGGCATCGAAAAGCAGGACGTCACCGGCAACATCAACTACGAGCCGCTCAATCACGAGCACATGGTTCGCACCCGCGCCGAAAAAGTCGAAGGCATCGCGCAGGATATTCCGGAAATCGTTCCCGAAGGCGATCCCTCGGGCGATTTGCTGATCGTCGCCTGGGGTTCAACACACGGACCGATCACCGCCGCCATGAAACCCATGCGCGAGAAAGGTCATCGCATCGGCCACGTGCACCTGCGTTACCTGAATCCCCTGCCGCGCAATCTCGGCGATATTCTGAAGCGCTATAAGAAAATTCTCGTCCCGGAAATGAATATGGGCCAGCTGGTAATGATCCTGCGCGCAAAATTTTTGGTGGACGCCGAAAGTTACGGCAAGATCCAAGGCAAGCCCTTCAAGCAATCCGAGATCGAAGCAAAGATCGAAGAGCTGCTCGACTAAGTGGCGCTGGCATTTTTGCATTGGAATTTGTTTTCCTAGGGGCGGGTCTCAGACCCGCCCGCCGTTGAATTTGTAGCGCCGGCGTCTGGCCGGCTCTTTGTTTTTGACTTTGCAGCGGCGGTCTTCAGACCGCCAGCCTTTGCGGTTGGTTTAGACGCACGAATTGTTGAGGAGCGCGATAATGACCACGGCCACGTTGCCGGTTTACACGAAAAAAGATTTCCAGACCGACCAGGAAATCCGATGGTGTCCGGGCTGCGGCGACTACGCGATCCTCGCCGCCGTGCAGGCGGTCTTCGCCGAACTCGGCGTCCCGCGCGAAAAATTCGTGTTCATTTCCGGCATCGGCTGCTCCAGCCGCTTCCCGTATTACATGAACACCTTCGGTTTCCACACCATTCACGGCCGCGCGCCCGCCATCGCCACCGGCGTAAAACTGATTCGACCCGATCTCGACGTCTGGGTGGCCACCGGCGACGGCGACTCTCTCTCCATCGGCGGCAATCACACCATTCACATGCTCCGCCGCAACGTCGGCCTCAAAGTCCTGATGTTCAACAATAAAATTTACGGTCTGACAAAAGGCCAATACTCGCCCACATCGGAAGTAGGAAAAAAAGCCAAGTCCACGCCGTTCGGTTCGGTGGATCGCCCCTTCAGCCCGCTCTCGCTGGCCCTGGGTTCCGAAGCCACCTTCATTGCGCGTTCCGTGGACGTTTTCCAGCAACACCTCAAAGAAACCCTGCGCAAAGCGGCGGCGCATCAGGGCTCGGCGTACATCGAAATCCTGCAGAATTGCAATATTTTCAATGACGGCGCGTGGGAAACCATCACGGAAAAGGAAGCGCGTAGCGAACAAGTCGTCCAACTCGAACACGGCAAGCCGCTCATCTTCGGCAAGAATCGCGACAAAGGAATTCGCCTGGTCGGCCTGGATCTAGAAGTCGTCGCACTAGGAAATGGAATCACCGAAAAAGATTTGCTGGTGCACGACGAGCACGATCCAAATCCGGTCTACGCCTTCGCTCTTTCGCGCATGGACTCCATGCCTGGATTCCCCACGCCCATCGGCGTCCTGCGCGCCCTGCAAGGCGTCCCGCGTTTCGAAGATTTGATGCAGCAGCAAATCCGCGACGTTATCGCCAAAAAAGGCAAAGGCGACCTAGCCAAACTCCTCCGCGCCGGCGACACCTGGGAACTGAAGGCGTAGGCACACCTCATCTCGGCATTGAATTTTCTTTTGAATTTGTAGCGGCCGCCGTCAGGCGGGCGTTTTGACTTTGTCTTTTGACTTTGGAGTCGCCGTGATCCTGAGCGTAGCGAAGGATCTGTCTTCGTCCCCGCCGCGGCGCTATCCCCGCAACCTGCGCTTCTTCCCCGTCGGATCGATCGGCAACGACGCCGTCTTCCAGTCCACGCCTGCAGGCCTTTTCCCCACGCCCGCGACGTACAAAACTCCTTCCCTCACTCCATCAATCCCCAAATCGCGGTCAATCTTCGAATCCGCCATCGCCATCGTGCAAAACGGCGCCAGCCCCAGCCAAGTCGCCACCAGACAAAACGTCTGGCACAAATGTCCCGCCTCGGTCAGCACCACGCGATAAGCGCGCGGATAACGATACTTCCATTGCGTGCGCGTGAACTCCGCGGTCATAAACACAAATGCAGCCGCTTCGGAAAACCAGCGCTGCCCGATCACGTAATCCGACATCCGATCGCGCGTCATCCCGCGCCGCAGCAATTCCAACCGGTGCCTGCTGGCGTCGTAGTGATAAATCCCCGGAGAAATTCCCTCCACGTCTCGCGCCACCAGGTAAGCCTCAATGGGATGTAGCGCTCCTCCCGATGGAGAGGTCTTCACCGCAAATCGCCCCAGCGGCGGCACCGCAACCCACGCGCGGACTCCCCACGTTAATCCCAACAGTGTCGCAAGATCCGCGAGCTTAAGCTTCCCGTCCGCAAATCTTCGCCACGTTCTCCGCGATGTGAGCACGCGAGAGAATTCGCCCTCCTCGCGCGGCGGCGGCAGAAGTGTCTGCGCGGCCCGCGCATAATGTTTCACGGGCACAGGCATCGCCTTCTCGTGCGTCAATCCTTCCATGTAACGACCCATGCGCAGCAGGTCTGCTTCAAACGGCAAGTCGCGTCCAGTGAAGTGAAAGAATCCCGCCGCCGGATTCCAATCCTTCCACGCAGGCATCGCCTGTTCGAGAGGATGTCGTTTGCGATCGGAGCGTTGCAGCAGCGAATGTCGCACCAGCTCTCTGATCGCTGCACGCAGTGACGAAGGTGAGTATTGCGGCAGGTGCCGAAAAAGCGCTTCGGTGGGACGCCAGCGACTGAAGAAACTCAATAGTTCCGCAGCGATCGGCGCGGCAATCGCGCCTTTGCCAGTCGCATAATTCTCGAAGATGAGTTCCGCGTCGTTCCAGTAGGAAACCAAAAAAGCAGAGCGCCGGAACAGCACCTTTTTTGCTTTAGGCATGCGAGGCGGTTGAGATCAAGGCGCCGGAAAAAAACAACATCGGTCTGTCAATGCTCTTCAGTTCGCTTTCGTTCTGAACCATTGGCCGAACGGTTTGATCGGCGTCTCGGCGAGCGGGCAAATGTTTCGTATTCGCCGATACGATGTTTCCAGTTCGCGCAGATTCAAATCGATTTTCTTTTGGTCAGCCTTGACGACCTTGGAGCGCATGGACCGCAGCTTCTTCTCCGCTTTGCGGATTTCGCTGGCAACGCCATGAAGCGTAAATTTAATCCTAGCCATTCGAGCCTCCCTGGCGATCTCGCGCTACATCCCTGGAACGGGAAGCGGTGCCGGTTCCCAATGGTACGGTACCACGGACGGCGTTACTTCGATTTGGATTTGGCAGTAAACGTCTGCCCGAATAGCGTGGGCGGCCGGCAAACAACTCCAATGATACTGTGGGCTTTTTTGAGGCTGCGCAAGTTCAGTTCGATCTTTTTGAGATCGTCCTTAATGACTTTGCGGCGAAGTGCGAGGAGTTTTTTCTCCGCCTTCTTGATTTCCTTGGTGATGCTCTTCAGCGTGAAGCTGATTTTGGCCATTTCGTCCTCCCCACCAGCGCACTGAGAATTACAAAGATTGGAAAACTGGGGCCGATTCCGGGTGGTGTGCGTGAGACGCCGAAAGTGTAGTTGACGCCTGACACAGCGTCAAGAAAGATTGCGCCGCGATGCATTTTTTCGGTGCGACGCCAGCGCCCTCGGCAATTCGACTTGAATCGGCCCGCATTGCCAACCACGTCCTGACGCGCCTTTCGCCTGTCACTGCGCAGTTCCTGGCGCGAAGGGCAGTCCGATTCGCTGCACCAGCGCCACAAATCTCGGATCGGAATGCAAACTGGCAAATCGGGGATGCACGGCAACATTGATCAAGCGCACGGAGCGCTCCGCGTACGCTTTTTCCAGCCACTGGAACGCCTCGTCTTTTTGATCCAGACCAACGAAGACCAGCGCGATACTGTAAGGCGACACATACTGCTTCGCCGATAGCTGAAGCAACTCGTGCAAAATCGCGAGCGCCTCGGGCTTCTTTCCCGCAAACGCGTAAGCATTCCCCAGCTCGGCCTTGAACGAAGTTTCGTTTCCAGAAAGCGCGAGCGCTTGCCGCAGCTCTTGCAACGCATTCGCATAATCCCGCTGCGCCAGATAGGCCTCGCCGAGATATCCGTGCGCGACCGCGAAGCTGGGATCCATCGCCACGGTTTTCTGCGCCTGCGCAACGGCCTCGTCGTTCCGGCCGGCCAGATACAGCACCCACGACAAATTGGCATTGATGATCAGCGAGCGCGGATCGAGTTCCTGCGCCAGCTTCATTTCCGAAATTGCTTCGTCGCTTCGGCCGGCACACGCCAGCGACAGCCCATGCCAATGGTGGCTGTTCGCTTCTCCCGGATTCAATTCAATCGCGCGTTGAAATTCATCCAGCACGCCGGTCCATTCCAGCCGGTAAGCGCGAATCTGGCCCAGCACGGCGTGAGCGGAAGCAAGATTGTCGTCGAGTTGCAACGCTTTCACCGCTGCCGCTTCCGCCTCGGGCAGTACTTGCGAAGACGGCACGTCCTTGTAATCCGCCGCGAGCGTCAAGGCTCCCGCCAGCCCAGCATAGGATGGCGCATATGTGGGATCCAACTGGATTGCCTGGCGGTAATCAGTGACGGCTTGCGTCACCGTCTCGCCCGTACGTTTCGCAACGAAGTAATTTCCTTGCAGGTACGCGTCGTACGCCGCCGGAACCACGGTGCGCGTTTTCGCCAGGCGTTCCTGCTCCGGCTGCGTCAATTGAATCTGAATTTGCGTGACGATATCGCGCGCCACGTCGCTTTGCAGCGCCAAAATATCCGTTACGGTGCGTTCGTAGCTGTGCGCCCAAAGGTTCTGACCCGTTTGCGGCTGCACCAGTTCCGCGGAAATGCGCACGCGATCATCGGAGCGTAGGACGGAGCCTTCCACCAGCGCGTCCACGCCCAATTCCTGCGCGATCTGCGCCGGGCTTTCGTGCTTGTCCTTGTATTGCATCACCGAAGTGCGCGAGATCACTCGCAATTTCTTGATCTGCGAGAGCTCGGTGATCAGCGCGTCGCACATCCCATCGGCGAAATAATCCTGCAGGGGATCGCCCGTGAGGTTTTCCAGCGGCAGCACCGCCAGTGATTGAATGGATGAGGCGCCCACGGCCGGCGACCCGCGCCACTTTACCTCCACCAGTTTCCACACGAGGGCCGTTAGCAACACCAACGCCGCTACCGCCGATGAAGCCAACAGCACGCGCCTAAATCGCGAGCGACCAGCCGCGGCTGGCGGCTGAATCCCAGAGGGTAGAATCGCGCTCGCCGGGATAACCGCCGAATTCGTGCGCAAAGCTTCCAGCGCCGCGCGGATTTCGCTGGCGTGCTGGTAGCGTTGCGCCGGATCCTTCGCGAGACAATGCTCGATCACCGAACGCAGGCCCAACGGCACGTTATCGCGCAACGACGGCGGCGAATCGTGCAGAATCATCGAGCTCAATTCGTAGGATGTTCTCCCCCGGAACGGCCGCTTGCCGTTGGACATTTCATACAGCACCACGCCCAGCGCCCATATATCGCTGCGCGCGTCGGCTGGCTCGCCGCGGAATAATTCCGGCGCCATGTAGTGCATGGTCCCCACGATCGCGCCTTCCGAAGTCAGCGTGCTGATGGATTGCGTCTTCAGCGTGATCTCGCCCGGAGTCATGTGCTTCGCCAGGCCAAAATCCAAAACCTTGACGCGGCCTCCGGGCATGACGATGACGTTGGGAGTCTTCAAATCGCGGTGGATCACGCCGCGCTCGTGCGCGTGCGCCATGGCGTCGGCGATTTGCTCGCCGTAACGAATCACCGTTTCCACCGGAAGCCCGTCTTCCGCAATCTGCTCGGCCAAGGAACGGCCGCTGACAAATTCCATGACGATGTAGCTCTTGCCGTCGGCTTCGCCCACGTCGTAAATCGTGCAAATGTTGGGATGGTTCAGAGCGGAAGCGGTGCGCGCCTCGCGAATCAAAAGCGCGCGCGCATTTTCGTCGTGGTTCAGTTCATCGGGGAGAAATTTCAGCGCAACGTCGCGGTTCAGCCGGTCATCATGCGCGCGATAAACCACTCCCATCCCGCCGGCACCGACTTTTTCGACGATTCGGTAATGCGAGACGGTCTGGTCGCTCACGTGTGCAAAACGCTCAGGCGAGCATCTTAGGCCGTCGCAGAAACCCAAGTCAACGCGGAAGCCAACCCCGGTTTCGCGCCCTTGAGGTCGCCGCGTTAATCAGGCAAAGCAGGTTCTGTTCCCAGCTTCGAGAATCGAACAGAGGTGCCGGAGTTGATCGAGTTCTGTTTTCTACTGAGTTACTCAGACTGCGGACGTTCCACGGCTCCTGCCAGTGATTTAGTAACATCGCTGAATCAAGATTCTAGGCCGGCGTCGTCGGCTTCTGTCCTGACCTATCCTGATGTATGTTCCCTGTTCCGGCTTTCTTGTGAAGGGTTCGAGAGACAATGGGTAGCCACCGTAAAGGAGTGTGACCGTGCGACCACGTTCGGTTTTCTCAGCCATTGGGAACGCGTTGAAAATGCCGATTTTCTACCTGCAGGACTACTCGGTGCTCGCGCTTCATTCGGTTCGGGTAATCTTCAGTACAACCCGTTACTCTGCCGACTTGGTGGAGCAGATTGACCTGATCGGGGCGGGCTCATTGCCGATTATCGTCGTAGCACTGGCCTGTGTTGGCGGCGTAATCGTATTGAACGCAGCGTCACAATTTAAGCGCTTCGGCGAAACGGTTCTGACGGGTGACGCCCTTTCGCTCTCGCTCCTCCGCGAACTCGGTCCGGTATTTACGGCGCTTCTGGTCGCGGGCCGGAATGCCACTGGGATGGCTTCCCAGTTGGGCTCCATGCTCGTTACGGAACAGGTGGACGCTATGCGCGGGCTCGGAATTGACCCAATTCGCAAGCTGATGACTCCGCGTGTGCTTGCGACGGTTTTAACCCTACCCTTGCTCGTGGCCATCGGTGACTGCGCAGGCCTGTTCGGCGGATTCTTAATTGCGACAGTTACACTTCACATTGACGCGGAACAGTTCTGGACTCGCGCCATCAAAGCCCTCGTTTTAGGCGACCTCGTTATTGGCTTTTCGAAACCGATTGTATTCGGATTTATCGTCGCGACGGTGGGTTGCTATCAGGGGTTGCGCGTCGAAGGTGGCACTGCCGGGGTGGGCCGCGCCACGATCATGGCATTTGTCGTGTCCTCCTTGGCCGTCCTGATTGCGGACTTGTTCCTCACCCGACTGCTGCTTTACATATTCAATATGTGACATTCCCAATCACGGCCACCGCCAGGGGGACTGATCGTCGGCTACCGGGCAATGTCCTCAGCGTTACTCGAGTCCATTTGCGGCGCTTGGAAATGACGGTTCGTCTGCGAAGCCGCAAAATGACCCCATACTGAGCAACGTTCAACTAGTGACGCGCAACCGCCTGCTCGCCCTCAACGCCAGCCCATGGCAGCGCCGAAGAGTCGTTTACGGTGCATTTCCTGCAAGCTGTTCATTTGCCTTTCCTCAAATCACGACGTTATCGGGTGGGTAGTGGCTTGCGATCTCTGCCACATTATATTATTGCGCGTACGTACCTATGCTTACATATTTAAAAACGATATTTACCGTCCAAGCGTGCCCTGCATGAACGCCGTATCCGCCCGGCCCTTCGCCACTGCGGCGCTACGTTCCTGCTCAAACATCGAAGTTTCTAATCGCAAATAGGAGAGATTAGAACCACTCGCAACTCGCAGAAAAAAAACAACCGCATCCCGCTCGAATCGCCAATCAATGCAAGATCTGGTAATCCGCCGAATCCATCTCCCTGCTACCCGCTCCCGATTCTCCGCTGTCCCTGTCGAGCTATCCCTCGCTCGCTTCACGCGCGCCGAATCCGACGACACAAAAGAGGCGGCAGGACGCAGCGCTTCACAATTTCGCGGCGGATCGCCGATGTTGCCGGGTCAAGCGATCACGCGATTAGTTCACGGGAACCGCAGATGTGGAGGCTGGCGGGAGTGACGCTGGCGGCGAATTCTTGGCGACGGCTGGCGCTTGCTGCGACGGCAGCGGAGGCATCAGGGCTAACGCGTGGTCGCGCGCTGCTACGAATTCGTTCCAGTCGCGCTTGGTGACTGGGTCGGACGGGGGCAGCGGAAGGCGCTCGAAGTTCAGGAATTCTTTGCCGCGCTGGATGCGGAAATCCAGATGCGGGCCGGTGGCTAGGCCAGTCATGCCAACGAGGCCGATGCGCTGGCCCTGCTCGACGCGCTGGCCGGAACGGACCAGCACACGCGACAGGTGCATGTAGTAAGTGGTGTAACCGTTGTTGTGTTGAATCTCGATCAGATTGCCAGCGCCCCCTTTCCTGCCGGCGAAAATCACGCGGCCATCGCCGATGGTTTGCACGGGAGTGCCGGTGGGCGCGGCGTAATCAATGCCCAGGTGCGGGCGGTATTCCTTCAGAATGGGATGAAAGCGATGCTCGCTGAAATGCGAAGTAATCACGGCAGCGAATTTCAGCGGCGAATGCAGAAAAGCTTTCTTCATGGACTTCCCTTCCGGCGTGTAATACGCAGGCGCGCCGTTGGGGCCATGAAACAGAACCGCGCGGTAAGGATGCGAGCCATTGTTGTACTCCGCCGCGAGAATTCGGCCGTAGGAAGCGACTTCGCCAGTCGCGAGCGTTTTCTTTTCGACCACCACGCGGAAAGTGTCGCCCGGTCGCGGATCGGTGTAAAAATCCAGGTCCCATCCGAAAATCTCCGCCAGGCGCATCGCCAGCTCCGGGCTTTCTCCCGCGTCCAACACTGCGCCAAAAAGGGAGGCGTTGACTTTGCCGATGACGCCCACTTCCTCGGTCTCCGACGGAAGGGTCTGCACCTCCGCATGGAAATCATTTCCCTGCGGCCGGATGTAGAGGATTCGATCGGCATCAATGCGGTAACGCACTTCGCGCAGATCGCCCAGGATCGAGCGCCCCACTACGAAGCGATTTCCGGCACGCAGATACCGCAGATCGAAAACCGATTGCGCGGACGCGACCAGACGCGCGGCGGAGTTCGAATCGAACCCCATACTCTGCAGGAAGGCTGGGAACGGCAGGCGCGCCGGGACCACTGCTTCGGTGAACAGGACTAGCTGCTCCTGCATGCGATGAGCTTCGTCGCGCGAGGGAGAAGTCTGGGTCATGATTTCGTAGTCGGCTGTGGCGGTGCGGAAGTAATTCACGCCGATGACACCCAGCCCGGCCGCTCCGAGCAACAAAATGCAGATTAGAACCTTGATTTTTGCTCCCATAATTTCCTACCGCGAATAATTTACGAAGATGGGAGCATAGCGCAATGCGATGAGGGGCAGGAAGTGAAATGCTGTGGATTTGTTCATGGTGGTAACAGACGAGGTCGGCGAATTTCCGCACTTCCGAGCAAACACAACCTGTAAAACCGCTGAGACGCGGAGCGCGCAGAGAAAACCGAAAGCAGCGGCGCCGACGACACGCCTGCCTAGCGGCAGGCAGGCGCCACCGGAGGCTAGTGGGATGCGCCTGCAGCTGTGGTGAACTGCGCTCTGCGCGCGGACGCGGCGAAATAATTTCGTTCGCGCAGGCCGTGGTAAATGCGGCCGGCGATTTCGGAAGCATGCGGACCACTCACTGCGCGGCCGCCTCCGCGAATCAGAACCACCAGCACGATTTTCGGATGCGCCTGGTCCGCATAGGAAACAAACCAGCCGAGGCGTCCGCCGAGCGATTCGTCGTTGCACGTGCCGGTCTTGCCCAGAGCCTGCTCGCCATCAGGATCGTAGCTTTGCTTCGCGGTGCCGTACATTACGGCAGCCAGCATCCCTTCGCGCAAATCGGGCAGCAACGGCGCGATATCAAGTTGCTGGCGCACGCGCGGCTGAAAGTTTTGACGCGCTTCTTCGCTGCGCGGATATTGCAAGTAATACTGCGTACCGCCGTTCGCCAGAGTGGAAACCAGCGAGGCGAGCTGCAGCGGGGTGAGGCGGATGCCTTCACCGAAACTGGACATGCGCGCGACGCCGCCGTATGCCGGAGGCGCCGAGGGCACCACACCGGGCTGCTCTTCGGGAATGCCGTAACCGGCACGTTCGCCCAAGCCGACCAACTGCGCGTATTGGTGGACGCGCGGAAAACCCAGGCGCGTGCCGACCTCTTCAAAATATACGTTATTGGAATGAGCCATAGCTTCGGTGAGGTCCATGTAGCGGCGATGACCCACTTTGAGCATGGTGTCGCGAGTGATCACGCCTTCCTGCAAACCAGCGAGGGCGATGACGGGTTTGATCGTGGAGCACGGTTCGAAGCCGGAAGAAAAAGCCATCTTCTGATTGACGATCGTGAGGATGCGACCGGTCGATGGGTCCATCGCGAGCACCGAGCCGTTGGCGTGGCCGAGCGCGTTCACCGCAACCTCGCGAATTACTGGGTCGTCGTAGGTGGCATCATCATTCTTAGCGGGATCACCGTAGGCCGAGATGCCGCTCTTTTTGTGGTGTGCGCGCGTCGTAGCAGTCGCAGGTGTGGCCGCCGACGCGACGGCGAAGGTGCCCGCGAGAAAAAGAGACAAGAGCGGGACAAATTGTCTTAGGGCTGGGCTGCGTTGCATTGGGTCCTATATCGGCGCCGAGTATCGCATGATTTAGCCGATTGAATGCCAGTTTACGGAAGCTACACAGGGAGTGCAACTGTTAAGGAGTACAGCTTTCCTGCGCGGCATAACTGGCCTAAAGGACAGATGCGGACTGCGTCCACCATAAGGCTAAACTGCGAGCCAGAGGGCGAGGCGGCAATAGGCCGCCCCGCGTCCGGTGTGAAGCTACTCGGGTGGCACAGGTGCCGCTCTGGTGCTAGCGCCCCGTGCGACTCTGCGAGGAAGCGGTTGCAGCGGCCGCCTTTGGCGGTTGCTTGGCCGCGTCCGCGGCGATCTTTTGCGCTTCGGCTGAGGGCTTGCCGTTTCCATCGGCTGGAACGGCGGGATGGGCGAGCAAACCGAGCTGCTTGCGCAGGTCGTGTTCGATTTTGCCGCGGATGTCGGCGTTTTCCTTGAGGAAAACGCGGGCATTTTCCCGGCCCTGGCCCAGGCGTTCGTTCTTGTAGGAAATCCACGTGCCGGATTTTTCGAGCAGGCCGTTGGTGACGCCCAGATCGATCAAGTCGCCTTCGCGCGAGACGCCTTCACCGTAAATGATATCGAACTCGGCCTCACGGAACGGCGCGGCCACTTTATTTTTCACGATTTTCGCGCGGGTGCGTGAACCGATGACGCGATCGCCTTCCTTGATGGACTGGATGCGCCGGATATCCACGCGGATGGAGGCGTAAAACTTAAGCGCGCGGCCGCCCGTGGTGGTTTCCGGATTGCCGAACATCACACCGATCTTCTCGCGGATCTGGTTGATGAAAATCAGGCAGGTCTTCGATTTCGAGACGATGGCGGTGAGTTTGCGCAGGGCTTGCGACATCAAGCGCGCCTGCAGGCCCATCTGCGCGTCGCCCATGTCGCCTTCGAGTTCGGCGCGCGGCACCAGGGCCGCCACCGAGTCCACCACAATGATGTCCACCGCATTCGAGCGGATCAGAGCCTCGGCAATCTCCAGCGCCTGTTCGCCGTTGTCCGGCTGCGATACCAGCAAATTGTCCACGTCCACGCCCAGCTTGCGCGCGTAGGAAGGATCGAGCGCATGCTCGGCGTCAATGAAGGCTGCTTGGCCGCCCAGCTTTTGGGCTTCGGCGATCACGTGCAGGGTCAGCGTGGTCTTGCCGCCCGATTCCGGGCCGTACACTTCGATCACGCGGCCGCGCGGGAAACCGCCCACGCCGAGTGCTGCGTCAATGGATATCGAGCCGGTGGGGATTACGTTCACGGGCACCAGGACGTCCTTGTTCCCCAGGCGCATGATGGAGCCCTTGCCGTACTGCTTTTCGATCTGCGAGATTGCCAAATCCAGGTTTTTTGACTTTTCGTCGTTCACAGTGCCACCTCAACAGGACTATCCGTTTGGTCTTAGCTGGAGACCGAGGCGGAGCGAGTCTAACACTGAGTGCCCGTTCCCGGCTCGGCCATTTCGCGGGGCATAATATCACAAGGCGAACAAAAAGCAAAAGGTATTTTTGCGCGTGCTATCCATACTTGTAGAAGCCGCGGCCGGATTTGCGGCCTAGCCAGCCGGCGGCTACGTATTTGCGCAGCAGGGGACAGGCGCGGTATTTGGGATCCCCGAAACCGGTCTGCAGCACTTCGAGGATATTCACGCAGACGTCCAGGCCGATGAAATCAGCCAGCTCCAGCGGGCCCATGGGATGGTTCATGCCCATTTTCATCACGGCGTCCACGGCTTCGGGAGTGGCAACGCCTTCCATCACCGCGAAAGCGGCTTCATTGATCAGCGGCATCAGGACGCGGTTGGAGACGAAGCCAGGTGCGTCGTTCACTGCCACGGGTTTCTTCTCGAGCTTCCCGCACAGCAGCATTGTGGTGTGAAAAGTGTCGTCGCTGGTGGCCAGGCCGCGAATTACTTCCACCAACGCCATCACTGGGACCGGATTCATGAAGTGCATGCCGATGAATTTTTCCGGGCGCGAGGTTTGCGCGGCGAGCTGCGTGATGGAGATCGAAGATGTATTGCTGGCGAGGATCACGCCGGGCTTGAGCGCCGCGTCCACATCTTTCAGCAGGCGCATTTTCAGGTCGAGTTGTTCGGGGACGGCTTCGACGGCGAAATCGGCGGGCGCGAGCGCGGAGATGTCGGTCGTGGGCTGGATGCGCGCGAGGATGAGCGGCTTGTCCGTGGCGGCGATTTTCTCCTTCTTCACTTCGCGGTCGAGGTTCTCGCCGATGGTTTCCAGGCCGCGGTCTAGGAAGCGTGTTTCGACGTCGCGCAGAATCACGCTGTAGCCGGCGCGCGCAAAGACGTGGGCGATACCGTTGCCCATCGTGCCGGCCCCCAGGACCGCGACTTTCTTAATTTGATCGAATGACATAGCTGCGTTGATGATAATGGAAGTTGAGCATGTAAAGAAAGCGGAGGAAGTTTAGCAACTTCAAGCAGCCCCGTGCGCGCGACGGCCAGCCGACGGTTTCGATGCAAGTGCCAGCCAGGCGACCAGCGTAGCTAGCTTTTCGTCCTGCGACCAAGGCGCGCCGAGAGGACGGCCGAGTTCGGCGACGCGACGCGCCAAATCGTTGGGATCGAGTCGCAGGGTGCGCGACGCCTCGCTCAGAAGTTCACGTTCCTTCGTGCCCCTGGTCGCAAGACCGCAGCGCGCGCTGGCGTGCAGAAGGGCTCCGCGGAAGAGTTCGCCATCGGCGGTGTGAATCAGTGCATGCGACGCCAGGATCTGAGGCAAGCTTGGCAGCGCCCTGCCCGAAGCGAGGATCAGACCACAGCGCGTAAGCCGGTATCCTTGCGCTTGAAGAGTCTTCTGGAGCTCGCGGATCGCGCGATGGGCTAGGCTTTTTGCCGTCGTCTCGACGCGTGAGATAAAAGCGCCGGCTTCCTCGACGGGCATCTTTTCCCCAGTGTGGTAAGGCTGCCGGAATTCGTACGTAAAAGTTTCGACCAGGTGAATCCGCTGGCGCGCCAGGATGACGGGAACTCCTTGGGTCACTGAGAGCGCAACCAGCACGGTCCAGCCGGAATGCGCGCGAAATCCAATGGCTGCAGATTTCATGGGACCTCCCAGACGTCCTAGCGGCCCGGCAACACCGAGGATGTAGAGGAGGCAAAGGAAACATAGGGCGAGAGGAAGGTCAAGCATTGCCAGACCCGGAGCGTGTCATTTTCCGACCCGCTCATTTGTGACGCCCCTGCTACCCGCACTTCGCCTGGTTGTTTAGCTGCGATGGTCGCTGATTTTCTTGAGACTCTCGCTGAGACTGAGGCGTTGAACACAATCCTGGAGCGATGCGCAGCGGCAGCGGAGCAAATGCTGGAACAATGATTTCAACCGGAGCGAGCGCTCGATGGTCCGCTCCGCCTCCGTTATCTTGCGGGCCGCCAGCTTTCTCCACCGTGGCCCCACCGGCGAACTATCGAGCAACCCGCGCAGGAAGATCTTGATCTCAGCGAGCGTAAAACCCATGTCGCCTGCGAATCGGATGAGCAGCACGCGGTCAACGGCCTCGGTCGGATACCTGCGTTGCCCTCCGGTGCGAAAGGGAGGCGGGAGCAGACCCATCCGTTCGTAGTAGCGAATCGCCGAGGCATTCAGGCCTGTACGGCTAGCAAGTTCTCCGATCTTCATTTATCTCTCGCGGTCGCTCCGCAAAATCAGGGCTTGACTTAAAGTTGACTTTAGCTTTTAGCATGTGCGGGCAGGTTGAAGCAAATCATAAGGAGCGAAAACATGAACACGAAACGATTCACGGCCATGAGCAAGGGTAGCGCGGCGGCAGCCGTTTTGACGCTGCTGCTGTCAGCTGGTGGTGTGGGACGCCGGCCGCTACAAGCTTCGCCAGCAACTGCCGGCGCCGCGCGGCAAAGCGACAACGGCAGCAAGTTCTACTGCAACGTAAAAGCTCTAAATCCGGCCGAGCGAGCAAAGCACAAGCAATCAACTGAAAAATTGATCGCAGCCAGGAAGGAGATTGTTGAGACGCCGCGAGGCTATGAATTTCAGTACAGTCCGTCGGATGTCTCCGTTGCAGAGGTGACGGATTGGGTGGCGACCGAAGCAAGATGCTGCCCGTTCTTCGATTTTCATATTGATCTGGAACGCGATGGCAAGCGAGTGTGTCTGAGACTAACCGGCGAGGAAGGAATCAAAGCCTTCATCCGGTCCGAATTTCAAGTGCCGGCAAAGTGACGGTACCGGCTGCCAGCGCCGAGAGAGGATTCTGGCGGCAACGGCCCGCGATCTGATTATTGCGCTGCAGACGCGTCGGTGATTTGGCGGACCATTTCCTGCGCGCGTTTCTGCGATGAGGGCGTCACACGAATTCGCAACTGGCCCGCGGAATCCTCGGTCGTGGAGCCGATGCCGATGTTGCCGAGGCAGTTGATCAGATTTTCTCTAGTCGCAGTGTCCTGGCCGGACCAGACTTCCGCGGTCGCATCGGCCGGATCGAAATCTTCGGGAACGTAGTCGAGCGGAAGGTCGGACGCGTCATCCCCGTCGTCGTTCGCGGATGTTTCCTCGGGCGGCGCATTAGAATACGGCGGCGCTTGGTCTGAATCGTCAGCCGCGGTTTCACGGCGGCGAGCTGCGGCTTCCAGCGCCGCTCTGGCCGCGTGATGATCGCGCGCATGAGTGAAGATCGCATAGACCTGCTGCGGCCAATTCCGCAATGCGCCGACTTTATCGCTGCGCGTGTGGTAGGAAATTTTGGCTGTTTCGAGTGCCTCAATGATTCCGGCGCGCGTTTCTGAGTCCGTTCCAGTCCACAACAGTGCGGGCGTACCTGAAAGTTCAGGATTGCTGGAAGGAACGTCTGTGTCTTTGAGATGCTCCACGAGAGCGACGTCGCAGTCGGAACAGCGCGCGCATCCAGCCCGATACTCGGCTTCGCATTCAGGACAGAACATAAATTTCCCTGTGCTCCGAAAAAGCTTGGGACAAATCCGAGAGCAATCGCGACGGCGGCGCTACGGCAACTCGATGGCGAGCGCCACGGCGTTGCCGCCGCCGAGGCAGAGGGCTGCTATGCCGCGCTTGAGATTGCGGCGCTGCAGCTCGTACAGCAACGTGACCAGCACGCGCGCGCCGGATGCGCCGATGGGATGGCCTAGTGCCACCGCGCCGCCGTTAACGTTTACTTTTTCGGGGTTGAGCTTCAGCACGCGGGTTACGGCGATGGCGGCGACCGCGAAGGCTTCGTTCAGTTCGTATAGGTCCACATCTTTATCGCGGTCCCAACCGGTTTTCTGCAGAAGTTTTTCGACGGCGTCCACCGGGGCCATCATCACCCACTTCGGCTCGACGCCGCTGACGGCTTGAGAGACGATGCGCGCCATGGGCTGTTTCCCAAAGCGCGCGGCATTTTTTTCGCTGGTGACGATCAGCGCGGCAGCACCGTCGTTCGTTCCCGGCGCATTCCCGGCCGTCACCGTGCCATCTTTTTTGAATGCGGGCTTCAGCTTCGCGAGAATTTCCAGCGAAGTATCCTCGCGAGGCGATTCGTCAGTCTTGATTACGGTGGGCTCGCCCTTTTTCTGCGGAATTTCCACCGGGACGATCTGCGCGCTGAAGAAGCAGGATTTTATAGCGCGAATCGCTTTCTGATGGCTTTCCAGTGCGAACTGATCCTGTTCCTGGCGCGAGATTTTATATTTTTCAGCGACCAGCTCGCCGGTGACGCCCATGTGAAAATCTTCGTACACGTCCCACAGCCCGTCGTTAATCATGGAATCGATCATTTCCTGATTGCCCAGGCGGAAGCCGCTGCGCGCGCCTTTCAGCAGGTAGGGACAATTGGACATGGACTCCATGCCGCCGGCGACGACCACCTCCGATTCGCCGAGCTGCACCGCTTGCGCCGCGAGCGCCACAGCTTTTAATCCTGATCCGCAAACTTTGTTGATGGTCATCGCGGCAACGCGCGAGTCGAGACCGCCGCGCAGCGCCGCCTGCCGCGCGGGATTCTGTCCTAGGCCCGCCTGGACGACGTTGCCCATGATTGCTTCGTCCACCTGATTCGGCTCGATTCCGGCGCGGCGCACGACTTCGGCGACGGCTTTCGCGCCGAGCTCCGTCGCGGAAAGAGGCGAGAGCCCACCCATGAATCTTCCGATGGGCGTGCGCACGGCGCTTAAGATGACAGCTCGTTCCATGGTGGCTGCTCCTTCTGACTTGCTCGGTCGTAATCACAAGTATAAACGCCGCGCCAAACGCGGTCAATTTTGCGGCCGTCCGGCAATCGCGCGCTCTTGGTGCAGCGAAAATCCGAACGCGATTTTCAGGTGTATCATCGCCTGGAAAATCCGCCGTAACGAACGACGTACAGCCACGGAGGAGCGCTATGGAGCGTGACGAATTCCTGCAAAATTTCGATCACGTGCGTGAAAGGACCATGCGCGTAGTGCATTGCATTCCGCCGGAGCAATTCGAGTGGACTTGCCGCCCGGGCGCTTTCACACTCGGCGACCTGGCGCGGCACATCGTCGCGACGGAACGATTCGTCTTCGCCGAAGGCGCCCGCGGACGGTCGAGCCAATACAAGGGTTGCGGCCGAGAACTTGCGGATGGCCAAAAGAACATCCTCGCGTTCATGGAGCGCCTGCACACCGAGTCCAGGCAAATATTTCGCGAAATGTCCGACGAACAGTGGAATGCGAAGGGTAAATCCCCCGACGGCCACCCCATCACTGCATGGAAATTGCTGCGCGCCATGCTCGAGCACGAAGTGCATCATCGCGGCCAGATTTACTTGTATCTCGGGATCCTCGGCGTGGCCACTCCGTCGCTGTTCGGGTTAAACGAGCAACAGGTACAGAGCTTTTCCGCTTAGAAAAAGCATACTTGCGGTAACCGTACATGGCAAACCCACGTCGTATATAGAGGGAGCAAAAAAATGCGAACACTTCTGGTCTTCGTGATGCTGGCAGTGAGCGCTTCTTTCGCACAGGCCCAGGACGCAACGGCGCAGGCTGCCCAACAACAAGCCACGCAACAAACGATGCTGAATGCCCAGCAGGCGCAGCAGAACGCGCAGCAAGCCATGCAACAGGCACAGCAGGCCGCGCAAACATTTCAGCAGGCGCAACAGCAGGCGGCGCAGTCGGATCCGGCGCCGGTTTGTTGCAGCGTCGCCGGCAAGCCGAAATTTTCGGTGAAGCCCGGCAGCTACGCTTCCCCCAAGACCGTAAAAATAACGGATTCCACTCGCGGCGCAATCATTTACTACACTACGGACGGCTGGACGCCCACGACTTCATCGAACCGTTACCTGGGCCCGATCACGATCAGTTCCACCACGACTCTACAAGCCATCGCGGTCTATCCCTTCTACGGACCTTACGGGCAGGGTTATGGGAGGAGTTTTGTTGTCTCCGCGCAGTACGACATTACTTCTCCGGCTGCCGCAGCGGGTTCCTTGCCGCCGAATCCGCCGCCTACTACGCAAGGGGTTGCCGCGGCGGCTGCGGATGGGCCACCGACGCTCTCCGAGGGCACGCCCGTGCTGCTCGCCTTCGGTGCCGATGTAAGCTCCAAGACTGCCTCTCTCGGCGACCAGATCCCGCTGACGCTTAGCGATGACTTGAAGGTCGGGAACCTGGTGGTCGCGCCGAAAGGCTCGGCGACTTTCGCTCTGGTTACGCAAGTGGATAAGACTGGCGCAGGGGGCGGACCGGGTGACATCACTTTCCAGGTGGATTCGCTGGAGGTGAACGGAACGGTTATTAGGCTGCGCGGATTTGCAACAAAAGAAGGCGAGGCCAAGCCGCCGAACGCCGCGATCCTGATTCCGGTTGTGGGACCATTCACTGTGTTCAAGCACGGCACAGACGCCGAGATCAAGCCCGGCACGCCGTTCACTGCATTTGTGGACGCGGACACATCGCTCTCGCCGGTCGAATAGCCGCGAACGGCGCGAAATCGCAAATCGGATTGGAGCAGTCAAATATTCCGACACGATATTCGTCAACGCTCGATGATTCTGTGCACTCTTCGAGACTCGCAAATCGTCCCGGAAAATCTTCGCCTCAGATTCGCCCCTGCAGAAATCTGCTAAGATGGGTGCGAACTAAATCGCATTCATGACTTCCAATCTATCCTCGAAAGAGTCTTCTGCGCGTAATTCCGCGTTAAATCCAGAACAGCGCGCCGCAGTGGAACATGGTGACGGGCCTCTGCTGGTGGTGGCGGGCGCGGGCACGGGCAAGACGCGCGTGATCATCGAACGGATTCGCAATCTGCTGGAGACGAATCCGGAGCTGGCCGGCGAGAGCATCTTGGGGCTTACGTTCACCGACAAAGCCGCCGGACAGATGAAGGGTCGCGTGGTGAAAGCCATCGGCGATCGGGCCGAAGGCGTGTGGCTCAGCACGTTCCACAAATTTTGCCTGGAAAAGATTTTGCAGGCGACCAATCCGGATTCGCAGCCGCTCGATGAAATTGACCACAAGATTTTACTGCGGCGGCACATCGGCGAACTCGACCTGAAGCATTTCCGCCGGCTCCAAGACCCCGGCGAATTCATCAGCGACTTCGTGAAATTCTTTTCGCGCTGCCAGGACGAACTGGTGACGCCAGAAGATTACGAACGATTCGTCGCAGGGCTGCGCAAGAGACACGAAGCCGGCAAGATATCGCTGGAATCCGACGCGCTGCAAATCGCGGAGGACGAAGTCGCGCGACAGGAGGAGCTGGCGCGCGTCTATCGCGTGAGCGAGCGCCTGCTGCGCGAACGCAACCTGCTTACTTTCGGCGAGCAGTTGATGCACGCGGTGCAGATGTTGCTCAACGACAAGCCCATGCTCGCGCAGATGCAGGAACAATACCGCTACATTCTGGTGGACGAATTTCAGGACACGAACATCGCGCAACTCGAACTGCTGTGGCTGCTCGCTGGCGAGCGCCGCAACATTGTGGCGGTGGGCGACGACGACCAGGCGATTTATCGCTTCCGTGGCGCGTCGTTCGGCAGCTTCACGATTTTTCTGAAGCGCTTCTGCGGCGTCACCGACGCGAAGCTGGGACCCGCCACGAAGAGATTCCTGGTCTCGCTTTCGCAGAACTACCGCTCGACGCAGCGTATTTTGCGCGTGGCCGGCGAAGTGATCCGGCACAACGAAAAATCACCGCTGCTGCCGCCCAAGGCGCTGACCACGGAAAATCGCGAAGGCGAAAAAATTCGCATCGCGGAATTTGGCTCGCCCGAGGAGGAAGCGCATTGGGTCTCTTCCGAAATCGAGCGGCTGCACGCGGCAGGCGCGGGCTGGCGCAACTTTGCCGTGCTGTACCGCAAGCATACGCACCGGGAAAAGCTGGTGGATGAATTGCGCAGGCGCGAGATTCCGTTTGTGATTCGCAAATTATCAATTCTGTCCAGCACGCTGGTGCGCGATTTGCTCGCTTGGCTGCGGCTGATCGTCGTGCCAGCAGACAATGTAGCCTGCGCGCGCGTGCTGGCCGCGCCGTACTGGCGGCTGGAACCGCGCGACCTGGTGCGCCTGGCGGAGCGCGCAGAGAAAAACCATCGCCGGCCGATGGGCGACGAACTGCAAACCGCGCAGAACGAAGCGCCATTCAACACCCGAGGCCGGCTCGGCGAATTCGTGGGGTTGTTGAATCAGTTGCGCCAAAGCGCGCAGCGTTCCAGCGCAACGGAATTGGTGGACGAATTGATCGCCGGGCTGGCCCTGGCGCCTCTGCCTTCGCACCAGGACCGCTACTACCTCGACCGCTTCGTGACGTTCGTAAAAGAATGGGAACGCAAGAGCGAAGAAAAACAGCTGCGCCATTTCATGGAATACCTCGCGTATTTTTACGAAGCGGGCGGCGACATTTCGCTGGAAGAAGAAATCTCCGACGACGCCGTGCAGTTGATGACCGTGCATTCCGCCAAGGGACTGGAATTCCCGCACGTTTTCATCCTGCGCGTTTCGAAGAACGACTTCCCTTCCGGCGTGCGCAAGGTCGTCTTCGAATTTCCGCCGGAGCTGATGAAAGAAGAACAGCCCAAGTTTGATTTTCAAATTCAGGAAGAGCGGCGGCTTTTCTACGTGGCGTTGACGCGCGCGGAGCGGCAACTGACGCTTTCGACTCTCGTGAACAAGCGCAAGAAACCTTCGCCATTTCTCGATGACTTCCTGGCGAACGCGAAAATCAAAACGCTAGACACACATCAGCTCGTGCCCAAAGTGCAGGTGCCACCTGCCGAGGAAACCGCGGGACCCGAAGCCAGTTCGAGCGACCCGGCGCAATTATTTCCGCCCGGCAGCGAACCATCCAGAGCGTATTCGCGCGTGGCGCTGTGGGCCAAGGCCTTTCATCCGCCGCGCCCCGAGCCGCTGCAATTGAGCGCCTCGGCGATCGATGCCTACGATCGCTGCCCGATGCGCTACATGTTCCAGTACGTGTGGGGCATCCGCGGCGGCGCGCATGCCATGGCAACGTTCGGCAACGTGATGCACCGCGCGATCAAGGAATTCGTCGCGCAATGTGGCAAGCGCAGGAAAGTTCCGTTCGAAGAAGTGCTGGCTATTTACGACCGCGAGTGGTCCGCCGCGGGATTCATTGACGAATATCACGAAGAGGAATATCGCAAAGCGGGGCGCGAACAACTCGAAGCGTTTCATCGCACGTATAGCGGCGCGCCGGCCGAGGTGCTGTATCAGGAAAAAACTTTCGAGCTGCCGCTGGAGCACGATGTGATCGTCACGGGCCGGATGGACCAAGTGAACCGCATCGAAGGGCAGCAGGTCGAAATCATTGACTACAAAACCGGCAGGCCGAAAGACGTGAAAGCCGCGGCGACGGACCTGCAGCTCGGCGTGTACGCGCTGGCTGCGGAAGAAGTGCTGGACCTCGAGCCGCTGCGCCTGGTGTTTTACAACTTGATGAACAACGAAGCCGTGGCGGGAACCCGCGACGCCAAAGCGTTGAAACAAACCAAAGAGAAAATCATGGAAGTGGCGGACCAGATTCGCGCGCGGGAATTTTCCGCCAAGCCGGGATTCGTCTGCGGTTTCTGCGATTACAAGCCGCTGTGCCCCGCGCACGAGCAGTTGATTTCGATCCGGCCATCACAGCGCCCAGCCGGCGCGAAGGAGAAGGCCGATTCCTCGTCGCGTTCAGAATAACCCGCTCACAGAAAACTGGCGCCGCAAAAAAACAGGGCGTCGCGATTTCTCGTGACGCCCCGTTCCTTTTCCCGATTGGGCTTCTCTGCCTGACTAAGCCCGGGATGTTCCGCGCATGAAGTACTGTGGAACTTTCTCCCGGCGATTCAGCGGCGCCGCAAATTTCGCAACGCGCTCGATTCGCTTCGTCAATCTATAAAGGCCGGGGACGTTGAAGTCAAGCAGAAAAACTTTTGTGCCAACGCGATTTATAAATCATTGGAGCGTTAGCGAACATTGATGCTCGTGCGGCAATTGCAGAGTTTGCGCGTCAATGGATAATTGACGGCTCAAATGTACTGCGTCAGCATCGTGGCGCGAGCCGTGACAAACAAAAAATCGCGATCTGCCGCGCCTTCGCGATGGCTGGGCGAGATTTAGTGCAATCCGCTCTGGTAATAGCCCTGGCGCGCGGTCACGTCCAAATCCGGACGGCGCACGCGCACTTCGATGCTGTGATAATCCTTGCTGCGGTCAGTGTCTTGCGGCTGAAACGTGATGGTGTACTGGTTGCGGGCCTGTTCCGTGACGGAAGCGTAGAGGTTTTCCAGCCCGCGATCCTTCCCCGCGTAAAAAGTGTCGCCGCCGGTGGACGTGGCGTATCTCTCCAGCCTGGTGCTTTCTTTCTGCAATAACGCGTGGCCCACGGAAATGGAATAAACGGAGACATCGGACTTGAGCAGGAGTTGCAAAGTCTGGTCCAGGGTGTGCTCGTTGCTGTGGGAATTATTTCCGTCGGAAATCAGGAAAATTATTTTTCGGCGGTCGCGCCCGCGGCTTTTGAGCATCTCCCCCGCCGCGTATACCGCGTCGTCGAGGTCCTTGTCCTGCTTTTGCTGCTGGACGCCCAGGGTCGTCGGCGCTCCGGTTTCCAGGGAACGTCCGTTGGAAGTAGCGCCCGAGGTTAAGGGGCCGCCGACGGGCGAGCCGGGATAGTGCGAATGCAGCTCGAGGCGCTTGAGTTGAGTAAACAACAGGTCATTGTTGAATGAGAATTCCGAGACCGTGTTGGGAAATTGGTCGTACGTGACCACCGCGGCTTCGTCGTTGGGCCCGAAGCCACCGGAGATCGCGGTCAAACTTTTTTGCACCTGGTCGGCGGACTTGATCGAGAGATCGTCATCAATCAGAACGACAGCCGATAGCGGATACGGATCGGAGGTAAAGTAAACAATTTGCTGTTCTACGTTGTCGCAGAACACGCGGAATTCGTCCTTTTGCAAATCTCCGATCAACTGACCGTCCCGGTTCTTCACGGTTACCGGAACGATCACCACGTTCGTGCGAATTTTAATCGCCTGGCGCGTCTCGCTTCCTTGCTTGGAATTCTGCGGCGGCACCGGTGATGGCGGCGCGGGTTGCGACTGGCCGGTCTGCGGCTGCGGCGTTTGCACGGACGGAGCCTGCGCGGGAGGCGTTGGCACCGGCGCTCCGGCCTGGGCGGGCGGGGCCAACTGCCCCGGCTGCACGGGAGGTTTGGATTCCTGCTGCTGCGTCCCGGGGCCGCCCGACTGCTGAGCCGCCGCAAGAACGCCGAAAAGTAATACAATACCCAGCGTCGAAATTATTCGAGTCATCAGAGATTCTCGATTCGGGCGAATGGCGCCAGTTTAAGTACTGTTCTTGTTTCGCGCCGCGCAGCTTCCAGAGCCATCCGCTGGCGCGCTCGGTGCATCGTATCAAACGCAACCGGCTACAGGGAGATTATACAATGCGGCTGACCAGCCTCGCGGCGGGCATTTTAACCTTGGCGTTGACGGGATATGTAGGGGTGACGACGGAGGCACCCGCCAAGGGGGCCGCACATCCGATTCCGCAGACGCAGTCCAACCAGCAAGGCCAGCAATCGAATCCGCCGAATGTGCCGCAAGGTCAGGGGAAGACACCTCTGCAAGTCACAACCAATGTCGTGAACGTGTTCGCCACGGTTCGCAATAAGCAGCACGGGATCGTCAACGACCTGAACAAGGAAGATTTCAAGATCACCGAAGACGGCGTCGAGCAGAAAGTGGAATTTTTCGCGAAAGAAGTGAATATGCCGATCACGCTGGGCCTGCTGATTGACACCAGCGCCAGCATGGACCGCATGATTGACGCCGAGCAGGACGCTGCGTCGCGGTTCCTGCGGGAGGTGATGCGTCCCAAGGACGAAGCGATGGTGATCACCTTCGACTTCGACGTGGACCTACTCGCCGATTTCACGCAGGACACTTCCGTGCTTTCCAGCGCGATTCGCCGCGCTCGTGTTAACTCCGTGGGCGGAGGCGGCGTGGTTACGCCCGGCACGATACCGCAAGGGAGCAACGCCGGCGGGACGGATCTGTACGACGCGATTTATCTGGCCTGCCACGACGAACTGGCCACCGAAGCCGGCCGCAAGGGCGTAATCATTCTTACCGACGCGGAAGATACCGGAAGCAAGCTGGGAATGCGGGACGCCATCGAGGCCGCGCAGCGCTCAGACGCCGTAATCCACGTACTGCTGATCACCGATCGCATGGCGACGTTCGGCACGGGCCCGGGCGTAGCGCATCGCATGGCGGACGATACCGGCGGGCGCGTGATTGACGTGCACAATGAAAAGTCGCTGGAGAAGGCGTTCGACGAAATTTCCGAGGAGCTGCGTTCGCAGTACGTGCTTGGCTACTACCCCATCAACCTGAAGCGCGACGGCACCTTCCGCAAAATCCAGGTGAGCGTCGCGCGTCCTGACGTGAAAGTTTTGGCGCGCAAGGGATATTACGCGCCGTTCAAATAGCGGAAAGCCCTCGTAGCGGCGGACCCGCTTTGCGGGACCACCATCGATCCACGCCGCGCCACCGACGGCGCGCGGGAGGCCGACGCTACAAAATCCACTCCGCAGTCCTGGCTTAATTGCACGAGCACTGCGGGAATATTGCTGGTTTACTTGCCTGACGGCGGTACGGTCGGCGAGGTAGCGTAATAGCCTTTGCGCGTGCGGACATTCAGGCCTTTGCGGTCGGTCTGGACTTCGATCTTGCGATATTTTCCCGTAGATTGCGGATTCGAAGGCGAATACGCGATGAAGTACTGGCTGCGAAGTTCCGTTCCGATATCCACGAACGACTGCGCCAGATCGTCCACCTTATAAGGATAAAACACTCGCCCGCCGCTCTGATCCGCGAACTCTTCCAAAACTTTGTCGCCGCCTTCGATGTGCATCTTGCGCGGCTTGTCGCCGCTAATGGCCAGCCAGTCGGTATTCGTGCTGACGCAATAAATTGCGGCCTCGGCGCGGATGGCCGCTTCCACGGATTCGCTGAGAGCGTGGTCGCTCAGATTATCGTCGCCGTCGCTGATGACCACCAGCACCCGCCGCACTTCAGGATTCGGTCCCTTGGGCAGCGGAGGATTGGAAAGCTTCTCGGCGGCGCGATAGATGGCATCGTCCAGAGCGGTGCCGCCACCGGCGCGCTGCTTGCGGATCGCATCGCTGAGCAGCGCCAGGTCGCCGGTGAAATCCTGGATGACTTCGGGCTCGTTGTCGAAGGTCATCAGGAACGCCTGGTCCTTGTTTCGGCGAATCACGTGCTCCAGAAAATCGTTGGCGGCTTCCTTTTCGAATTCCAGGCGCGGGCGAATGCTATTCGAAGTATCGAGCAGGATACCGATGCGCAACGGCAAGTCCGTGTCGCGTCCAAAGTAGCGAATTTCCTGCGGCGCGCCATCTTCCAGGACTTTGAAATCGGCCTGATCCAGATCGGTAACGAATTCGTGGCGGCGATCCATCACCGTGGCGACCAGGTGCACCAGGCCCGTGGTGGAAGTGATCGGCGGAGTAGTCGCCTGTGGGGCCGCGGACTTCGCCGGACTTTGTTCCTGCTTTTGCGTCGGCGCATCGCTGGAGGTCGCGGGCGGAGGCGGCGGTGCAGGAGTCTGTTGCGCGAGCGCCGGGCCAGCAAAAATCAAGCACAGCACCGCCAGGAACGATACGGAAGGCACGGCAATCGTGCGCAGAGTTCTCACGCGAGTCATCATAGGTAATCCCGCAGCGCGGCGTCAATCCCGCCGGGTGGCGATTTCGCCATCGAGCCGAGAGCCCGGAGGTAGGTCTGCAACTCTTGCGGCAGAGGTGCGCGAAATTCCATGCGCTCTCCCGTGCGGGGGTGTTCTAGTGCGATGCGCGCGGAATGAAGAAAGTTGCGTCCCAAGGACGGCAACAGCTCGCGTCCGATGGATTCCTGATGCGGTGCTCCGTACAGCGTATCGCCCACAACAGGAAGCGCCAGCGCCGAAAAATGCACGCGGATCTGATGCGTGCGCCCGGTGTGCAGGTCCGCTTCGATCAATGAAAATGCGCCGAGCCGCAGGAGCAATCGCCAATCCGTGCGCGCTTCGCGGCCTTCGCTGCGGCGGGCAGTCATGCGCGAGCGGCGGCGCAGGTCGCGCGCCACGGGTAGTTCGATGCGGCCTTTTTCGCCCTTCGCGTTGCCGTGCAAAAGCGCCAGATAGGTTTTCTGCACGCGGCGCCCGCGAAATTCTTCCACCAACTTCAGGTGCGCGGCGTCGTTGCGCGCGATGACCATAGCGCCGGAAGTTCCCTTGTCCAGGCGATGTACGATTCCCGGACGCAGTGGGCCGCCAACGCGCGAAAGCCCATGCTCCACGCCGAAGCGATGGAGCAGCGCGGCCACCAGCGTTCCGGTGTCCGCGCCGGCGCCGGGATGCACGATCATCCCGGCGGGTTTATTTACGATGGCGATGTCCTCGTCCTCGTAAAGGATCGTGAGCGGAATATCTTCCGGTTCCACGCCGGGCGGAGGCGGCGCGGGGATTTCCACGGTGATGGTTTCACCGGATTCCAGATGATGCGCGGGTTTCTTGGCGATGCCGCTCACGCGCACGCGGCCTTCATCAATCAGCGCCTGCACGTGCGTGCGGCTGACGTCCGGAAATTGCGCTGCGAGATAGCGGTCCAGGCGCTGGCCGGCCTGTTCCTCCTCGACCACGAATTCGTGGTGACGGAGCGAATCGTCCGGCGCGTCAAAATTGTCGTCGCTATCGGTGTCAGAATAATCGTGCATGAAGGGATTCGTTGATGCTGGTTCGCGCGCCAAAGACGGGCACGACACGCCTGACCATCACATGAAAGTCACCGGTGCCCCAACAAATCTCACGAACAAGTGTTGTCGTAGGGCGGGTCTAAGACCCGCCCCTGCACGTTCGCACGCGAGCGGCACGGTGAAGATGCCAACGGAGCGCGGCAGACGTTCTAATCGCCGGCTTCGGCGCTCGCGGGCGTCACCGGCTGAATCGGCGCCTTACCCTGCAGCCCGCGCCACCACAGAAACGCGCCCGTCACAATCAACACCAGGCTCATGACCTGCATCAGCGAGATGCTGTCGTGAAACATCATGGTGCGACCGGGATCGCCGCGGAAGAATTCGATGATGCCGCGCTCGGTACCGTACAAAATCATGTAGGCGCCGAAAATTTGGCCAACGAAGCGCTGCCGTTTGCCCAGCCATATCAAAAAAAGAAAATTCAGGAATTCCAGCGACGCTTCGTAAAGCTGCGTGGGATGCAGATGCACTCCTAGCGGCGTGCCGGCCAGTTGCTCGGCCATGGGATTCTTGAACGCGACGCCCCATGCCACCGTTGTCGGCTTGCCGTAGCAGCAACCGGCCGCGAAACATCCTAGCCGTCCGATGGCGTGCCCAAGAGGCAGCGCGGCGGAGCATACATCAAGCGTCGGCAGCAGCGGCATCTTCTGGAAATGGGTGTACAGCAGAATCGTCAGCACGCCGCCGACGACGCCGCCGTAAAAAGTGCCGCCCGATTGAAACGTCGCGACGCTGAAAATCTCGCGCGGATTCGCCATGTAAAAATCCCACGCGCTCAAGACCAGCCAGATTTTCGCCACCAGCAGCGCCACCAGCACGAAATAAATTCCCATGTTCCACAGCTTGTCGGGATCAATGCCCGCGCGCGGCGCCTGGCGGCGGCCGTACCACAGGCTGATCAGCACACCGGTCGCGACCAACACGCCGTAGGAATAAATCGGGATTCCGCCAAATGTAAAAAGTATCGGATGCATGCCTATGCCGGCTCCTGATTAGGATGCGCTTGCTCGCGAAAGAGTTCCAGCACGACCAACGCCGCTCCCAGCACGATCGCGGAATCGGCCAGATTGAATGTGTACCAGTGATGGCCACCGATGTGAAAGTCAATGAAGTCGGTGACGCTGTGCCGCAGGAAGCGATCCAGCACATTTCCCAGGGCCCCACCCAATATGAGCGCGAGGCCGCACGCGCCCAGGCGTCCGCCCGCGCGGCCGGTGGCGAGCAGCCACACCAGCATGGCAATCACCGCCATGGAAAAAGTGATGAGCAACGGGCCTCTCCAGGGATTTTCGGAATCGGCGAACAATCCGAATGCGACTCCGGGATTGCTGGTGTGCACCAGATTTAGCAAGCCGGGAATCACAACGCGGAGCGAACCCACAGCAGTATGTTTTTCCACCGCGTGCTTGCTGAATTGGTCCGCCGCCAGCGCGCCCAGCGAAATAATTCCCAGCGTAAGCCCACGAACGCGCGAGGCCGCCACCATCAGGACTGCGAACTCCCGGCAGCCAACCCGCCGTCGCGTTCAATTTCATGCAGCGCTGCCACGCAGCGTTCGCACAGGGTCGGATAATCCGTGCTTTCGCCCACGTGCGTCGAATAATTCCAGCAGCGCTCGCATTTTGTGCCGTCAGCTCGCTTTACCACAATGTGCAAAGACGCGTTCTGCTCTGCATACGCAGCAAGCTCAGGATCCAGTCCGTCTATCGGCGCTGGCTCAGCGAACGGAATCACCTCGACTTGCGAAACTATGAACAGCGCAGGGAGCAACGCGGCATGCGACTTGAGCAGCTCCATCGTCTCGCGTCGCGCACGCAGGATGACCTTGGCCTCGAGCCCCGAGGAGATGGTCTTCGCTGCACGCACTGGCTCCAGCGCCTCGAGTACTTCCTCGCGGACTTGCAGCAAGCGATCCCAGTTCTTCGCACGCGCATCTTCCAACACGCGCTCCAGTTCCGCGGCAACCGGGAACGTCGCCATATGCACGCTGGCCGGCTCGGACGCAGCGCGCGGCAAGTGCTTCCACACTTCTTCCGCGGTGAACACAGTGATCGGCGCGATCAGCCGCAACAGCGTGCTGGCGATGCGGTACACGGCGGTCTGCGCCGAACGCCGCCCGCGGCTTTTCGGTGCGAACGTGTACAGGCGGTCTTTGAGCACGTCGAAATAAAACGAGCTGAGGTCCACCGTGCAGAAATCGTGCAGCGCGTGATAGACGCGATGAAATTCGAAATTGTCGTACCACTCGCGGCACTCGCGCGCGAGCGATCCAGTGCGCCGGAGCATCCACGAGTCCATTTCCCACAGGTCGGCATCGGTTACGGAATCGCGCGCCGGATCGAAATCATAGAGATTGCCGAGCGCAAAACGAAACGTATTGCGGATCTTCCGGTACGCTTCCGCCAGCTGCGTCATCATTGCTTCAGAGATGCGCACGTCCGCCGTGTAATCCTGCGAGACGACCCAAATCCGCAGCAGGTCCGCGCCCCACTTCGCGCAAATTTCCGCGGGATAGATGGCGTTGCCGAGCGACTTGGACATCGGCGAGCCTTTTTCATCCAGCGTCCAGCCGTGCGTCACGACTTCCCGATAAGGCGCTCCACCGCGCGTACCGATACCCACCAGCAACGAACTCTGGAACCAACCGCGATATTGGTCAGGACCCTCGAGGTACACGTCCGCAGGCCAGCGCTGATTGTCGCGCGTCAGCACGGCAAGGTGCGTCGAGCCCGATTCAAACCACACATCGAGAATGTCGGTTTCCTTGCGCCATTTCGCGTGGCCGCAAGAACACTTCGTTCCCGGTGGCAGCAACTCTTCCGCGGTGCGCGTAAACCACACGTCCGCGCCCTCGCGCTCGAAAAACGGCAGCACGTGACGCAGCGCCACTGAATCCTTCAGTTGCAGT
>Ga0210393_10000430_pt1 | contig 38194 bp, 31 predicted proteins | sample IncBWC27OmetaG_FD_160068 | JGI IMG/M metagenome (GOLD analysis project Ga0210393, IMG submission 160068) | Forest soil microbial communities from Barre Woods Harvard Forest LTER site, Petersham, Massachusetts, United States - Inc-BW-C-27-O ...
TCTGGCAAACCAGAACTCCCCGCAGAAAACTCCGAAGAACAATTCATCACCGAACACTACTGGGGCTACGCCGCCCAGAAAAATGGCGCCTCCATCGAATACCGCGTCGACCACCCTTCCTGGAAAGTCTGGGCCACACATTCCGCCCATTTCGTCGGCGACCCCACCCACGTCTATGGTCCCGCCCTCGCCGCTGCTCTAAAGAACCCGCCGTCCTCCGCCTTCCTCGCCCAAGGCTCCCCCGTCACCGTCCACCGCGGCAGGCGGCTCTAATCCATTCCCCAATCCTGAGTGGATGTAGGGTGGGGCTTGCCTGCCCCAATCCGGTCGGGGCCCCGCCCGCGTGCTTGGCAACCGGTGTCACTCGGAAATGATTCCCCGGTTTTCTCTTAACAATGCCAGTTTCTCCAGGAAGCCCAATGGAATCAACCAGCTAGCATTACCCAAATTTGTCTTGACATTGTGATTATCCTTTGCTATGCTTCTTTCAGTTGGAATTTTGCCTCGCCCCTTGCGGGCTCTCTCTGAAAAACCTGTTTCTTGGTGTCTTAAGATGGCCTGAGATTTCCCTGCGTGTTCATGGCCGGTCATAATTTCTTCGGCCCCGCTTGGAAGCGCCGCCCGGGTCGCGACTATTTGTTTAATACTAGAACTCTGCTAACCCCTTTAAATGCAACATTTCCGCGCCACCTCACAAGTGTTGCATCCAAAAGACTTACGCAAAACCTAACTGCTTTAAATTCAACACTTACGAAAAACGGGGGGGTGGGGGGTCCCGCCCCACTGAAACCAACCAGACCGTGGTCAGACCATAGTCTGACCATGGTCCAAATGGACGGCGTGGGTTGGCTACGAAGGTTTCGGGACTTCTGCGGGCGACTCGTTACTTCGATTTGACCAGTTCCACCCGGGCGGTAGCCACTGGCAGCACCGCTTCCAGCAGCACCGGCGTCCGCGTCGCGTTATTGGCGAGGTACAGCGTAAAATGCGCGTCCTTGGACTCCACCCCGTTGTCGAACACCTGCAGATCGATCGTCGACGCCACAAACTTCCCCGCGGGCACCTCCACCGCCGTCGAAGTCCCGGTCAACCGCGCGCGCACATCGTAAAGCTTATGTCCGTCATACACAGGTCCGCGCACTTCCGGGGTCTTCATCCAGTCCACGTTGCGCAAATACTGCATCATCCCCAGCGGATCGCGCGTCCCCGGCAGAACGCGCGTCCGGCTGGCGTTCGGCGGCGCAGGCTCTTTTCCCGTCACCGTCATTTGTTGCACGGATTCGACCTTCTGCCCGCGCTCGTCCAGGCGCATCTCATATTGCAAACTCGCCAGATTCCCTGCATCGCTGTAGGAATCGAACTGATCGTCCAGCACAAAAACCATTCGGAACGGATTCTGCGTATGCGCGAAGGCCTGCAAATGCCACGCACTCTTACCCAAAAAACTTCGCCGCTCCGCCACTTGCAGCGTCAACGTCGCCACATTATTCAGCTTCGCCACATTCGCGGTGAACTCCAGCACTTCGCCCGCCCGCAACGGTATTCCCGGATCAACAGCGGCGGCAGCTTTCACGGGATCGACCGGCTGAGCGCCAACCTCATGCGTAGCCGCAACCACGCTCTTCGGCACTTCGCGATCCAGTGGCGCATCGCGATCCGGCGCCACAACGATCGGCGCACCTTCGCCTTTCGCCCGCACGGGAGCCTCACCATGCGCGTGAACCCAATAGAACGCTCCCGCCGCCCCTGCCGCCAACGCAATTACCGCCACTCCTGCTGTCGCTCGCCAGCCCATGCTCTTTTTGTGACGCTCCTTGGAATCTCCGCTTCGCCCTTCGGACTTCCATCGTACAATTATGTCTCGTGCGCGGCAGCTCCCGGCATCGGCTGCCCGGCTCCCCACGAACTTTGAGCGTACCAAAAACGCCCGCCGGGCGTCTTCACCGGCTCGTATCTTTTGCCGCGATGGCCATTTGTCCACTGCGGATTTCGACTTCGGAGGATCACTCGCATGCGCTACCTCGTAACGGGCGGCGCCGGTTTTATCGGCTCGAATACCGTCGACGAACTGGTGCGCCGCGGCCACAGCGTCGTGGTTTTGGACGATCTTTCCTCCGGCAAGGAAGACAATCTCGCGGAAATTCGCAACAAGATCACCTTCATCAAGGGCAGCATCACGGACATCGAAGTCGTCCGCAAGGCCATGCACGAAGCCGAATACGTAATTCACCTCGCCGCGCGCACTTCGGTTCCGCGTTCCGTGAAAGATCCCATCGAAACCAATCGCATCAATATCGATGGCACGCTCAACGTGCTCGTCGCGGCCAAGGAACTCAAGGCCAAACGCGTCGTCTTCGCCGCTTCTTCTTCTGCGTACGGCGAAACGCCGACGCTGCCAAAAGTGGAAACCATGCAGCCCGTGCCCATCTCTCCGTATGGCGTCACCAAATACGTCGGCGAACTTTACGGGCAGACCTTTGGCCGCTGTTACGGCCTGGAAAACGTCTCGCTCCGCTATTTCAATATTTTTGGCCCGCGCCAGGATCCCGGTTCGCCGTACTCCGGTGTCCTCGCCAAATTTTGCACCGCCTTCCTCGAGGAGACCGAGCCGGTCATTTTTGGCGACGGCGAACAGTCTCGCGATTTCACTTTCGTCGAAAACGCCGTGCAGGCCAATCTTCTCGCCTGCGAAGCTCCCAACGCTTCCGGCAGAGTTTTCAACATCGGCACTGGCAGCCGTTTCACGCTGAACCAGACCGTGCAGCTCCTCGGAAAAATTTCCGGAAAACCACTGAAGCCCAAGTACGAACCCTCGCGCGACGGCGACATCCGCGGCTCCCAGGCGGATATCTCGCAAGCCCGCGAATACCTGGAGTACGATCCTCAAGTTGGTTTTGAAGAGGGACTGGGCCGCACCTTCGAGTGGTATCGCAGCACGCAAACCAAAGCCGCCGCAAAGCCATAACAGAAACAGTTCAGAAAATAAAAAGAGGGGCGTGAGATTTCACGCCCCTCTTTTTACTTGATGCCGAGAAAAAATTACGGCTGCACGGTCGGGCCGTAGCTCAGCGGCTCGCCCGCTTTCGGCACGTCGTAGTTATTCCAGAACCACAGGGGCTCCAGTTTTTTCTGTTCCGGCCACACCTGGTTCAGCGTATCGCCTTCAAACAATTCGCCATTTTTCATCACCCAGTGAATCGTGTTCGTGTTGTGGATATCGTCCAGCGGGCTCTTGTCCATGATCAAAAGGTCGGCCAATTTTCCCGGTTCGATCGATCCCAGGTCTTGCGGCCGGCCCACGATCTTCGATCCGTTCACCGTGGCGCAGCGCAGCACTTCCAGCGGCGTCATTCCGCCGCTGGCAAGCATCCAGAGTTCCCAGTGATAGCCGATGCCCTGCATCTCGCCGTGGCTGCCGACGCCCACCAGTCCTCCGGCGCGCAGCAACTTGGCCATCTGCGCCGAAAGTTTCGGGAAGGCGTACTCGTCTTTGCGGAACCAGTCCGGCCGCCGCTTGGTTCGTTCATCCAAAATTCGGTGCGGCACGAAGTGATTCAATTTCGCATTGTCGTGCACTTCGCTGTACTCGAACCAATAGTCTTCGCCAAACGGTCCGCCGTAATTCACGATCAGCGTCGGCGTTTCCGCGATGCCCGACTGTGCAAAAATCTGCAGCACATCCTTAAAGAGCGGCGTGATCGGCAGCGTGTGTTCGTTGCCATGGAAACCGTCGATGACGTGGGTGAGGTCGAGCTTCAGGTCCAGCCCGCCTTCCGTCGTCGGCATCATCTCCAACTCTTTCGACGCCTGCACCATGTACTGCCGCTGCTTCCGGTCGCCCACGATGTAGCTCTTGATGTTGTGCGTGCCGTAATATTTTTTATATTTCAAAAGCACGCCTTTCACTTCTTCCATCGACTGGAAATTATTGTCGGAGAAAACGCCCGGTCCCGTCGAGAAAGCGCGCTGCCCCAGAATATCGCCGCTGTCCACGAGATCCTGATACGCGAACATGTCGTTCGTTCCGGTCTGTACGTCAAGCCCAGTGGTAACGCCATAGGCCAAATTCGCAAGAAACGACCAGTTCTGCGTATCCAGGATTCCGCGGCGGATTTCCGTCCAGTGCGCGTGCGTGTCGATAAATCCCGGCACGATCGTTTTTCCATTTACGTCAAACACTCTCGCGCCGGCGGGAACTTCGCCTTTCGCTCCAACGCTCTTGATGCGGTTGTTTTCGATGACGATGTCGGCGTCCTTTAGCACTTCCTCCTGATTCCCGGTCCGCATCGTCACTACGGTGGCGCCGCGCAAAACAATCGTGCCTTTGGGCGTTTTCCGCGGCACTTCCAGGACCACCGGAATCTCGTGGACGTCTTTTTCTTCCTCCTTCAATTTCTTTGGCTCTTTTTTCGATTCTTTCTTGTCGTCTTTCTGGTCTCCGTCTTTCTTCGCGTCCGTCGAAGTTGCCGCGGCATCTTTTTTGTCGGCATCCTTTGCGTCGCTGTCTTTCTTTTCTTTGTCTTTGTCCGCTTCTTTCTTCTCATCCTTCGGAGACTCAAACGAAATCGCGCTCAGCGGCTCGCGAAACAGGCTCGCTCCCACCGCCCACGTAATCGTTTTTCCATCGTCCGCCCACGCAAAATAATCCGCTCCGATATCCGTCAAACGCTTCGCGGGCACGGCTGGCGTCATCACATTCACCGTCGGCGCTTCCCCGCCCACCGCCGGCATGGCGATCAAATAAAGCTGGTTCATCACGTGCGCCAGCGCCCATTGCCCGTCGGGACTCGGTTGAATGTCGTCCGCGGGAATGGGCTCCTCAAAAAAGTAGAGTCCCTGCCCTTTCACCACCAAGTGCGTCCTCCGGTCGGTTCCGTCGTACCGCAGCGAAACGAGCCCCTGGGGGGTGTTCACGTAAATGCGGTCTTTTTCGTGCGTGAAATGCGGCCCGCCCGCTCCACGCGCCGGCAAAATCAGATTGGCGTCGCCGCCCTCCGCGGGAATCCACACGAGGTCGGCATTTTTTGTCTGCCCGCCGTCGAAGGCGCTATTCTCGCGGTCGTAGGCATTGCCGCGCAGCAGCACGATTTTCGATCCGTCCGGCGACCACGCGGCATCGCTATAAACGCTGCGCGATTTCGAGAGTTGCACCGACGATCCGCCCGCTGCCGAAATCTTCCAAAGTTGCCCGCCCTCGCTGGACCAAGTCACGTACGCGATGGTTTTTCCATCCGGCGACCACGCCGGCTGAAATTCGTGCGCATCGCCGCTGGTCAGCCGATGCGGCTTTCCGGCCGGCAAGTCCATCACGTAAAGGTGGGTCATCGCGGAAAACGCTAGTTTCTTGCCGTCCGGCGATTCCGAAGGAGCCATGATCAATCTGACTTTCACCGGCCCTTGTTCCACCACTTGCGGAAAATCCAGCTTCGGACCAATCTCCTGCGAAACCTGCGCGGTAAACGGAATCACTTTGTCCGTTCCGCTCGCCAAATCCAGCCGCTTGATCTTTCCATTCTGGTTATAAACAATTTCTTTTCCGCCCGGCAGAAATGCGAATCCCGGAAAAACATCGCGCGTGAAAAGCGATTCCTGGTCGTCGCGCGTAACCGGATACTTCACCCAGCGGTCTTCGCCGGTCTCCAGGTTGCGCAGACGCAGCCCGGTCTCCGTCTCGTAGCGCGTCACATACAACAGTTGCTTGCCATCCGGCGAAAGTTCCGGCCGGAAGGCGCTCGCGACCTGCTCGATGATGTCGTCTTCATCTCCGGTCTTGCGGTCGCGCCGCGCGATTCTCCAGAGCGGAAATTGCGCGTTATAGGAAAACGGCCCCTGTCTCACCGCATAATAAAGATATTTTCCATCCGTCGACGCCACCACTCCCATGGCATTGTGGCGTTCGCGTCGCGGCGTAGTCGGAGTCGGTTTGGCCTTGGTGATCTGCACGCCGGTGCCGCCATCCACGTGGTACATCCAGATTTCATGCGCGCCAATTCCAAAAGCCGCTTTGGAAACGAAAATATATTTTCCGTCCGGCGCCCAGCTTGGCGACGCGAACTCATTGTTGGGATCTTTCGAAACCTGTTTCGCACCCGTCCCGTCTGGGTGGATGATCCAAATATTCTCGCTTCCTTCGCGGTCGGAGAGAAAGGCGATCCACTTCCCATCGGGAGAGAATTTGGGCTGGCTATCGAAGGCCATGCCGCCGGAAATGAGCTTGGCCTGCCCGCCCTCGATCGGGAGCGTGTAAAGATCGCCGAGCAGTTCGAAGACAATCGTCTTTCCGTCCGGCGAAACGTCCAGCGAAAGCCAGGTTCCCTCGTCGGTGGTGAACTCGATCTTCCGATCGGACTTCAGCGGCAGCCCTTTTTTCTCGTCTTTTTTGTCGTCTTTCTTTTCTTCTTTTTTCTCGTCCTTTTTATCCTTTTCCTGCGACGCCGCGTCTTGCCCGCGAGCAAACGCTCCACCGGCCATTCCGCTCGCTACCATGGCGAACGCTGCAAACCACACCATCAGACTCCGCAGGCTGGGCCACTTCGCGTTCATGCATTCCTCCGCAACCTCGATGGGTTGCTTTCCCCTGAATTTGATTCTTGGCAGGCCGAGGGCGCTCGGACTGCAAGGCTTGGCGTTCACCGTTTCTCTTAGACGCAGGCCATCGAAAAGCGCTTTCCGGCGCTCCTTAGCCCCGCGCGGCGTCAAAAAATTTCATATGCCGCCGAAACAACCTCCGGGCGAAATATCTACTCAAATCAATCGAACTAAGGTGTGTCGTAAGCGAGCCCAAATGCCGGGCACGAAATCATACCGCCGCGACCCACGTTTCGCATCAAGATGTTTTGAGAAAGAGGCGGCATTCGACGGGGTCGAAAATGAGCCGCTTCGCTACACAACGCAATGGCCCCATGCTAGGCTATCCAACTGTTTCCATTGCACAAATGTTTCGCGTGAATCGCACTCCTCATGCGCGGATTCTTTCCGCGCTCCGGGCCTTGTTGCTCCTGACGGCGCTTTTGCTTTCGCGTGCGGGGCTCGCGAGCGCGCAGCAGGTTCGCATTCCTACGAGCAAGGGCGGGATCGCCGATCTTTCCTCGAGCGGCCCACAGCGCCACCAGGGAGACGTGTATATTGCCGACGGCGATGTGGACCTGCACTACGCGGATTCGCGGCTGCGCGCCGATCATGTGGAATACAACAGCAAGACATCCGAAACCCTGGCGCGCGGCCACGTCCTCTACGACTTCGAGAAAGAGCATCTGGAAGCCAGCGAAGCGCAATACAACGTCAGCACCGGGCACGGCACGTTTCGCAACGTTCGCGGTAGTTTCCGGATCGAGCGCAGCCCCAATCCCACCATCTTGATCACCGACAATCCTCTCTATTTCGAAGCCGTGGACGTCGAGCGTTTTCCCGGAGACGTGTATCTGGTTCGAAAAGCCTGGATCACGATTTGCGATCCGCAGCACCCGACCTGGCAATTTTTCGCCCCGCATGCCCGCATCAGGCTGAACAAAACCGTCGCACTCGTCAGCGCCAACTTTCGTCTCTTCCGCGTTCCGTTAATCTGGCTACCCTATGCCACCGCGCCGGCCGGCAACAAAGTACGGGAGTCGGGCTTTCTCATTCCCGATATCGGGCAGAGTTCAAGAAAAGGGTTCATCCTGGGCGATGCGTTCTATTGGGCGCCGACTTCCTGGATGGACGCGACTCTGGGCGGCCAGTATTTAAGCAGCCGAGGCGCTTCCGAGCGCGGAGATTTTCGCGCCAAACCGTTTGAGAATACCTCGATCCATTATTCGTATTTTGGCGTGGACGACCACGGAATTCTGGTCTCGCCAGGGGTCTTCCAAAAACAGGGCGGCGAACAGCAAAATCTCGAGATTCAATCGCTGCTGCCGGGAGGCTGGCGGTTTGTCACGGACTTCAATCAACTGTCTTCGCTGACCTTCCGGCTGGCTTTCTCCGACACGTTTGGCGAAGCGATCAATTCCGAAGTGCGCAGCAACGTTTTTCTGACCAATAATTTTCGCGGCTTCAGCCTCAATTTCGCGGGGTTAAACGACAAGAGTTTTCTGAGCCTGCCCGTCGCGGCGACGGCGACGACTCCCGCGGTACCCGCCACGAGCGTCACGCTGCGGAATATACCCGAAGCGCGGTTCGGGTCGGTCGAACAATCTCCCTGGGAAAAGCTGCCGTTTTATTTTGGTTTCGACAGTTTCATTGGCGGGGTGCATCGCGCGGATTCCACGATAGACACGCCCAGGACCGTCTCGCGCATGGAATTTGCGCCGCGCGTGACGATGCCGGTTCATTTCGGCGCCTGGCTGGGCGTCACCGCTTCCGCCGCTTTTCGTTCCACGCGCTACGGCGATTCGAGTACTCCTGCGACCGGCCTCCCCGACGGCCAATCCATCACGCGGAACACCGGCGAATTCAGCGTCGAGCTGCGTCCGCCAACGCTGGAGCGCTACTTCGACCGGACTTCGCTGGACAAAAGCAAACCGCGCAAGCGCTACAAGCACACCATCGAGCCGGCGATCACCTACCGCTACGTCACGGGGGTCAACAATTTTGCGGACTTTATCCGCTTCGACTCGGACGCCACGCTTACGGACACGAATGAAATCGAATATGGCGTCACGCAGCGCTTTTTTGTGAAGACCGGCGACGATCAGCCACAGGAGCTGCTGTCCTGGAGCATCGTGCAAAAGCATTATTTCGATCCCACGTTCGGCGGCGCCATCGTGGACGGCCAGCGGAACGTCTTTCAGGCGCTCGATTCCATCTCGCCCTTCGCTTTTGCTTTCGGGCCGCGCAACTGGTCACCGATCGTCAGCGATTTCAAAATCACGCCGGGCGGGAGCTATGATTTCGAGCAGATACTGCAATACGACACGCAGATCCAGCGGCTGGTCACATTAGGAACTCTTGTCAAGTTCAAGCCATACAAAGAATTCTTCGCCACCGTCGCACATTTCCGGTTAGACGAAAATCCAGTGGCAAGCGACCTGCCTGTTCCGCCACCCTCAAATTTTGTGGCGTTCAACCAGCCGCTTTCCAATCAAATCCGCGTGCTCGTGGGCTACGGGAACGAAACGCGGAAGGGATTCAATTTCACCACCGGCGTTGGCTATGATTACACGAATCACATTCTGCAAAACCAGATTATCCAGGCGAGTTATAACGGCGGTTGCTGCGGTTTAGCACTCGAGTATCGGCGTATCGACCTCGGCACCGTGCGCGTTGAAAATCAATTTCGGATCGCCTTCATCATCGCCAACATCGGCACGTTTGGGAACTTGCGCCATCAGGAAAAAATCTTTTAGGTCTTGCGGCCAATGAGCGAAAACGACATCGCCTACGCCTCTATCGAACACATCGGAACGCTTTTCCGCAAACGCAAGTTGTCGCCGGTCGAATTGACGAAATTCATGCTGGCGCGCATCGAGCGGCTCAATCCCAAGTTGAACGCCTTCCTCACGATCACGGCTGAGCTCGCGCTGACGCACGCGAAAAGCGCGGAGAGCGAACTTTTCGCGCGACGCGGGCCGAAAGGACATCGCGATCGCGGGCCACTACACGGTATTCCGATTTCGATCAAAGACAATATTTATACGGCTGGGGTGCGCACGACCGCTGGTTCGAAAATCCTTCGCGATTTCATGCCGCTGCGCAACGCTCCCGTGGTGTCTCAGCTTCTCGAAGCAGGCGCTGTGCCCCTCGGCAAGACCAACATGCATGAGTTTGCCTATGGAATCACCAGCGAAAATCCGCACTATGGCGCGGTGCGCAATCCCTGGGATCTCGCGCGAATCTCCGGCGGTTCGAGCGGGGGCTCCGCTGCGGCTGTTGCTGCGGGACTTTGCTATGGCAGCATCGGGACGGACACGGGCGGCTCGATTCGCGTTCCTTCCTCGCTTTGCGGCGTCGTCGGGCTGAAGCCATTTATCGGACGCGTTTCCGCGCAAGATGTGATCCCTCTATCAACGCGGCTCGATTGCGTGGGGCCGCTGGCGCGGAACACGAGCGATGTGGCGCTTCTGCTCGAGCCGATTTTTCTTCGCGGCAAGCGCGAACCTAATCTTCGCTCCCTGCGTTCGCCCTCGAAAGGAGCACGCCCCTTCCACCTGGGCATTCCCAAGGATTTTGTCTTGGATCTCATTGCGGAAGATGTCAGGACGGTTTTTGAAGATGCACTGCGGGCGTTCCGAAAGCTCGGCGCAAAAACGAAGGAGATTTCGATTCCACTGCTGGCGGAAACGGAACTTGCGGGGAATCAGATCGCCTGGGCCGAAGCCACGCACTACCATCAACAGGCCGGGTGGTTTCCGGCGCATGCTGATGAGTATGGCGAAGACGTTCGCACCCGATTGGAAATGGGTACAAAAGTTTCGGCGGTCGCTTATCTGGAAGCGCTGGAGCTGCGGGATAAATTCATACAGCAAATTCACGTGACGATGGCGGACAATGCTCTCGATGCTATCGTTTTCCCCACTGCGCCGATTGCCGCGCCGCTGATTGGATCGGAAACTATTTCCTTGAATGGGACGGAACACCCCACGCGTGCGCTGCTACTGCGCAACAATCGGCCCGCCAATCTCGCCGGGGCGCCCGCGCTTTCCATTCCGTGCGGATTCACGCCCACGGGACTTCCTGTTGGGTTGCAACTCATGGGCGCCGTTACCGACGAACTTCTGCTCCTTCGCATCGCGCACGGATTTGAACGCGCCCACCCGCAAACACTCCGCCCGGAATTGTAAGGACCCGCGTGTCACGCCTCCGTTGTCACGGCTCCGCACTTCTGCATGATCCATTTTCCAATCACGTATCCCAGCGTGCCGGTAACGATCCCGCCGAAAATATCCACCACGTAGTGGTAGCGTCCCCACACTGTCGAGACGCACATGCACAGCACCAGCGGCAGCATCACCCAGAACAGCCATCTCCGGTGGCGCCACGCGCCCCACAGAGCCGCAAACGACCCCGCGACATGCTCCGACGGAAACGCCGCGCCGCGCACGCGCCCGTAATGCTCGATAAAGTTGATCGCCGCGGTGAACGGCCCACCGCGCAAGTCCGCGTGCCATGTGCCAGCCATGGAGAACCACGGACTCTCAATGGGAAACGAAATCGCGATCACGTAGCCGAGGACGTAGGCGACCGCCGAGTACGTCATCACCGACCAGTAGCCGCGCCAATCTTTGCGGTAGTACAAGATTCCGCCGACGAGCAGTAGATAGGTGAAGTACGTCAGATAAGCGAACTGCATGAAATCGTTGCGCGCGGGAGTAGCGAATTGCTCGAGCCACACGGAGGGATGCACCCCGGTCACCCAGAAGTCGGCAGCTATTAATTTCGCATCCTGCCAGCGCGGGGAAACGAGATGCACGAGCTTGCCGAGTTCTTCGAAGCAAAAAAGGAAAAAGAGGTGCGGATACCAGTGGCGCCAAAAATGCCAGAATTTTTGCTCGAAGGTGAAGGATGCGAAAATCTCTACGCTGGATTGCGCGGGCGAAGTTAGATTTCCCGGGGGGGTCGAACGCGCCGCCGCACGGCACAAAGCCAGAATCACAAACGCTACGAATCCCTGTGTCGCAACCAGCCGCGCCGGATGCACCAAATTCTCCGCGAACATCGCTATCAAGACGCTCGACAACGCCAAATACCCCAGCGCCACCCATTCGAACGCCCCGCATGCCGCCCACGCCTCCGCCGCTTCCCGGCCAAGCCGCCACGCAATTCCCTCTTGCTCCAAACCAAAGTTCGCCGCGCGCTCCGCGCCGCTCGCCGCTCTCATGTCCGCCCGCATCGCCATCGCGCGCGCGTCTTCTCTATAACTGTGCCGTTCCCGGATGTTCATCCCGCGTTCTCCCGTTTTTCCTTTCACTGCCCGGCTATCGATTCACTTCGCGCCAGCTCGAATCTCTTCACGCCAGGCTCTTCTTTTTCTCCGTACGCCAGCCGGCCTCTGCGATCCCCGCGTTAGATTCTTCACGTTTTTCCAGCGCATCACCGGCCATCCATGCTGCCCGGCAATCCTTTCCAACTCCTTCGACGGATTCACCGCTGTCGCGCGCCCCACCGCCGCCAGCATCCACCGGTCATTCGAACTGTCGCCATACGCGTAGCATCTCTGCAACTCGAATCCCTGTTCGGCCGCAATTCTTCCGACCGCCCGCGCCTTCTCCTCGCCAAACATGGCTTCGCCCAAAATCCGCCCCGTCCATCTCCCATCGATCTCTTCCAACCGCGTCGCGCAAACTCCCACCGGCGTCTGAATACCGCTCAACGCCAGCCGCACCGCCAGCGCAAGCGCCGCACCTTGCGCCAGCGGCTCCAACGTCCCGCTAACCAGGAAAATCGCGTGCCCCTGCTTCGCATGCCATGCCACGCGCTCCACGCCGCGTGAAAAGAACTCTGGCCCAGGCAATCGCACGCGTTTGTGCAAAGCTCTCGAAGATTCTTCCCTGCCCTTTGCCCAAGAAAACTCCAATTCCTCTTCTTCGCCGGTTGCCGCAAAATTCCGCACGCCGCGCAAATACATCTTGTTCGCCTGCAACATCGGGTCGATTCCGCGCGGTGCCAGCCGCAACGCCTCCGCCATCCACAAAAAATAATTCCGCGCGGCAATCCGGCCGCAACGCCGCAGCTCCGCAAAAAGCCTCCGCTCCATCGACGGCAACTCCGTCAGCGTGCCATCCAAATCGAAGAACGCAGCCACTCTTCCGCTTGGCTCCACCGCCTGCTTAACCTCCCGCTCGTTCCTCACGCGGCCTCCCGCGCTACACGTTTCGCACGGCGCACCTGCCCCACGTTTCCCGCAATGTATTTCCACCCCTCCACCAGCACCGGCAATCCCCGCAGCAAACAAAACGCCGCCGTCATCCACGTCAACACATGCGCCCCCACGCGAATCGCCGCGTGAGCATCCCCCGCCAAGTCGCCCACCAGCGCCACCGGCCCGCGCGTCAGCGCCAGCTCCAATCCCAAATAGCAAAAGCACAAACATTTCATCGCCGCGTACAATCCCCTACTCCACCGCGAAGCCACCAGCGCACGGCCCCACCACGTCTGCAGCATCGCGTTTGCGCCCCAGCCTGAATGACCCGCCTTCATCGCCAGCCCGCGCAAAAAATCCGTCGCCGCGCCGCGCGCAAAAAAGAGCACCGGCAGCCACAGCGACACCATGCCCACCACGGCGAAGTACGTGAAATAAACGTTCTCGATCATGCGGTCGCCCAAAATATCGAGCTGCGCCCCCACCGGCGTGGCCATTTTTTTCTTGCGCGCGATGTGCCCGTCCAGGGCGTCCAGGGCAATCGTCGCAACGGTCAGCCCCACGGCCGCGAGATTCGCCCAGGCGCCGCGCCCAAACAAACTCACCGCGGCAAATCCCACCGCGACGCGCAAAGCGGTCACCTTGTTCGGGGTCCATTCCATGGCCAAAAGAAAAAATTCTCCTTCGCGTCCAGGTAAAGCAACCGCGCTGCCAACCGGCTATCGACTAACTCCATCTTTATCAGTCATCTACAGCCGCCAACCAGCGCACCTGTTCATCCCGCGCCAGCCAAATCCTTCAGCTGTCGCCCTTTCGCTTCTGTAACTCTTGGCGTTTTCTGCGTCTAATGAAGGGAGGTGCTATCGCGCGCGGCTGTCCCAGCGCCGGCCAATCGCCAGTACCAACGCAACTTGTGGGAGAATAAGGAGCGCGCTTTTCCAGTCTACTTAAGTGCGCCCACGATTTAGCGCGCGGCATCTCTGATTCAGAAATGAACGAGCCAAGGATGAACCACGAATGAACGACGTACCTATCGCAGCAGCTTTTCTCGCCGGGCTGGTCTCTTTTCTCTCGCCCTGCGTTCTACCGCTCGTTCCCGGCTATATCTCGATGCTCTCCGGCATCGGCATGGAGCAGCTCCGCAAGGGCGAAGTCCCGCGCTCCGGCCTTTTTTCTTCCGCGCTCGCTTTCGTCTTCGGATTTTCCGCGGTGTTTATTTCCTTCGGCGCCTCCGCCAGCGCCGTCGGCCATTTTCTGCTGCAAAATCGCGGCCTGCTTTCGCCCATCGCGGGCGCCCTGATTCTGCTCTTCGGTCTTCACTTGCTTGGCGTGCTCGTTAAATTAAATCTCCGCGCGGGAATCATTCTCGGCGTCGTCCTCGTCGCTTTCGGCATCGCCGCCGCCGTGCGGCACGCCCCGCTCTTCGCCGGCCTTGGCGCCGTGCACTTCTTTTCGCTGTCGCTGATCGGCTTCTTCGGCCCCACCATGGCGCGCTGGCTCAATCGCGACGTGCATCTCCGCAACAGCGTCGCGCAGCCCGGCCTGTGGAGCGGTTTCTTTCTCGGTTTCGCCTTCGCTTTCGGGTGGACGCCTTGCATCGGCCCCATCCTCGCCACCGTTCTGGCCCTGGCCGCCGCCAGCGACACCATCGGCCGCGGCGTTTTGTTGCTCGCCGTCTACTCCGCCGGGCTCGCCATTCCGTTTCTCCTCACGGCGCTCGGCATTAGCAAGTTCATGGTTTTCTACAAAAACTTTCGCAAGTATCTCCATGCGGTAGAGATTTTCAGCGGCGCTTTGCTTCTCTTTGTCGGCGGCCTGGTTTTCGTCAACAAACTGACCTGGCTCGCGGGCAAGCTCAGTTTCCTCAATTCCATCGTGGCGTGGCTGGAGAGCGCGCTCACCACCACCATGAGCGGGAAAATTTTCTGGTTATTCGCGGGCGTGATCGCTCTAGCCGTCGCCGCATTCTTTCTTTATAAGAATCGCGCCGCAATCACTTCTTCTTCGGGTCGGAAGACGGTTTTGATCGTGGCCACCGTGGTCGTGCTCATCTTCGTTACCGTGTTCGCCGATCGCGCCACGCGCCCGTCAACCCAAGCCGCCAGCATCCCCAACACTCACGGCCTTCCCCCGGACGACAGCCGATCCATCGGCATCCCCGCACCGGAAGTCACCTTCAAGGATCTGGACGACAAAGATGTTCCCCTGAGCGCTTACAAAGGCAAAGTGGTGCTCGTCAATTTCTGGGCCACTTGGTGCGAGCCGTGCCAGGTGGAAATCCCCGACCTCATCCAAATCCAGCAAAAATATGCGGACAAAGGTTTCACGATTCTGGGCGTGGATGTGGATGACGAAGGCAAGGCCGCGGTTGCGCCTTTCGTTGCCAAGGAGCGCTACAACGTCAACGGCCAGAAGGTCCCGTTCAACTATCCGATCTATCTCGGCAACGATGCCACCGCCGACAAATTCGGCGGCCTGCTCGGCTATCCCACCAGCGTGCTCATCTCCCGCGATGGCAAACAGGTCAAGCGCATCACCGGCATGACCACCTTCGAAGAACTCGCCGCCGCCATCGACGCGCAGCTCTGACTTAGGCGCAGGCGGCTCTGTTTAATAATCTTGGCTTGGGCAGCCGCAAATTCGAGGCATCTTCCAACTCCCTCTATTTTTCAATTCTCTTTTCCATTGACAATTCTAATGTCCCAATGTAACTTCCGCGGCAAGTTCCTGTACGATTAAGACATTATGACGAATGGTACCGATGTAGGCCTGTCCCAGTGACTGGCGCTCTTGCGACCTAGCCGCTTAAATGCGCACCTAGTTAAAACAGATTATTGTCCTAAGGTGCCCGGAGGATTCGCGAGTGCCCATCTATGAGATCGTCGCTTGCCCCGCTAACGCCGAACTCGTAGAGACTGGACTCACACGGGGGGTTTCACCGCGAGGAGCATTTTAGAGATGTGGTTTGCATCTGCGCTCGTGGCATTTATTTCTGGCGATGGGCCAGACGAGTTAGAGCCCTATCCCATTAGGTTCATCCAGCATGAGTTGAGATTGCGGCTAGAGGTAGGAAAAATTGTTAGTGGTTTTTCAATCAAGCAGTTGCAACGATTTGGCGATGCTTCATCGATAGCCATTATTAAGATCCTTGGCCACGAGCAACTAACAATTCCAGAGGTAGCGAGCAGAGTTCTCCCCATAATTCATACTTCGTTCTCATCTCCCGAGGAAATTTCACTAGAAGCGGACAGGCACCCCAGGGTAACTTTGTTACTTCTCGCTTTCATGATCCATCAAATACCCGACCCAGAGATCCAGAAAAATATCCAGCAGACCCGAGAGTTTGTTTTGTCAAAAACGATCTATTAAGCACAGCTAAACGCTGATGAGGAGTGTGGTTATGCGAGTTTTCGCTATCATTTCGTTGTTTCTCTTAGCGTCAGGGTCCGCGACAAGCGGACAGTTGGAAACGCAAGACCCTTACTGGACCGCTATAATCAAGTTTGAATTCAAGATGAACGAGAATGGGAGGCGAGTGATAAGTAGTTGGAGCCAGAGGATCCTTGTACGGCTTGGCGACCGCGCCACGGTGTCCATCCTGAAGATTCTTGAACCGGCGGAGGTGAAGGACCCGGAAAAAATAAAGGCCTGTCTTTTTATAATTCAACAAGCATTCGCAGCACCGCAGTCCATTTCACTCGAAGCTGACAAAGATCCTAGGGTGACGCTTTTTATGCTTGAATACTGGAAGCAAAACATAGCCGACCCAAAAACTCAGGACAGCATAGAGGAAACCCTTCGGTATGTTCAAAAACAGTTGGGCGGCGCACCCTTGGGCAGGTGAGTTCCGGCGGGTGGCGTCCTTGCATTGACCGGAGTCGGTACTCCCGCAGCAGGGGTGGTCCTTTCCGGAGCGGCAGTGACCGGCTTGCTATCTGCTGGTTTTTGGATAGGTACAGCCCTCTTCTGCTAACCTCGGCAATTCGTGGTAAATCGAGACTAATGAGTCGGAGGGACATTGAAAATAGACCACAATGCGCAGAATAACGGCAGCAACTCAGGAGTCAGGGGTATTCTCCTCGTCCTGTGCAGCATTTTAGTCTGGGTTGAGGGTGCTGCACTATTTGTAAGTACGCGGTCAATCGGTCCGCTATTGCCTATCCCCGGCATGAAGTATTTGATGCTCTTCGCCCATTTCTTGCCATGGTTAATTGCGCTATTCTTTCTGGCTAGAATCCGCAAAGCAGATAGGTCTAATGCGGCGGAGCGATATTCTGGTCATCTGACGCATACCGTCCTGGTCGTCACGCTACTGTTGACCTACATTGCATTACTTAACGTGGAGCTGCCCCTAACAATGGCCTTGAGGGCAGAGCACGCTGTGCGCTGAGCAGGTTGCGCCATTCGCAGCGCCAACCGGCGGGTGGTCCAGAGATTTTCCGAATTCCTTTCGAACTCCGACTAGCGCTCGGGCCGTATAGCGGAGATGGACGCTGGAGGCAACGCGGGATTCGGTAAGCATATCGATATGCTAGGAAAGCTGGTGCGTTTCAGGGTGACCGTGTGCTACTTCAGGGGAAAGGCTTGGGGCTCAATATCAAAATGTGGGTCAACACAGCCACAAAAGTGATTGAAACGGCGTGGCCCAAATAGCATGACCAAGTCAACTATCCGACTTTTGGTGTTCGACGACGAATTGTTGAGCCGATCTCAATCAGGGACAGTTTGGGGACGCATCTATTTTGATCTTGGAGGTAATTCGTTTCCGGATAAGGGATGGAGCGACCTCGTTGTTGTTATTACGAACGCATGGATTGAGGGCCTATTTCGTACCGCAGTCGGTGCCACTCAGCCAACGAAAGTGCTCTTTATGGACGGACCTATTGCCATTGATATTTCCCCCACAAGTCCCGGCCTGGTCAAACTTGATTTCACTCACAAAGGTAGTGTCAAGCACTCAGTAATCGCGCATCTCGACGAACTCCTGCAAGACGCAATCTCCGCAGGCGAAGCCCTGCTGGCTATTTGCAGGCAACACGGCCGGTCCGATGACTCGGACTATAATCGCCTTGCCGCCAACATTGATAGGGGCATCAAGTCACTTCCGGTTTGACGAGGCGAAACCGACACTGTGGGGGGAACCGGGGACAGGAAACCTGGGGAAAGGAGCGCATGAAAAAATGCCGATTCACAATTTCAACGGAATCGGCCGTGGCCGCTAGAATGATCGGGGCGGTTGGCGCATCCTTACCCAACGAGCAAGCTCGGGGTGGCCTACCCTTTGTGTTTTTGTTTTTCGCAAAGGGTGGGGCACTCTTTTCTTGTTGAATTTACTGCACCTTGCCGAGTTCTCTGCGAATCCAAAATCCATTCGAACGGTAACCACAACATAATAGTACTTGCCTCGCCATTCTTTCCGTGCTATCATTCCCCATGGATCTCAGCCCAACCCCCTCCGCCGCCCTCCGATCGTACTCCGCGCTCGCCACTCACCACCCAGCCGCCCGCCTTCTTTTTTTTCAACCACCTGCCAATTGATACTCAATTGACTTGTACCTGCGTTATGTACCGTGGCATAAATCACCGCGTCGGTATCAGTTCAACGTGAACACCCAATCTTTCAAGGGCACGCTCGGCTGGAACGCCAACAGCACGCTGGGCTCGCTAAGCATCACCGATCCCTTCGACACTGCCGACACCCAGAACTGCGCCTACACTCACGACGACCTCACGCGTATCGCCAGCGTCAACTGCGGCGCGTCCACCTGGCAGCAAACCTTCTCTTACGACGCTTTCGGCAACCTCACCAAGTCCGTGCCCACCGGAGGCACCGGCAACTCTTTCCAGCCCACCTACAACGCCAAAAACCAGTACGCCACTCTGCCCGGTTCCACGCCCTCCTACGACGCCAACGGCAACGTTCTCACCGACGGCTCCGAACTCGGCCTCCCAGACCTCGGCGGCGATTCCGATCCAGGCGGCCAAGGTGGTCAACGTGGTGGCGGTGTTAACACTCAGGGCGGCACGACGACGATTCTGAAGGCCGTAAACAACCACTTCGGAACGAATTTCACCTCCGCAAAAGTCACGGGTGACTTTCAGTACTCCTTTGGAGCCCCCGCGGGGCAAGGTACTTTCAATCTGAATATCTCTGGCGGGGGAGTTTCTCCTGGCCGTTACCCAGTGAACTGGTGGACCTACATTATCGGCTATGGTTCGACGCTCCACATTCCAGCGGGTCCTTTTGGACTAGACAGTCCCCAAACCCTACCCTTTTCAAGCAGCCAATTTACCGCGCACCTTGACTCAGCCTATCCTTACAATCCAATTGGCTTACTGATCCATGAATTAAAGGATGTGAAGGGCGTCGGAGGATTTTCTCCATGCCCATGATGGTTGGCAAGACTCGTACGGGATTCCAAACGGCTAATTCAAGAACCCCACTACTGTTCTTCCTGTTCCTAGTTATTGGTCTACCTTTGAAAACTCTTAACGCACAAACCGTTAGAATTAGACTTGTAAATGGCAAGACCGGAAGTCCCATGGTCAACACGTGTGTGAATACATGGATAGGCGCTGGGCGAAAGGATGCGATGGCGATTCCGACTGATAAGGACGGCGTCGCCCAGCTTCATCTTACTGACAAAGATGCAGAAGTGAGTACCCAGAGTCAGCCGAACAGTTGCGGCAACTTTGGAGTAGTCCATCCTGTTGTGAAGTACGCAGATACTATCCGGATCGTCGCCGGTTATGTTGTATGCCAGCCGCACGGGCCGAATTACTCGTGGCTCGCCACGATGGAATTCTCGACGAAGCAAGTAGTTCAGCAGGGCGTCGCTACCGCGAATACCTGCGGTAAGGCCACAGCGTCGCCGAAGCCTGGAGAGGTGATCATTTTCGTGAGGCCGCTAAACTGGCGGGAAAAACTGAAGCAATAATTCTGCGTCCGATCTTCATTCTCGCCGCAAACATCCCCGAGGTGGGTGGCAACTACATCGATCATGGGAGAATTGCGGGGTACCGGACCCTTCGGTTTCCCATCAGCACAATCGCAGGACGAAGCGGCTCCATCAGCGCGGGCGGCCGCGCGGAGGACACGCATTCGATGGTCAGGAAAATAAAGCTTGCAATATATACTGGAATATCGATAACTATAATCTCTATAATCTGTGCGTCCGGTCAGGCATATCTTTCACGGGCAAGGGGTGACACTTTCCTCTCTGAAGTCCGACAGCTCCGCGTGGGCCAATCAACGCTTGATGACGTCTTGCGAATCCGAGCAAACTTCAGAAACTATTCCTCGGTCGAGAGTCACGGCTGGTGGCGGAGGCTATAAACCATGCCCATAACAGACCGCAGGAGGATTCGCGCAAAAGCCTTTGCTATTCCGCCGTTATTCAAATGCGTACTGCGGTTTCTGGTGTTTCTCGTCCTTAGTTCACCCAGCACGCTTCTTTATGCACAGACGGTCGATATCAAGCTTGTGGACGGACGAAATGGACGCCCCATGACAGCCTCTTGTGTGAATGTAGGGGTAGGGGCAGGAAACGAAGGCAAAAGAACAATAGCAATCCCAACTGACAAGGACGGCATCGCGCGGCTGCGCCTAACGGACAATGACGGTGAAATGGATATTCACAATCGCTCGAAGGACTGCGGATTATTTGGCGTGATCAACCCTGTCGTGAAATACGACGACTTTCTCGCAATCAATGTTGGTTATGTGTTGTGTCAACCACGCGCCCCGGATTACTCCTGGTTAGCTATCAGAGAAGTCTCGACGAAGCAGCTAATGCACCAAGGTATTGTTATGCCGAATACCTGCGGTAAGGCCACAGCGTCGCCGAAGCCTGGAGAGGTGATCATTTTCGTGAGGCCGCTAAACTGGCGGGAAAAACTGAAGCAATAATTCTGCGTCCGATCTTCATTCTCGCCGCAAACATCCCCGAGGTGGGTGGCAACTACATCGATCATGGGAGAATTGCGGGGTACCGGACCCTTCGGTTTCCCGTCAGCACAATCGCAGGACGAAGCGGCTCCATCAGGCGGGTGGCTGCTAGAATGATCGCGGAAGCGGAGCGGGGGTGCCGCACCCTTCGGGTTTTGCTTTTCAAAGGGTGCGGGTTTTGACTTTTCTTCTTTCTGACCTCATTCAGCGCGAAGCCTAAATCCATTCGAATAGTAACCACAACACAATAGTACTTGACTCGCCATTCTTTCCGTGCTATCATCCCTCATGACGTTGACAATCCGCCTCCGCCAGTCCTCGCCTTGCTATCCGCCTGTTTCCCCCATGTCCTTCGCGAGCCGCCCATCGCTCACATCCTCAGCCCTCCACGTTCCCCGCCCTCGCATTGAATATCCAACCTTGAACGTTCAGCCTCATTTTCAACGTAAACCCTTTACAATCATATCGCTTGGTCACCCTTACCCTCTAAACTCCTTAGAATCATATCGTTTCATAAACACCAGGGGGGTGGGGTGTACCCCAGTCCGTAAAAAGAGCCCGACCTCAGCACCGCTAACCCATTTACAATCAACACTTATGCGACAGCCCGTAAGTGTTGCATCTAAAAGACTTACGGAAACGCTAAGCCCTTTAAATGCAACACTTACGAGAATAACCGGGGGAGGGCCATCGCCAATGTCACTCCTTCCCAAAACGGAATACTCCAGCTTGCAATACCGGCTGCCTCTACTAATGTTTCTCAGGAACCGCGCTCGTATGGTCGTGCACGATCTTCCATCCCTCCGGAAACCGCTGCCACACCAGCGAAAATACTCCGCCGGGTTCATCTTTCTCTCGCTTCAAATGCCACTGTCCCAGGACCAGCGCGGCATCCGGCCCCAGGAATCGAATTTCCAACGCCGAAAAATCCAGCTGCCCCATGGCTGCGCGATCCGGATAATTCTTTTTGTATCGCGCCAGGACGCCATCCCATCCGCGCGACACCCCGCTGCTGCCGGAAAAAGTCAGCTCACGCGATCGCCAGTAGCCCGCCATAAAAGCGTCCACATCGCCCCGGTTCCACGCGGCCTGCTGCGCCATCAGTGCTTCCGTGATTGCCGTGCGGTCCGAGTCTTGCGATCTTGGAGATTTTCCGGCAACGCCGGAAGCCACCAGGTAAACGCAAGCCACCACCAGAGTTACGCTTACAAGAATAAAATATTTTCTCATTTCGTCCGGAATCCCTTCCGTGTCTGCTAGCTGGCGTGGCAGCATAAGAGGATTAGCCTCTCAAAACAAGCAAAATCATTTACAGGCTCCCTGCTAAAGCCTTATGTTACATGTAGTTACGATAGGCTTCCGCGCGTTCCACGGCTCTGGTACTACGGACCTATTGGAGCTGTACAGGATTCCAACCAGAATGTGTTTCGAGGCTGAGGCATGTTCGCTACTATGCTACTCACAATCTCCATCGTGGCGCTTTCCCAGTTCGCCCTGTATTACTGGCGGGCGATTCTGGCGGGTGTCGCGGCTCAGCCCATCTCCGACCGGGTTCTGATTGCCGCGCGCGCGGATCATGGACGCTTCACCGCGAGCGATTTCGGCACCCTCGCAGGCCTTCACGATCTGACCCCCGAGCTCTATCCCAATCGAGGCGGCCTTGGTTTCGTGCGTCTTTATTTCCACGCCATCGAAGCTTTCGGTTCTCTGGTTGGCGCACGCGTGCCGGTTGTCGCCGCGTGGAGCGAGCGCGAACGCGCCACTTGCGCGCGCTACGCCGCCGTTCGCATTGACCGGCGCTTGCAGGCCAACCTGGCCTTGGCGGCTTCGCTGCGCTCCTGCTAAGCAGCTCTCTACGGAAAGCCCTGTCGCCCAAATTACATTGGGTGTAGCGCGCGGCCAGATACCGCTAGAACTCTTCGCTCAAGGATTGATTGAGATCGCGCCGCGAGCTAATCCTGAATTCATGTTTTCGTATAAGCGCGAGTGAACTCTCCATATCTATGAGGAATCTACAACTCAATTACATCTTAATGTTTTATTTCCTCTTCTCGTAAACTGTTCATAAATCAATCTCTAACACCGGAAAATTGGCCCCTTTGGTTCTGCCTCCGCGTTGGAATGCATCGTGCACATTCCGTCCGCAACCGGAACTCTGCTCCTGATGAACATGGCTGCGTATTCCTTCAGGGAGCATGGCGTACTTCACTTGTTCACAACCGGATTCTGGACGCGCGAATCACGATGGGGGAAATCATATGAAAGCTAGAAGATTTTGGCTTCGCCAGATGGCGTTGGGTGTCGCGGTGATTCTACTCGCTGCAGGAATTTCGATTGCTCAGACGAGCAACGGCACCGTTGTTGGCGTCATCACGGATAAGTCCGGCGGCGCCGTAAGCAACGCCACAATTACAATCACCAGTATCGACCGCGGCGGTGATCCCTTCACGGCCACCACGGATTCGGCGGGCACCTATCGCCTGCAATCGTTGCAACCGGGGAAATACAAAGTTGCGATTCAGGCGGGCGGTTTCGCTCCCACGGTGATCAATGACGTAGATGTGCGCGCCTCTCTCGATACCACGGTGAGCGCTGTTTTGGAGATCGCCACCGGCTCCACCACTGTAACCGTGGAAGCTTCCACCGGGCAGGAACTCGAGACGCAGTCGGGGACGATTTCTGGGAATGTCAGCACGGAAGAAATCAAGAACCTGCCCTATCTCACAGGAAATCCGCTTGAAATTCTTCTCACCGAACCCGGGGTTCAGGATGTCGCCAACCGCGACAACCGCACGAATGGCATGGGTTTTTCCGTGAACGGCTCGCGTCCGCGCGCCAACAATTTCCTTTTGGATGGGCAAGACAATAACGACAATCAGATTGCCGGCCAAGCGGTGCAAACCGTCAATCACGAGGCGATCGGCGAAGTTACTATCATTGAAAACTCCGCCAGCGCCGAATATGGCCGCGGAGGCGGCGCCATTGCCAACGAAGTGTACAAGGGCGGCACCAACACTTGGCATGGCTCCGCGTGGGACATCATTCAACCATCGGCCCTGTCAGCCATTGATGCGGCCGCCGCCGCCGCGGGCACCACAAGGCAGCCAGTGCAGATTACAAACACCTTTGGATTCTCTTTGGGCGGGCCGGTCCTAAAGAACAAGCTGTTTTTCTTCGCCACTCCGCAATGGAGCCGCTTCCGTGCCAATGCCGGGGCGCAGGCTACGAACATTTTGCTGCCCACCGCCAATGGTGTCGCAGCCCTGAAACAAATCGAGACAAACGAAGGCGCCAACCCCAACATCGATTACCTTCTGGCGGCGATCGGCAATCTTCGCGGGACGAACGTGAACCTTCAGACGATTTCCGCTGGCGTGGATGCAAGTGGTAACCCGCGTCCAGGCGTCGAGTTCGGCAACTTTCTTCGTGGGGATACCAGCATCGCGTCCAACTCTCTGCAATGGAGCGTTCGGATCGACTACGACGCCTCGGACCACGATCGATTGACATTGCGCGCCCTGCGTGGCAACTCAACGCTCACTCCGGATTTCTTCAACAACCCTGGCGAGCTGCCCGCCTTCGAGACGCAGCAAGGCGGCCCCTTTTCGAATTACCACGCCAGTTGGACTCACACCATATCCTCCAAAATGGTGAATGAGTTGCGCTTTTCTTACGGCAATATTCAATTCTCTTTTTCGCCGGCTCCAGCAACTCTGACAAGCCCCATCGGCACGCACTTCACGGTAAACCTTGCCAACGAGAGTACTCCCCTGTTCGGACTTCCCGGCAATGAACCGGCTTCTCGAAATCACCAGACCTATCAATTTCAGGATGCATTTAGCCTGTCTTTTGGCAAGCACACGCTGAAATTCGGCGGAGATATGGCGCTGGTATTCGTGAAGGATGGCATACCAGTTGATCCGAGAGGCACCATCAACGTCGATGGTGGTGGTAAGACAGACACATCCTGCGGAGGCAGCCGCTGCACGGATTTGGCAAATTATATCGATAACTTCACAGGCCCCGGCGGATCCGTCAGCAAGTTCTTCGGCAACAACACGATTCAGCCTTTCGCTCCAAACTACGCCCCTTATGTTGAAGACACATGGCGGATCAGGCAGAACTTCACACTCGATGTCGGCCTCCGGTATGAATATTGGGGGACTCCGGAAAACTCGCTGCAATTCCCGGCCGTTGATCCCCGATTTGGCCAAGGATTGGTGGGGGCAACGTTTCCGAGCGCATTTAGCGCGCAGCAGCAGGGCGACAAGAATAACTTCGCCCCTCGCGTAGGCTTGGCGTATACCCCGCATTTCTGGTCACGTATTTTTGGAGCCGACAAAACAGTCATCCGTGCGGGGTATGGCATCTTCTACGATGGTCTTTTCACCAACATTTTGGACAACACTGCGGGAGGAGCTCCCAACGGTATCTCGCAAAGCGTGATAGGTGGCTCCGGGCGAGGCACTGGCGATGCTACCGGCGTACTCGGTGGTTTGCAGCCGGTGCTCAATTCCCACAGCACTGTTGATTCCATCTTGGCGCACTTGCTCAACCCAATCACGCATCAGTGGAACCTCAACATAGAGCGGGCGTTGCCAGGCGGGTTCCTCCTCACAACTGCCTATATTGGAACTCGAGGAGAGCATCTGTTCGTCAATACAGACTTCAATCCAGGCCAGGCCAACCCTAATTTTGGCGCAGTCACCGTTCGCAGCAACGGCGGCGACTCGATCTATCATGCGGGCCAACTCAAGTTGGAGCGCTCTTTTTCACACGGTTTTCTTCTCCGCGGGGCTTATACGTATTCCAAACTCATCGACGACCAGTCTGACGTATTTACAAGCAGCGGCGGAAGCTCCTTTGCCCAAGACCTCTTTAACCAGCGCAGCGACCGCGGATTATCCGCGTTCGACCGCCGTCACCGTTTTACGCTCGCGTACCTTTACGAGCTGCCGTACGTTCACAACCGCGACAATATGGTTATGACCGTTTTGAACGCCATCACAAGCGGCTGGCAAACGAGCGGCACAATCACCTTTTCCACCGGCGCGCCGGAGACCTTTATCGATGGCTTTGATAACAACGGCGACCTCCATAGCGGCAATGACCGCCCATCTTTGGGTAATGTGAAAGTTCCCATCAATTACAGCCCTGCGTGTCTCGCGGTGACGAGCACCTGTGACTCCGGAGTGGGTTTCACCGTCGATGGGACCCATTTCACAGATTTTAACTCCTCCTTCGGAACCGACCCCATTACGGGAGCCTTCACAGCTACGAAAAATGATTTCCACTATTACGTGACATCGGGGGTCAACGGTAACATCGGGCGTAACAGCTTCATCGCGCCAGGATTCCAGTTCTGGAATCTCTCTGCTGAACGCACCATCAAATTTAAGGAGCGCTATAACTTCTTGATCCGCGGAGAGTTCTACAATGCCTTCAACCACCCGAATCTTGGAATCCCAACTCTTAATCTTGCCAATCCGAACTTTTTGAATGAGGCCATAACGATTAACGGAGGGCGCACGGTCGTGCTCTGGGGCAAGTTCAGCTTCTAAGTTTCCCAGCCGTTAGACGAAAGAGCCGCTCCGAACCAATCGGAGCGGCTCCATCTGTTCCAACGTCTCACTTTTGCCGCAGGTTCCTCATCACTGAAAACTGAGCAGTGAAAGCACCGATTCCGTTTAGTACGCCCAGCGCAGCAGCACGCCGCCCGTGGTGAATCCCGCGCCTACGGTCACAATCATCACCAGATCCCCTTTGTGCAAGCGCCCCTGCTCCACGGCATCGCGGAGCGCCAGGGGAATGGTCCCGGCGGTCGTATTTCCAAAGCGATCGATGTTTACCATCACTTTCGAATCGTCCACGCCCAGCCGCTCCTGCGTAGCGCGAATGATCCGCAGATTCGCCTGATGAGGCACCAGCAGCGCCAAATCCTTCGTCGTGAAACCGTTGCGGTCCAGCAATCCCACGGACAATTCCGCCATCCGCCGCACGGCGTATTTGAAGACCTGCGAGCCTTCCTGGTGAACGTAATGCATGCGCTTCTCGACCGTTTCCTGCGTCGATGGATGCAGCGAGCCCCCGCCGGGCATATACAGAAAGTCTCCGCCAGCTCCATCGATGTCGTGCTCGAAATCCAAAATTCCTTCCCCGTTGCTCGAAGGTTCGATCAGCACCGCGCCGGCGCCATCTCCAAAGAGCACGCAAGTGGCGCGATCCTTGTAATCGAGCACCGAAGTCATCGTGTCGCTGCCGATCACCAAAACTTTTTTGTGCGTTCCCGCGCCCACAAACTGTGCGCCCACGGTTAACGCATAGGCAAAACCCGAACAGGCCGCGGAGAGGTCCAGTCCCCAGGCCTTTGTGGCGCCGATGCGCTGCTGTACCAGGCAGGCGGTCGCGGGGAAGAACATGTCCGGCGTAACCGTGGCCAGCACGATGAATTCAACTTCCGCGGGATCGGTTTTGGTTTGGGCGAGCACCGCCTTTGCGGCTTCCACGGCCATGTGGGACGTCGCCATGCCGTTTTCCACGACGTGGCGTTCGCGAATCCCCGTGCGCGTGCGGATCCATTCGTCGTTGGTGTCGACGATCTTCTCCATATCGCCGTTGGTCACAACCTTCGGCGGAACGTATCCTGCCACACCCGTAATTTTTGCCGCTATCCGATGGGACATCACTCTCCTTGCAAACCACTCGCTGTGCAATGGACCCTAAATTTTATGCGATTGCGCTTCCGTGTTACAAGGCGAGCACCCGTTCTCTGGGATACTGGAGCGGTAAACTCACCCTGATGAAAAATGGCCGGATCCTGGAGTGGATCTCCGAAAGTGTATATCGCAACTGCGATGGCAGCACGCTATTATCCAGCGGAAGACTGTGGAAACTGCCACTGTACCCGGGCCGGCGCCGCTGTTTGGGTTACTCCGTTTAAGGAAGGATCTCGTATTTCCACGTCAGAGTGGCGGTCTTTTTCAGAGTTGCCGAAACCGAGCAATATTTCTCTTCGCTCAGTTGAATGGCGTGCTGCACAGCCTTATCGTCCAGCGTCCCGCGCAGCCGAAAGAGAATATCTAGCTTCGTCCACACCGCCGGCGGTTCCGCAGCGCGTTCGCCCGAGCAAATCACTTCCAGCGATTCCAATTTCTGCCGCTTCTTTTCGAGCACGATCACAATGTCGGTGGCCGTGCAGGCGCCCAGGGCCATCAGCAGCAATTCCATCGGCCCCGGCGCTTTGTTCGAATCGCGGTCGGAATCGAGCGCGATCGCATGCCCCGAAGGGCTTATCGCGACAAATTTTTGTTCGCCAACCCACTTCACCGATGCTGTTTGCATAGTCTCTCCAGAGAAAATAATAGCAGGACAAGCGCCGATACCTGCGTTCGCCGACGCCTTCGGCGCAGTCCTAGATGGGGTCGGTCCACATGGTCGTGGAGCTGTGCGAAGAGTTGTCGCTTGTCGTAGCCGTAACCACCAGCTTATGGTCCGTCAGCGGTCCGGCGTCTCCGGCGTTGGCAAAATCGTTCTCGTAAGACTGTGAAGCGGGATCGATATCATCGTCCGCAAGTGAAAAGCCATCCAGATCAATCTCGACATGGATGATCTGTTCTTTGGATTCGCCATCAATCTTCACCACAATATTATTTCCCGTTACCGCCCGTGCATGGCTTATTTGAAATTTCATCGCACCCTCGCGCTGTTTGGCGACCGCTCTTCCCACTCCCTCACTTGCTCCTCAAATCGCTTCCAGTCAAGTATTCTCTTTCCACATGATAAACCGCCGAACGCGCATCACAATCCTCTGCGCCATCACCGGGCTTTCCGCTCTCCTGTTAGTTCTGCTCCCCAGAATTCCTCAGCCCCTCAGTTACCACGCCTTTGCAGATGCACGCCCGATATTTGGCGTGGCCAATGGCTTCGACGTGTTGTCTAATCTCGCCTTCCTCGCCGTTGGCGCGCTAGGGCTCTTTTTACTCCTGTCGCCGGACTCTCGAAGGCTCCGCGTAAGCTTCCTCGCTTCCCAAGAGAGATGGGCCTATCTAGTGTTTTTTCTCGGCGTAACGCTCACCAGCTTTGGCTCTGCTTTCTATCACCTTGCTCCGAACAACGCTACTCTGGTATGGGACCGCCTTCCCATGACGGTAGCGTTCCTCTCTTTCCTTTCCGCCACCATCGCGGAGCGCATCAGCGTGAATGCTAGCCTGCGCTTGCTTTTGCCACTGCTTGCTTTTGGAGTCGCCAGCGTTTTCTACTGGCAATACAGCGAACTCCACGGCCGAGGAGATTTGCGCCCCTACCTCTTCGCTCAATTTTTCCCGATGCTCATTATCCCGGTCATGATTTTCATGTTTCCGCCGCGCTACACACGCGCAACGGACCTCCTGGGGGTCTTCGCTGCCTACGCGCTGGCAAAGATCCTGGAGTTACTCGATCGGCCCATCTTCTCGCTTGGCCAAATCGTCAGCGGCCACACTTTGAAACATCTCGCCGCCGCCCTGGCCTCGTTCTTGCTCCTTCGCATGTTGTGGCTTCGCTCTCCAATAGAGCCCGCCACCAGCCTGCGGCCAATGGAGTGACTCATTCCGGCAAAGCGATGGGTGTATCGATTCTGGCGGCGGCTCGACGTTGAACTTGCGCGGATGTTTTCGGAGTACAATCCCTCCACCGAAACAAGCCGTTGTGGAGGGCCAAATGAAGTTTGCCATGAGGAAGATGCTTCCGCTCAGTGCGGTGCTGCTTGCGGCTGCGGCCGCGATCTTTTCGGCCGGTCCGGCCACGACAACAGCGCGGCAATCGGCAGTGGCCGCCACCGACACCGCGGACTATCCGTACGCGATTGAGTACTACTACAAAACAAAGTGGGGCCATGCGGACGAATTCCTGGCGCTCTTCAAGAAGAATCACTACCCCGTTCTGAAAAAAGAGATGGAGCTTGGACGCATTTTAAAGGTCAGCGTGGCATCGCCCCGTTACCATGCCACCGAAGATGGCCGCTGGGATTTTCGCGTCACCATCATTTTCAAGAATGCGGCAATCGCCAACGATACTTTCGACAGCGCGCCGATGATCAAACAGCTCTACCCCGACCAGGACACATACAAGAAAGAAGAACAGCGCCGCTTTGAAATCCTCGATTCGCACTACGACATTCCTATCAAGGACGTGGACCTGGGCGTTCGCTAATCGCCAGCTGGCTGTGTTCTCGTGCTGCGCTTCCGCGTAGAAATACCCGATGGCGCCGAAAACGAGAAAATGCGAACGCCCGATTCGGCATATCCGGGAGCCACCGTTCGAACGCGCGCTGTTCGCCGAAGCCGCGCAGGCGCGGCCAATGGTCAAGAAGCCGGCTGCCCCCCGAACTTGCCCGGCCACAGAGGGCCACGAGTGCTTCCTATCGGTGCTTCTCTGAACTCCGCTTATTACCTCAGCAGCGCTTTGCGGCGCTGCCAGGCAATTGTGGAGGTGATGAGAAGCAGCACGATAGGAATCCCAGGATTGCCACCGATCACAAACACGTGCGTGATAATGGCCCCTACCATCGTGCTAGCCAGCAGCAATCCTCCCAACGCGGAGACTCGCGGAATCAGCAGCAAGATGGCACTCACAACTTCGATTCCCCCTGTGACAAAGCGGAACCATTGCCCAATCCCGATCTTGCCGAACATCGCGACCATGACTGGTGCGCCCGCGAGTTTGGATCCCCCGGCCATCAAAAACATCGCGGCCGCCAGAATCTGGAGAATCCACAAAAATACGTTTAGGCCCTTGGATACTGATGTGCCCGATACGGAAACGGGCGCGGTAGTGCTGGACATAGTTGCATCTCCTTTTCGATTATTTTTTGGGGAACCCGTTTTTTGCTTAGAGCGCTGCAACCTCTGCAATCTGTTTCAATGCGTTCACCCTGGATATTTCGGCCAGGTCCGGACGTGCCTGGTTATCCGCATGGATGAAAGTGATGTCTGTCAATCCGATCAACCCGAGAATCGTGCGCAGGTGCGGCTCCTGAAAATCAAATGGCGCGTAGGGAGTTCCCGCAGCGTAAGAGCCGCCGCGAGAAGTAAGGACGAATACTTTTTTGCCGGTCATCAATCCTTTTGGTCCCGCGGTGCCATACTGAAACGTCCTTCCTTGACGGACGATTTGATCGATCCAAATTTTCAGGGGTGCGGAAATCCCGAAGTTGTGCATCGGATCTCCGATCACGATGATGCTTGCGGCAGCGAGCTCGTCAATCAGCCGGTCGGAGACGTCCAGGGCTTCGCGCTGCGCGTCATTGCGTTTTGCGGGGTCGGCGAATTGCCCTTGAATCCAGGCTTCGCTTAACAGCGGGTTCGGAGCAGCGCCCAAATCCCTGTGAATGACCTCTCCAGCCGGATTCCGCCGCTTCCAATGCTGGACGAAGCTAGCGGTCAATTGGCGGGAGACGGAATCTCGGCGGGGACTGGCGTTGATCTGAAGCAGTTTCATGATGTTCTCCTTATGCAGGGGTCTGCATCCAAGTTAGTTGTTACTTGGAATGCTTTGGTTACATTAAATTACTAATTGAAATTTGCAAGTAAGCACGTTAATATAACTAGGTTACTGTGGAAGAACTAGAGAGAATCTGGACCAAGCCTATGGAATGCCCTTCGGATCGCCCTATCCCCTGTGCCGTTGGGGGCCTCTTGGAAATACTGGCCCGTCCCTGGACCATGCACATTCTTTGGGTCTTAGGCACGGACGGGCCTACCCGCTTCGGCGTGCTCCGCCGGAAAATATCGGGAATATCGTCGCGCGTCTTAACGGAGAGGCTGCGCGCTCTGGAAGGGCGTGGCTTTGTCTATAGGCAGTATGCAGCGACCATACCCCCGGCAGTGACGTATGGGCTTACAAATCGCATGAAGGACATGCAGCCGGTCATGGCTGAGTTGGACCGTCTGGCGCAAAGATGGTACGAGGAAGACAGTGCTCCCAAAGAAACTCCCGTTCAGCCCGAAGCCGGGTGAAGTGCGAGCACCGGAGCAGGGGATGGGGAAGGAATACCAGAGAACCTGTCTGCCACCTCGACGAATTTAATTCGCGGTTGAAGACTGGCAACCGCCGCTTACGGCGTGCGGGGAACTGGCGAAGAAGTGCTGGCGACTTCGATTATGGGATTGGGAAGCTGCCGCATGGTTCGAACGAAAAGAGCTACGATCGCGGCGTCAAACTGCGCATTGGCGCACCGTTCCAGTTCCGCCAGCGCTTCCGCGGCGGGACGCCCCTTTTTGTACGTCCGGTCGCTGGTAATGGTGTCGTAGGCGTCCGCCACCGCAATGATCCGCGCGCCCAGCGGAATATTGTTGCCGGAAATCGCGTTCGGATAGCCGGAGCCGTCGAAGAATTCGTGGTGATGCAGAACCATCTCTCGGATGCGCGCCAGCGGCTTCAGCGGATCGAGAATTTTCGCCCCAAACACCACGTGCGACTTCATCGTCTCCCATTCTTCGGGATTCAGCGGACCGCTCTTGTTCAAGATATTTTCGGGGATCCCCACTTTGCCGATGTCGTGCAGGATGGCGCCTAGCCGGATCTCTTCCACTTCCGCATCGTTCATTTCCAGCGCTTCGGCGATCAGCGCCGCGTACGCGGAAACTTTTTGCGAGTGGCCTTGGGTATAGTGATCTTTCGCATCGATGGCGAACGCCAGCGAGGTGACCGTATCCAGCACGGCCTGCGGCAGCGCTTGCGGCCCTTCCACGTTCGACGCCGCCGGCGCGCCGTTGCCCACCTCGGTCGCTTCGAGCGATTCCGTAAACTGTTTCAGCCGCGCATAAATCTCTTCGAATGCGTCCGGACCAGTCGAGAAGAGACGCTTTAGCGTTACCCCGAGATACGCTTCCAAGACGTCGCGCTTCCATTTCTTTGCTTCATTCGGATCGAAGTGATCCGCCGTGGAGACCGCGTTGCCTCCCTGATGCTTCGACAGGTACATCGATGCATCGGCCACCTGAATCAGTTCCTGTGGGGAAGATCCGTGCAGCGGATAGCACGCGATGCCGAAGCTGGCGCTGATATTTTTCTCCCGCAAAAGCGGATCGGCGGAAACCCATCCGCGCAGCTTGGTGGCCAGTTGCCGCGCGTGCTCCATGTTCGTTTCCGGCATCAGGATGACGAATTCATCGCCCCCGTAACGCGCAACAACGTCCGAACGGCGGCAATTGGTTTCCAGAATGTGCCCAACGCGCTGAAGCACCAGGTCGCCTTCTAGGTGCCCGTAGAAATCGTTCACGAATTTGAAGCGGTCCAGGTCCATCAACACCAGAGCGAAGGCCCGCCCCGCGCGCGTAGAGCGCTTCCATTCCGCGGAAAGCGCTTCCATGAAGAAACGATGCGTCTTCACGCCCGTGAGGCCGTCGGTGATGGCCTGCTCTTGCGCCTTTTGGAAAGAGAGAGCATTGTGCAGCGCGCCGGCGATCAAATCCGCCAGCGTGCGCAGCAGCAAAATCTCTTCCTCGGAAAATTCCACCGGCGTGGACGATTCGATGTACAAAATTCCGTGCAGTTGCTCGGCGTAAAAAACCGGCAGCGCGATGGCCGCGACCGTGTCCGCTAGCATCGGCTTCAGCGCATGATCGGCCTGCGATGTCGCGCGATACACTCCCATATGGCCGTTACGCGCCACATGCCCGATCAAGCCCGTGCCCAGCGGAATCCGCTGCCCCAGCGCCCCGCGCCGCTCTCCCGCTTCGGCCTGAATTACGATTTCCCGCGTCGAATATTCCAGTACGCCGATTCCGATATGGTCGTACGTCAGCCCGGACTCCAACTGCTCGGTGATTTTCGCCAGCATCTCGTCCGGATTCAGCGTGGCGATTGCATTCCGGGAAATCGTGTTCAGGAGCGACAAATGACGCGCCTTGGTGCGTTCTTCGTGGAACAATCGTGCGTTTTCAATCGCGATGCTCGCCTCGCTCGCCAGAACCCGCATCAACTCAAGGTGCCCCTCATCAAACGCGCGCTCGCTGTCGGAGAAAATGGCCATCGCTCCGATCGCATGGTCGTACGCCACCAGCGGCACCCCGCAGAAGCACCCCCCGCGCCGGATCGGATCCACTCCCAGTTTCTTAACTTCTTCCACATAGTTGTCGCGGATCAATACCGGCTGCCGCGTTCGAATGATGTACTCCGTTAGATAATTTCCCGCCGGACGCGTTCGCTTGGGCATCAGCGCGCCGTCGATCATTTCCAGGCTGAAGTGCATCTCATCGCGCAGCGGATCGAGCTCCGCAATATAAAAGTTCTCCACGTCGAACAAGCGCCGCAACTCTTCCCAGATCTTGGTGATCAGATCCTCTTTGTTCAACGTCGAGCTCAGCGCGCGTCCGATTTCGTTCAGCACGTGCAGTTCTTCCGAGCGCCGCGATGTCTGCTGGATCAGGTAGCTGTTCTCGACGGCCATCCCGATCTGGTGGCCCAGAGCCAGCAATAGCCGCAATTCTGCCGGCGTAAACCTGCGGCTGTCCGGTGTCCCCAGCAACAACACGCCGAACGCCTGCTCTTTCGCTTGCAGGCTGATCGCCACCACGCTGCGCAGCCCCTGCGCCAGAGCCAGTTCGCGGAACCGCCGGATGGACTGCTCTTTTTCCAGCGCCGAAAGCGAATCGTCCCGCAAATCGCGGAATCCCAGCAACCCCCCCAGCCGCGCAACCAGTCCCACGAGGTAGTCGTCCAGCCCTTCGGTTTGCGCCGCCCGGCAAAACTCATCGCTCAAGCCCACGGCCACCACCGACGTCGGTCCTTGCGTATCTCCGTGATGCAAAAACAACGCTCCCGCCGGAAGCCGCACCACTCCCAGCACGCGGTCCAGCGCCTGCGAAAGCATCCGTTGAATTTCGCCGCCGACAAAACTCGACGTCGCCAGATTCAGATTCGAGAGCGCCAGCATGTTGCGCTCGATCCGGCGTTTCTCTTCCTCGTACAGCGCCATGACCATTAGCATGGCCACAAACGCCGACGGCACCGCCGCCAGCGGCCGCAATCCGGATTCCACGTCTTCCGATGAACCGCGGAACAACACCATCAGCCCGATCCTCAGCACCGCCCAGATCACAAACGAAGCGGCCAGTAACCGGTCCGCCAGCGTCTCTTGCCGCCGGCTCTCGATCCAGAACACCCCCGCAATCACCACGAACAGCAGCGCGGACGGCACTGCCACCGGAACCAGCGTGAACGCTCCGCTGCCGTTCGCCAGCGCCCATAGTCCAAGAACCGCGCCCGTCACTGCCGCCGGCGCAAACCACGGTTTTCGCCCCGCATACATCTGCGCGCCCAGGAAAAAGAAAATCGCCGCCAGGGCGTATATCCAGCGGTTCAACGAAATCTGCAGCGGTCCACCCGGTACCCACGGCGCTAGCGCGGGCCCCAGGAAGTGCAGCGCGAACAGACCCCACCCCGCTGTCCAATAGAGCAGGTAGCGCTGGCGCTTCAAATTGTGAATGTACGCAAAAAATCCCGCCACCAGCAATGTGGCGGCAAACAGCGCCAAGGCAATGAAACTCTGATGAATCAAGACCCCATTCGATTCTCCGTCCAAGCTCCGGACAGCGCCTTTTCTTCAACAAAAAGGCGTCGAACCATTCGTCCTTCGAGGATGACTAACGACCACCAGCAGCGCGCACGAGGACCTCCGGGCGGCGCCGCAGCAGCGTCAGGTCGATGCACAAAACAAAGTACTTGTGATTATGGAGTATGGATTTTTCTGGAAGCAAGCTTACCGCAGTACTGGTAGCGTAAGAGCCAGCAGCGCAGGGGGTAACCCATTCAATACACGGGAATCGGCCGCAATCCTGCCCATTCGCCCCTCTTACGCTCGATTATTGATGATTTTGGCTCAATAATTGGCTATCAGCTTCCCGGACGGGCCTTCGCGATCCTGCGACATCCATCCAACCTTTAGGCCAATAACTCCCCCGTATCATGACTGATGTGGCCACGAAACTAGGGCGGTCGGTCCCACAGAAGGAACTTCACGGGGCAGCAAACTAACCCGGAAATCTCCGATATCCTCGTCGAGAATGTTCGAATAGATCACAAACAGCGAAAACGCTCCATTCACCAGGAAACCCAGCACAGTGAAGAACACCAGAGAGAAAGCCGGTCCCGGCTGGAACATTCCCACGAACCAGCCTGCAGGATAGATCACAAAAGCCAGCCCCAGCATCGAATAGACAAGCGTTCGCCAGACATAAGTCCACCACACTCGCAGAGTGCGCACGAAGCTACGCGGCAAAGTCTGCGCGGAACTCGTATTGCCGCTTGAAAGCAGTCCAAGCCGGAAGTGCCGAAAGGTCTTTCCCAAAATATAGTGCATCACGAAAATGGCCACCGTGTAGGTCAGGACGTAGGGCCCGATCTGCAGCACACGAGCGAGTATCTTCGCGGGGAACGCGCTATTCTCGTAGACTTGGCGGACACCATATTGCAGTGCATAGGTCAAAACAGCCGTAACCAGTGTTGTTGGCCAATAAAAAGCCCACCAGATGCGCAGCGCGTGGCCCATATTCGGTTGTATGTAGCTGTCCGCCGGCACAGATCCTCCCGAGACGGTCTGCGAAGCGAAAACGTCAGATGTTCCGGACATATGGATGGAGGCGGATTCTGATCGAGGTCACTGCGCAAGTCAAGACATCAAAGATTATCTACCGGAGTGAATAAATGCGGCCCACTACGGACGCCCTGTTTTTGACAAACGTCGCCAACGGCAGAATGCTCCGTTGGACGCCGCCCACGCCTCTTCGCTACACTGGAGAATTACGACTGGAGTAAAAGACCCGGCGCATGACCACTGATACGGCATCGAAAACAAACAACGGCGTAAGAGTGCGTTTTGCGCCCTCGCCCACGGGCTATTTGCACGTCGGCGGCGCGCGCACCGCGCTCTTCAACTGGCTCTTCGCCCGTCACCTCGGCGGCGCCATGATCCTGCGCATCGAAGACACTGACGCCGAGCGCAACAAGCCCGAGCTCGTTCAGGGCATTCTCGACGGCCTCTCCTGGCTGGGTGTCGATTGGGACGAAGGCCCCTACTACCAGTCCCAGCGCACCGAACTTTACCGCGAGGCGGGCAAGAAGCTCCTAGCAAACGGCAGCGCCTATCTCTGCTACTGCCCGCCGGAAAAATATGCAGGCGGCGATCACGCCGCCGAAGGCGCTTCTTCGACTGGTACCGCGGTCCGCCGCGTCGTGCGCTGCTCTTGCCGCGACGCCCAGCCCTCCACCTCCGGAACCAAGCCCGCCCTGCGCTTCAAAGTCCCTCTCGGCGGCATCACTAAGTTCGTCGATGCCGTCTTCGGCGAGCGCGAATTCTCCAACGACGAAATCGAGGACTTCGTCCTCCTCCGCTCCGGCAAGGGCGACGAGGAGTTCGGCCAGTCCATGTACCAGCTCGGTGTCGTCGTCGATGACGTCGACATGCGCATCACCCACGTCATTCGCGGCGCCGACCACATCTCCAACACGCCCAAACAGGTCCTGCTCTACCGCGCGCTCGGCGCTGAGCTTCCCATCTTCGCCCACGTTCCGCTCATTCTCGGCCCAGACAAGTCGCGCCTCTCCAAGCGCCACGGCGCCACCGACGTCAACATGTATCGCGCCGAAGGCTTCCTGCCCGAAGCCTTCCGCAATTTCCTCGCACTCCTCGGATGGTCGCCCGGCGGCGATGAAGAATTCCTCCGCACTGGGGATTTGCTCGAAAAATTTTCGCTCGATGGCGTCAGCCGTACCAACGGCGTTTTCGATCGCGCCAAACTCGAGTGGTTCAACACCCAATATCTCCAGAAGCTCCCCATCGAGGAGCTTCTTCCGCAAGTCGAAGCCGAGCTGAAGCGCTCCCGCCTCTGGCAAGATGCCTGGGCCGCGGGCGCCGCTCCCGGTCCTGACGGCCGCGATCACGTCTGGTTCTCGAAAACAGTGGACCTGCTTCGCCCGCGCATTCGCGTTCTGCCCAATTTTTCCGATTGGGCCCGCGCCTTTTTCAGCGATGAATTTCCCATCGACGAAGCCGCCAAAGCCAAGTTCTGGAAAGATCCGCAAGTCCCCGCGCTGCTCGCCAAGCTAGCCGATGCCCTCGACGCCCTCACCGAGTGGAACCACGACGCCTGCGACCACGCTTCCCGCGCCGTAGCCGAGACAGCCGGTGTCAAAGCCGGTATGCTCATCAACGCCACACGCGTCGCCATCGTCGGCCAAGCCGTTGCCCCGCCCCTCTTCGACACCATGATCGTCCTCGGCCAGTCGCGCGTCGTCGCGCGCCTGCGCAATGCGCTCCGGCTTATTTAGTCCGCGCTCCAGATCCCATTCGATGGCTCCGTAAAGCACTGTCACTGCGGCGAAAAAACTTCCGGGTGGGCGGGCTTGGCGGCGGAAGAACTTGCGGCGACGTTGATGGCGGCATCGAGTTTGATGGTGACGGGCGGGAGGCACACTTCGGTGCTGCACGCCTG
>Ga0210393_10000435_pt1 | contig 37982 bp, 66 predicted proteins | sample IncBWC27OmetaG_FD_160068 | JGI IMG/M metagenome (GOLD analysis project Ga0210393, IMG submission 160068) | Forest soil microbial communities from Barre Woods Harvard Forest LTER site, Petersham, Massachusetts, United States - Inc-BW-C-27-O ...
AAATTAATAATTTAATTGAAAAAGTGCAATTTAATCAAGAAACGATTATTATTTATAGATATGGAAAAGCATGTGCTAAACTTGTTCCAGTGACCGAAGAAGAAAAAAAAATAAAACCCATTAAATATTCATCTCTCAATAAAGTGGAATTTTTATGAATAAAAACAATCAATTCTCAAGATTAAAAAACAGAGAGCAAAATGTTCCGGATAATATTAGTAATGTACAAAAATGTTATTACTATATGCTAGATTATTTCAAAGGAAATTGTATTGAAACAAATCTTTGGTTTGAGACTTTTCATGAAGATTTTAAACAAATACCCAATATTATTTTACAAAGAGGAAAAGCAAAAGAATTTCTAGAACTATTGATAACATTTTATCCAAAGGAAGAATATAATGATTAATGAAAAAAAATATTGCAAAACAACTAATTTAAATTATTCATGGCCATATTCATTAACAATTAATTTTTTACAAAAAAAAACAGATTTGATATATGGAGAGATAGAATTAACTAGAATTTCATATGATATTAAGAATGACAATTTGCAAATTCCATGGAAAATTCCAGATGAAAAAATTTAGGGCTTGGCATCCAGATTTGCAATTAATGTGGGATTTTACTTTTAAAGATATTCGCAATGGAGATTTACTTCTTCCAGACAGGAATATTTGGGTTGAAATAGAAGATTTGGATATTATGGAATACATTGGTGATGATTATAAGAATATTAAAGGCAGAGATATTCAAGATATACAGCTATGCGAAGGTGATATCGTTGTCCCATATAACAGAAAAATTTGGTTTTCAGCGAAAATTATTAGAAATCCAAACAATGGGGGCTGGGCATTAACAATAAGTAAATCAAGCTATTTCCAAGATATAGAAAGTTGGGGGAAATTAAAAATAATTGGTAATATTTATCAGAATCCAGAATCGCTGGTATTAGATTAAAAATATATAAAAATGCAGTTTAGAAAACTGCATTACAATAGAAATCGTCAGATAATCTCTATTGTAGCAAATTTTTTAATAATATGATATCTAGATATCATATTAATGGAGAAGAATGATTCCTATCTAATTTTTTCTCTATTTCACTCATTCTCTTTTCGATCTCAATTGTCTCAAGTAGTCTTCTACGCTCATCAATAGCTTTAAGTACTAAAGTCCCAACTTCCACCGGGATTTCTCCATTCGTAATTTGTTCAAGAGTTTTAATAGACACGCTCTCTAATCGTTCAAAAGAATCAGTACCTTCAATCTTTTTGAGATAAATGCGAGTATTATCTTTTCTAAAATCATGCGGAAACATACGTTCTAAGAGTGTCATGCTGGCTGCCCAGTTTTTTGGATCAACATCATGAGACTTTTTGATCAAATTGATTCTTTCTTGCTTAAATTCAGCTTCGGCTTTTTTTACAGCATAGTAAAAATGGATATAAGGTTCTTCTCCTTCCTCTCCTCGGTCCATCCAAGAAATATGGGTACTCGCGCCTAGGCCCGCTAAAATGCCGCAATCGGCTAAAGGATTACCCTCTCTACGCGCAGCTGCAAATTTTTCGATCACTTGCACAGTACAGGATGTGGGCCTTCCGGTAAGTTTACTCATATGGTCTCGCTTAATATGTATTTAAAATAATATTATATATACTTTTGAATAAAATAGCAAATGATATATTAATAATCCGTAAATAGTCATCTTATCTCTTCCAATATTCCTTAAGAATTCTAATTACTTCATCCCGACTCGAATGTTGACTGCATTTAGCAAAAACATTTTCTAAAATATAATATTGGCCTCTGGCTCTCTTAAAAAGACAAATTCCATTCCATTCTATATAATTGCCAATAAAATAAGTTCTCTTCATACCTAAGTGTCTTGTTTTATCAAATTCAACTTTCGTGATAAGACGTCGAGTACCGACTTCTGGATAGCCCCTTTTTTGTATATAATGTGACATAAATATCCTCCAATACAATTAAATTTCCAAATTTTCAATAATTTTCATTAATTTATTCTCAATCTCATGTAAATTTACATCTAATAAATTCGCTACTAACAAACAAGCATCAGAATATTTCTTTATTTGTTCTGAAGTATTTGAAAATTGATTACTCAAAATACCTAATGCAGCCAATTTATTTTTAGTATTCCATTTTAAAATAATATTTTTAAATTTCTTATGCATAATAAAATCAGAAATCAATTCATCTAAAGTTTTATTTTTTTTCATGTTATAGTCTCTCATAAAAGTGCTCGTACTTTCCGAGCTGTCACTTCCTCGAGCTCCTTACGAAGTTAAAGTGTGTACTATAGCAAGGAACTAATGCTATATGAGCTCATTTTTCTGTAGTTACTACTCTCACAAAGTAGCAATATCAGGACCAGTGATATATATTTGACCACCACAAACAGCACCGGATATTACTTCTCCTTTGGAATTTCTAGCAACAAAATTAGCCGCATTCCAATCGAATATGCCCCGAGCAATTGTACAATAACCACTAATTGGCCCTGTAATCGACATTATGGCATATCCAGATTTATTTAAAGTTGCTGTAGCTTTTTCTTTATATCTATTAGTACTTACTTCGGCAGCACTCACAGATGTGACTATTATTGCAGCTAATACTGTAGATAAAAATAATTTTTTCATAACATTTCTCCTTATTTTGGCCAAGATTGGCCTATTATCTCTCACCGTGAGAGAAATTCAGCAAAATTCATTGTTTTGGAACAGGAAAAGCTTCCACCATTTTTTCCAGATTTTTTTTGATATTCTAGAATCCAAAAATAAAGTTCTTTCGTCGCTCTGACATCAGCCAAAGCATTGTGTGCATTTTCAAATTCTTTACCAAATGCCAATTGATAAGCTTCTTGTAACTTTGGAAATTTATACTTACCGCCTGCATTTTTTACAATTTTAAAAATATCAGTGGATGCTTTCATAGTGCAAAAATATTCATACTTTTCTTCAATCCAACAAGTATCTCTTTTAGTAAGCTCAGATTTCATTATAAATGCATCATAGGAGGCATTATGAGCAATTGAGAGATCTACTTGATTTTTCATAGAATAGAATATTTTAACAACATCTGTTCTGTAAACCCCGACTTTAAGAGCTATTTCAGTAGTGATTCCATGAATATCCGATGCATTTTTAGGAATCTCAAAAGTATTGCCGTTATAGTCAATCGGCTTCACAATCAAATTAATTGAAGATAATTCATTTCCCACTTCATCCGTAAGAATAGCTGCTAATTGTACAAGTCGCGGTTGATCTTCATGATCTATCGGGAGTTTAAAATTAATCAGTCCTGTAGTTTCTGTATCAAAAAATAACAAAAATTTCATTCAAATCTCCTTAATTAATATATTGGAATGCCTGATTTTTCAAAAAAAGTCATTAATTGTTCGACACTTATATCATGCCATGAAGATAAATCAGTTGGTAAATCCCATACTCCTAAACTATAAAGATCGAAATCTTTTTCAAGAATATATTCATACCATTTTCTTGAGAATTCATGTGGTATAGGAAATTTCCATATTTCTAACGAATCTTTAGCGCGAACATAAAAAAAGTCACCATCTTCAAATCTCCCTTCAAATTGATTTGGAAAAAATGAAGAAATTTTTTTAATCCATTTTATTTTATATTTCATTGAAATCTCCTTAAGTATATCCATAACCATTGTTATCAAAATCTCCTCCACCAAAATATGCACCCTTACCATTTCCATCTTCATAACCATCTTCATCTTGTGAAAAAAATCCATTTCCCCACTCACAAACATTACCGCTGCCACAAGATCCCCCGCTTCCAAATCCTCTTTGTGCATCATAAAAAAAACCGAAATCTTGAGATTCTATAAGCTCTATTCCATACCCCGAAAAGTGGAGATTTCCGTCCGAACAAGCTGGATTATTGCATTTATAATAATTTCCATAATAATTATTAGAAATTTTATCTATAACCATTGTGATTGTTCCCTGCTATATCGAGGCCAGACCTAATACCATAGCCATAGCCAGAGCCGTCGCCATAGCCATAGCCAGAGCCAGAGCCAGAGCCAGAGCCATAGCCAGAGCCAGAGCCATAGCCATAGCCATAGCCATAGCCATAGCCGTCGCCATAGCCAGAGCCATAGCCATAGCCATAGCCAGAGCCAGAGCCAGAGCCATAGCCATAATCAGGGCCAGAATATTTCATAGCACCTTTTTCAAACATTTATCGACCCCTCCCATAGCCATCACCAGAGCCAGAGCCAGAGCCGGCACCAAGGCCATTGTAAGAATCATAGGCATATCCGCCAGCACCACTTCTAACCCCAGCGCCAGAAGCATCACCATAGCCAGAGTCATAATTAGAACCATAGCCATTACCATAGTGATTACCAGAACCAGAACCTATGCCAGCCCCATCGCAAGATCCAAAAAAAGATCCATATCCAAAATAAAATTCATAATATTCAATCATCAAAATAATTCTCTACTTGCGCAATTCATACTACCTGAGCCATCACTAGATCCGATACCCGAGCCATTAATATTGCCAACGCTAGAGCCATGGATAGAGCCAGAACCAAAAACACTGCCAGCGCCACTAATACAGCCATATCCAGCACCGGCGCAATAACCATCCCCCCAACCATCACCATATCCAAATCCAGAATAGTCAAAAGTAAATCCCAATCCAAACCCAGAATTGCAAATAGAACCAGATGCACTTACGTAACTTTGACCTTCTCCAGCTAAGTATTGCCGAGAATTATGCATCTTCATCTGTAGCGGCCCAAATCGGAACATTAGTAATGTTGATGCGAGCCGATTCTGGCATATCTATTATTTCAACGGCTTCTAACAATTCGATTCTGTCTACTTCGCAAGGAAACTTACAATTTTGTGGCTTTTTAACCCCTTCCATTGCCAATTGTGATAATGATGCTGCCCCGTCCCAATACCAGATTCTACGCGCTTTTCTAAGAACAACTTCTCTTCCATTTCTGGATTCTAAATATCCGGCAAAAACACCTGCTGAATAAGTTCTTACAAGCACATATTTTAAATTCACAGATTTTGGTTTACGACCTCTTTTCTTCAATGGTTTTTTATTCATTTCAGAAATAGTTTTTGTGAGCTTGCGCTTCTTAATCATGAAAAATCTCCTATAAAATTAAATTAAAAGCTTAGTTAAATAATAATCGGCAAATGCCAGAATGTCAACTGCATTAAACAGATAGTTAGAAATTATTTATGCAATATACTTTACAATTTATACAATATCATTGACAATTACTCTTTAACTAAAGAGAATAAGTCATGATTCAATTTTTATTTATAGGTCTTCCATGTATTATCAGCGTTATATTGGCTCTTCTTTGCATTTATTCTGTTGAGAAATTCAAAGAGGAAACAGAAAAAAAAATAACCATTATTAATAAAAATTATAATATTTATGCTGAAATGTTTGCTCGTGATTTACAGACTTGGCATAACATGCAAAAATTCCTGAAAGAAAAAAGTGAGAATCATGCTTCTAGATTAGCAGAAGTGGAGAAAGTGTCTAAAATGTTTATCAAAAATGGAGGAAATCATGGAAAAACTATGTCTTCATGATGATTTAACATGTACTCATGATCCGCATCGATTTGAAAATTATATGAAAAAACATAATGAAATCTTTTCTAAAGAAGGACATTATCTACATTTTATTGAATGGAATGATTCTCTTACATGGGAAAAATACATAAATTTAATTAAAGAAGCCAGCAATCATCCTCTCTGGAAATTTCAATATAAAAGAGGAATATTGGGGCCTATAGAAATGCAGGTCAAATGGGTCGCTAACAAATTAAATATAAATATTTCCTACAAAGAAATTCGAGAATTATTTAAAGAGATTCAAGATGCAATGTGATGAATGTGAAAAAAATGGTTTGAAACTCATAAGATTGTTATTAGATTCAGATCAAGCAAAGTTACAAAAACTTGCCGAAGGACTTAAAAAAGAAATACAATATCTTAAAAGTAAATGCTATGTGGAAAAAGGATATTTTATTCTTGAATGTGAAACACGTCAAAAAATTGTTCCGATAAAAGAAGATCCTATTGTCAGATATCAATGTTCTAATAAACATTCGTGGTTTTTAAAGAAGGATAATTAAGCAATGTGTCCATATTGTAAATTTGATTTAAATTGTCATTATTTGAGTGGGACAAAAACCTTGGGATTGGCTCATTCTTTTTATGATTCAAATGGTAGGTTTCATATGCATGATAATAGCAATGAGACTTCTCAGTTTTTATGCCCCTGTGGAAAAGTATTTACAGAAGATACTCAAAAAAAATGCTGGTGTGGATGGCCAGATAATCAAGATTTTCATCATCCCGCCATCCAAGACCTTTCTTATCATCCAGGATAATCTAAATTCGCAAGGGCTAAATAATTACAATGATCATTCCAATTTTCAATGGCGGAATCAATACAAGATGCAGCCATAGATTCTTCACCACACCCTAAGCATACAATCATATATTCATGAGGATCATAAACAGAATTAGCCTCTAATCCCGGCATTTCACCACAATTACATTTTTTCATTTTAACTCCTATAGTTTGTATCAGGTATACATCCATCATTCTCATTCAGAATCTTCTGAAATACTTCGTTTCTATGCACAACTATGTCATCAGGAGCATATATTAACATTTTTCGGTAATAACCAATTACAACAGTAATTAATCTGCCGTCAGGCAAAATAATCTTGATTGATGACCCGGGCTTTCTGTTTAAAACTAATGCCATTTTATAACTCCTGTGAAATAGTTTGATTGTTGTAATAAGGATTGTCAGCCCATCCAGTAAATTTTTCAGATGATGATTCAGTATCCTTTTTTTCTTGTTTAATTCTTAAAGTTTCAGTTAATGATTTTATCCATTCAGCAGCCACTTTCTCAGTAATATCCTGTTTCGTTTTAAAACCCTTTTTTAATAAACCAGCATTAAATTTGTCAGAAGTTATTTTTAATGATTCTATGAGTTCACCTAATTCTTTAAGCTGCTCTGCAGTGGCCTTGACAATAACTTCTCCATCATTTAGCCATTCGATCAATTGCTGACCAAATTCTATGCCTGGCTTAGAAATATTTTTGTCTTGAAATTTACCAGTTCTATCTTTGATAATTTCAGCAATATGATCTGTAGATATTTCAATTAATACATCGAATTCATATTCTATACCTTTCCCCTGTTCGGGAGAGAGACCAACACGAATCGGCTTGCTTTTACCTTCTGGCCTATTCTCTGTCATCCATTCTGTTTTTGATCTCATAGTTGCAATAATATGACCATCATAATCTAATAAACAATTAATCAGTTTTTTTTGCATTGGAGTGCCTTCTGACCATGCTGACCAACTATTTCCCTTAAATTTTCCTTTTGCCAATTTATCCACTTCATCTAAAATAAATTGCCATCCGTGGCTCAGAGAATCAAGAATTAATACCTCATATTCTGCGCGAGCAGCACATTTAATCGCTGCAACATAAGCATCAATGCTATAATCCATAAGTTCAATAACATCAAATTCAAATCTATCTGCATATTTACTAGCACTTCCTCTCTCTGTATCAATAACTGCAATTTTTTTACTCATTCCAGTTGCAATACTTAAGGAAGAATAAGTCTTTCCAGATCCAGATGGACCAAAAATAGCACACTTTAATTTTGATTGCTTTTTAGAAGCTTTTTTAAATTTAAATTCCATATTAAACTCCAAAAAAATCCTTTTTAAACTGATTAATACTATTGGCATTAATCTCCATATTTTCGACAAATAGAAATTTAGCTAAAAAAAGCTCGATCAATTTGTGAAAAATCAATTGCTTGTCAATTTCATTTTTGCAGTCACGAGTGCAAAAACTAATCATATCCATTACTTTTTCATTCTTGACTTTTTTGTAACTGATAAATTCCATTTCTTTAATGAATTGATGTGTTTTATCTAATATTTCCAATATTAGAGATCCATATTCTAGTTCTAATAAATCTTGAAGAGGAGTATATATATAATTCATTATTCATTCTCCTTTTTTGATTCTGGAAAAACTTCATACCAATCTTTGCGCTCAAAATCATTAAGGAATGGACGCCAATATTCATATCTATGTGAATCATGTAGATAAATGGATTTAGTATTTATATTCAATTTCAAAAACTGTAATTCCAGTCCTGGATTAGTAATACATTTCTCTTCTTTTAAAAATTGAGATGCTTTTTCCCAGCCGAATGTTTCTTTATATATTTCGCATTCATAATGCAATCCTTTAAAATATTTTTCTAAATAAGAGAAAATATGATCATTATGAGATAAAGATGAATATTCAAATCCATTATAATGATGAAAGTAGCCATTTTTCCAATAAAAATAACCATCTTTTTCGTTACATATCTTAATTTTTTTATTTTCAAGCATACATAACTTTAACGCTTCTAATAAATTCATAAAAATCTCCTTACGTTACTTCGAACCAGTCTTGTCGTTCGAAATCATTTAAATTTGGAATCCAATGATGACATTGGCCTGTAGAATGGAAAAAATTTATAAAGTTTTTCTCCAAAGAATGAGTTTTTATAAAAAATGGAAACATATTTTCATTTGAAACAGACTTCCCTTCTTTTAGAAGAAGAGTTACTTTTTTCCAGTCAAATGTTTTTTCATAGATTTCCCATTGATATTCTTGTTTATTCCCTTGAAAATATTCTTTTAATAAATAAAAAACTAAATTAGAATATGAATATAATTTTAAATTATTTTTATCATCATCAATACATGAATTATTTCCATCAACAAAGTATTCAATCCCATCTCGATCTTCTTTAAAAATAATATATTTACCTTCTGGCCATTCTTTAAATCTAATTTTTTTATTTTCTACCATACATAATTTAATTAATTCCAAAAAATCCATAAAAATCTCCTATAATCTAATCAAAAAATCTATGCCCAATTATCTTTATTTTATCATCCGGATAATTTCCGAGACTATTAGTAATAAAACACGATGAATTAATACTTTTTAAGGAAATAGAATCGCCATCCCAAAAAACATAACGCTGTAAACTATGAAATTCTCCGTCATTTACTTCAATTTTAATTTGTATTTTGTGGTCTATATAAATTTCTTCCCCATCTTTATCTTTTCTACCAGTGAATTGAAATACCGGAAGAACTTTGGGTGTTTCTTCTCCTCTATCTTCTATTCTTCCAATAATAATTCCTTTGTCACTTATTATCTGATTTTTAATATAATTAACACTACAAGAAACAAGTTTGTTAAATAAAATTGTTTTAAATTTTAAATACATAAAAATCTCCCTATTTAGAATCTAGAAAAAATTCATAAAAAATTTATCTTTTTTCTTAGCTATTCATGTTTATAATTATCCTTTTTAAATTTTTTTATTAACAGCAAAAGATTATTAATTCCTCTGCCTTTTCTACCGGTTTCTCTATTTCTAAAAAGTCCGGTTGTTGGCCAAAATTCAAATTGTGCTGATGATCCAATATAAAATAAATATTCATTAACTATTCTATATTCATAGTTCTTAAGAATATTTTTAGCATATTCAAGATTCTTTAACTTTTTTTCTTTTTTATGATCTCTTAAATCGCGATATAAATCACCCATATCTCCCATAAAAACCTCCTTATTTATATTCTTTCATTTGTAGAAAAATCATTTCTCTCAAATGAATTATTTATAGAAAATAGCTTAAAATGACTATTGATCTCATCAAAAATTTCATTTATTGAAGATTGAGCTCCTTTTAATAAAAGTGAATAAAAATCCTGAATGAATTGTTTCTCATCTATTTTATTTTCTAATAAATTTTCTAGTAATGTGATCATGTTTTCATCTGGATTATAAAGAATCAATTCAGCAGGATCGAAATGATCAAAGTCATTTAGAATTAGATTTCCTAATTTTCGCTTATTATATTCATTTAAATCATTTAAACTTTTACATTCATTGATATGATAAGAATCACTTATAAATTGAATAACAGATGCATGGTCATTATAGACCTTTTGATTTTCTTCCATGACAAAAGCTCCTTAATTTATGAAAAACTAAAATAAATAAGTCATATATTAAGTTTATTATAGCGGATGGGTATATGCCACAAGATAATTCTATAAAATTTGTAGGAAAATCCTTATTTTTAAAGAGATATTTCTTTAAGCATTGGGATTAAATCTTGAGCAGTTATGTATCTATTAGTTATTTTTTCAATCAAAATAGCCTTAGATAATGGAATTGAATGGGGTTTTTTGAGCCAATTATGCATTGTGCACCTAGAAATACCTAACTTTTTGGCACACTCGGTTTTATTATTATTAAAACGAATCAAAAATACTTCTAAGGCTTGCTTTGGAGAATCAATCATTATTTATACCAAAATATGAATTACTACTCGATGCTTTCATATAAAATTAACTATTTCAAAGAAAAAATGTATACAAAAGCATCTCGTAGTAAAATTAACAAATGTCATCAGGGAGTATAAGCAGGGAGGTTACTATCTTAAAACAAGAAACAGTTTTGTAAATTTAACTAGGAAGTTAGTAATCTGTACTTATACTATGATAATTAAATTGTATATCACATTAAACTATTTTGTCAATAGAGAAAATATCATTTTCTTGGATACATTTGATCTTATGACATAACTTACTTCTTGAATATATTTTTTTTTATTTCTTAAGAGAATTCTATTAGATAGTCATTACAAATGTGTTCATATTAATCATGACTTCATACATAACCATCTAAAGGAAAAGGGATGTTTTAAAAAAGAAGATAAAAGAAAACCAGCAAAAGAAAAACCAAGAAAAAAACAACTCTATATGAATCTAAAATACTTGTCAATAGGGTAAAGAGGGGTTTTTAATAAAAATAGATTTTTCTTACAGAAAATTAACTGTTGAATGTCCTTGACATAATTCCATATTTTATATAAAATCATAGGATTATGAGAAAGAATTATCATTGCCCCCTAGAATCACAAGAACAAAGAACCGTAATGGATTGGGCGATGACGCAACCGATTCTGAGAGACTATCTCATACACATACCCAATGGAGGCTATAGAAAGGCTCTAGAGGCGCGAAATTTGAAGAGGCAAGGGGTACGTAAGGGGGTAAGTGATTTCTTCTTGCCGTGGCCTACATATAGCAATATGCGTCTTCCCATATATGGATTGTGGATTGAAATGAAAAGAAGAGATGAAAAGATTAGCAGATTAACAATTGATCAAAAAAAATGGATAAGTAAAATGAATGAATTAGGATATCTCGCTACAGTAGCCTATGGTGCTGATCAAGCAATGGAAATTTTTAAATCATACTTATTTGGAGCCTTGAATGAAAAAATATAGTTCCCATGGAATAAACCAATTTCTTGCAAGAAAATGTATGCAATATGATTTTGTGAATAAAGATTGGACAGAAATGAAGAATTCAGTTCATCAAAAAGAAAAAGTCAAATTGAATCGAAGGAGTTTTAGATAATGATCGATAAAGATTCATTAGATTGTATAGGATGTGGAATCTTAACAAATAATATCTATATGAGTGATTTTGAAAATTCTCATAGGATTGGCATATGCGATAATTGTTTTAGAGGAATAGAAAATAATTTGATGGATTTATCTAATACCAAAGAAATTGCAAAGGATGTTATAAAACTAATAGATGATTTAGTAAAAAAAGAAAATAAGACCGATCAATCTAGATATGATGAAATAAATTCTCCCGAACACTATACGATAGGCGGAATTGAAACCATAGATTACATAAAAGCTAAGTTAACAAGAGAGGAATATATCGGTTATATCCGTGGAAGTGTTTTGGCATATATCAGTAGAGCACCTTTCAAGGGAACCGCTTTAAAAGATTATAAAAAATCTAGGAGATATCTCGATATATTAATAAAATTTCTTGAAGAAGAGGCAAACAATGTTTCTCAATAAGTTCAAAATGGAAAATAAATATGTTCAGAAAATTTCTAAATAGAATCGGTTATTTTTATATCGGATTCTCAATAGCAATGTCAATAGTTTTAATCTTAATCAGCGCTTATTTTATAGGAATTGTGGGAGTAATAACTTCTATCATTATACTGATAGCAGTTATATTGCAAGATCGGAAGGAAAACAAACATGATTGAATATATAGTCAACAAAATTCTATCTAAAATTGAAAAAAAAATTTATAAAATAATAGCACAAAAAATTCAGGAAAATATTACAAGTTATAATTATATTCTTTCTTCTTGTAGAAATCATCATGAAAATATAGATAATAAGATGAAAACTATTACTTTTTTGGCCGATAAAATAATTTCAATAGATCAAAGAATAGATCATAAACTCTATGAAATCAATAGAAAAATTTCTGCCTATGAATTGGTTAAAAAAGAAGTGAGAGAAGCAGGTCATGAGCGGATAAACGTCTGAAGGCAAAGAATGAAGGAAAACAAACATGATTAAATGGCCAAAAGCAAAAATTTCCCTAAATAATGGGAAAAATATGACATTTCATATGATTCAAAAAATTCAATCTCAAAATAATAAGTTTGGCTTTGATTTTTTTCAAACAGATGATGGACATATTTATGAATATAATTCCGGAAAGCCAATTAAAGAATCATCAACCTGGAAAGAGTGTTTCCAATTATTAGAAGAGTTTGGAGAAGAAAATTTTAAAAATTATATTCATAAATATTTATCAAAACATGGCGTGGCAAATGATATGAATGAAGTTTTTTCACGAAAAGAGATAAATGATTTTAATAGAAAAGCAGATGAGTATTATAGATCATTAAATAAAGAATGGTGGGAATAAAATAGGAATTACTTTATGAGCACTGGTTATATAGTATTTTGCTTTTTACTTAGATGGAACGAATTGAACCTTATTTTTGTTCAGAATGTATTAAGATTTCCAGAAAGGATTATTTTTATGAGCACTGATTTAAAAGAAGTCCCATGTGAATTAACAGAATTGAATAAAAAATTTGATCTTTTAATTCGTAGCTACAATAGCTTTAATAATTTCATCTTTAAATTCATGCAGCAATCGATTGTTTTCTTGTTGCATCCTATCTAACTTTTCTTCAATTCTAGTCTGTCTATCTTCTGATTTTTCCATATCGACCTCAATGCTTCTAACACGAGCAGAAATATTTCCACCCCAGATTGCAATGGTGATCATTGAAGCAGCTAAGGAACTTAAATTAATAATATAATTTAGAAAATTTGTACTCATTTTATGATTCTTATGATAATTATAATGGTTTTCTTTATACATTATGACATCCTTGATAATGATAAAAAAAGAAGGGGACAATTTGTCCCCTCTCGTATTAATTAACAAAATAACTAAACATCAATTGGGCGGTATAAGGTCCGGAACTACTTCCTAAAGCCAATGCTATTTGGATATTACGAGTAGTAGGATTAGAGGCCAGCGATGCAAGAGAACCCAATCCACCTCCCGATGTCACAATGCCGATTCCATTCGCTTGTAAATTATCGACGAAAACTCCAGTAGTGGAGGCGGGAAGAGTAATATTAAAAACAGGGCCACTGGCCGAGGCGGTAAGTTGTACTTGACAGACTATATTTACTTTAGAGCCCACCGAAGTAGAAACCGCATCTATAGCAGTCGCCGCAACAAAAGTTAAAGCTGAGCATCCAGTAACAGCAGTCAAAGTTAAAGCCAAAGGACCCGTACATTTTCCAGAAAGAGGGACTTTTAAATTGATAGGACCATTTAAGATAACTGCTGAAGTAGTCACCAATGGACCGCCTAAACTAAGTGTATTTCCTAAAGGATTGGATACCCCAGTCCCTCCAACATCCTCGCTTAGAGGAGTAATTGTATTCACATTAGCTGGTAAATTAACAGTAACAGTAGACATAAAAAATCTCCTTTAAATTAAAAACTATTTTTTCTTTTTTTAGCTTTGCCTGCCTTTGAATAGGCAATAGCTTGTTTCTTGGGCTTTCCAGCCCGAATTTCGGTTGCAATATTTTCAGACATAACTTTTTTACTTTTTCCAGATTTTAAGGGCATTATTGATTCTCCTTTGTTATTGAAGATTTTACTTCATTTGCTAATTGTTTTTTTTGCTCCATGACTTGTTCTTCATTCTTTGTTTGAAGAAATTTTTGCATTTCTTCCAATCCTTTTTTAATCTCATTAACAAAATTATTACTAAATTTTGAATGATTCGCTTCTCCAATGATTTGAAAAGCCAAATTAATCAATTGAGCCATTGCCAAATAATTCATAAAAAATCCTCACATAGTTAATTCATTGCAACTGACTAAAGTCACTGTGCCAGTACCGCTAGACTCAAGTTGATAATAATAACCAGCTGGAACCCAGAAACTTATAGCTGTTGTTTTATTAGAAACAATACCCGTAGCCTCACCGATACTTGCCGCAGTTATCCAAGAAACATTATCCACACTAACTTGAACAGTGCAAGCAGTGGTGGTTGATAAAGTATTATTTTGATTAATACTAGCAATCACAAATGTATCATTAGTTAAGTTAGGTTGACGTGCTGTATTTAAAGAAATACCGGAAGCACCGTAAGTTCTACTAGTATTAATTTCCCAACCATTAGCCGAAATTAATGACAGTAAATTTTGATTATTAGCAAATTGAGCCCAAACCAAAGGAGTATTACCCCAATTGGTTAATTGATATATATTATTAGTAGATTGATCCCACCAAAAAGATAAAAAATCAGTACCAAATGGAATGCTATTAATATAATCATCATCCTCAGAATTAGGAGCACGGGTATCATAAAAATAGCCAAATTCTTCACTAAAATTTGGATTATCCAAATTATTTTTCACTATTTCAAATTTTAAAGTCATAAAAATCTCCTGTGAAATTTATTTTTTTAATTAACCAACATATCAGCTCTGCCATTGCCTCCAGAATTCTCATTATTGTTAACCATTGTAATATTCTTCAATTATAATGAGCCCTGCTGCGCCATTTCCACCAGCAAAAGATGAGCCATTCGTTGAAGCTGCGCCCCCACCTCCAGCACCGGGGCTAGATCCATTCAGGCCGCTAAAACTTCCATTTACCCCAGTTGCAGCGCCACCACCACCCGGAGCTGCGGCACCAGCGCCCGATATTACTACCGATGTGGATATTGTTATTCCTGGTAAGCCTGGATTACCGAGAAAAGAGATATTCGGCGATCCGCTATTAGTTTGGCTATTTCCACCCAAAGCTGTACCTGATCCTAATCCTGAATTATATCCAGAACCGCCGAAGCCACCTGCGGCAGTAAATGTGCCGAAAGTTGTATTTCCCCCAGTTACGCCTTGATTATTTCCCGCTGCACCGCCCGCTCCGCCTGCCCCCACACTATATGAAGTGGCAGTCGGACTTGTGATGATAGATTCAATATATCCCCCGGAAGCTCCTCCTCCCGATGCGCCCCCACTTGCAAGATTACCTGCTAAACCCCCGGCTCCACCTCCTGCGCCCCACATTCTGACGCGAATATGGGTGCAATTAGCTGGAGGTGTATAAGTCCCTGAACCGCTGGTATATTTTGTGATGGTGACTTTTGGGATATTTCCAAGGACGGTACTCGATAAAGTGTTCGTACTAACAAGATTATTCGAAGGATCAGTAGCAACTAAATTTGATGCTGTTAATTGTGCAATATTAACAACACCTATATTAGAAATAGATACTTGTGTCGTCATCGTAGCAGCACTTCCATTTGTGCCTGATGGAGTAGTCCTAAAATTAAAAGTGCCGGTGGTTGCTAGCTCAAAAGAACATCCGGCTGCTGTCCCCCCGTTTGCATATTGATAACCAGGAGTCGTGGTATTGTAATCCAAGCCAGAGGATATAAAATGATTCCCTCCCTGAACTATCCCAATATTACGTCCATTAGTTCCAATGTTTATATAATTTCCGGCAGATAAACTACTGGAAAAAGTTAATGATTTAGTAATTCCGCTTAAACCCGTAGCGCTCGATCCAATATTTAAATTAGTATTGCTTCCACCACCGCCATTAATATTCATTGTCTCTGTAGATGGATTATAATTTAAATTAGCATGCAGTTCCGGCGTTTGATTACTGTTAGTAGAAGAAGCTACAAATATGATCGGAAAATTTGCATTTGTGCTTGTTGAAACTGTGGCAATATTAGTTGAATTTGTTGCAGTTCCATTTAATGATGCAGTGATTGTCCCTGCAGAAAAATTGCCACTACTATCACGTTGCACTAAAGTACTGACAGTATTAGTATTTGTGTAAGCCAATGAAACCAAGTTTTGAAGACTATCCGTAACAACTGCTTGAGATGCTGATAAATTAGGAATATTAACTTGATTCGTAACTATCAGGGCGGCATTATTTGGCAAGCCAAGATTATTTCCTTGGCCTATAGCAACACCACCCGTACTACTAAAAGTTGACAAATACACATAATTTGCCGGTACATTATTTCCAGTTGTGGTGTTTTTATTTATTCCAAATAACGCCGATTCATAATTGCCTTTGGCGACGGTGATGTGATATAAATTTCCAGCAACACCACCCACCACACTTCCAAAATAAGCGGCCAAAGCAGTCGCATATGTGGTTCCTCCTCCCACTTGCACTGTGAGTGGAGAATTATTTGTGGTTGTTCCGATTTGCAGAGCACTAGATGCGGTGACCGTTACAAAAGTTGGAGATGAACCACTGTCTAATGTTTGCTTAGAATTAATGACATTATTTGTTGCCATATATTTTTACCTTATCAATTAAACAATTGTGATATTTCCAATCGCAGTTTGGATAGTCCATGTTGTATTTGCGGTAATGCATTTTAATTTAATATTGTCCCACTGATTGGTTGAAGCCAAAGAACCTCCCGTACCAGTAGTGGTCACACTTGATCCAAAGTGAATAAGCTGAGAAGCATTTTGAGCGATTAACCAACCTCCAGCACCTTTCCCATTCACTGTTATCTCATCTCCAATATTAGCTGTTGCCGGTAATGTTAAAGTAACCAAACTCGCATTATTTGCGGTATATTCAGTATTCGTTACCATAGCTTGACTGGTAGTGGTTACCTCGACATAAGGTGCATTACCCGTTGCTGAAATGGTAATAGAGCCGGCAGCATTGGCAATGGATATTCCACTACCCGCTGTGATCAAAGCCGCTATTGGATCAGCACCTGTTGAACCAATCAATAATTGACCATTGGTCAATGGACCTATAAAATTAAAATTTGAAGCCCCTTCAGCAATAGGTAATGTATGTGCTGTAGGACTTGAAACACCAGTACCACCATTAATAGGTAAAGCAGGCGTTGCCGGAAAGTTAGAGTTAATTGCATTATTAGTTGCCATAATAAATTCTCCATGATTGATTAAAAAATTCGTTAAACATAAGTGGGATTTCCCTGCACCCCATAAACAGTCAATTGTGTATTAGCGGTTACACATGCTAAAATTAGTGAATCCGTTGGATAAGTCGATGATAAAGATCCGCCTATTCCAGAAGTGGTTGTCTGAATACCAAATGCAATACTTTGACCACTATTTTGTGCAACAATCCATCCTGCAGTTCTTCCACCTATGATTTCAAAAGAATGGCCTGCACTAATAGAAGTAGGTAATGTTAAGGTGCAAATAGAAGAATTCTGTAAAATATAACGATTAATGGGAGCGCTATCCGTCATTATTTGGGTTGATCCAGTAACTTGAGTTATTGAAATAACCTGGTCTATACCAGTATTAGACAAAGTAGTGGCATTACCAATGCTGGTCACTGATCCAGTCAAGTTAGCATTCGTTGTTACAGTAGAAGCATTACCCGAAATATTGATGTTATAAGTTGATCCATTGTTTTGAACAATATTTGAAGCCGAAATACCAGAATCAATCAATTGTCCACCGGGTGAGTTGAATTGAGCAATATCACCTATGGTAGCTGAACCACTTAAATATTGATAATTAGTTCCTCCATTTTGACTTAAATAAAGATTGCTTGTGCCTTGCATTAATGCATTGGTAGAGGGCAAATTCGCAATCGTCGTATCCGTCAATGTGGCATTGAAATAATAAGCGGATAAAGACTGAGTCGCCGTATCACATAATACTGTAAGATAAACATAATCATTGGTGCCTAAATCAACTTCACCTGAAATACTAATAGGCTTGAATCCACTGGCGCTAGAAGTAGTGGGAATCGTAATATTATTACTAAAGGAGGTTAATACTAAAGGACCGCCATTTCGCTGAATGGCAATACAAAATGTATAAGTTTGACCAGAAACCAATGAAGGCCCAATTCCTAAGTCATAAGTCACAATACAATAACGAGTGCCACCTGATGAAGTATTGATTATAATAGGTGTCGTTACACTATCAATGGTCGCAGTAGTCACTGAAACCCCATTCTGATGCACAGCTATGAATTTAGTGGCATCAATGCCAACCGCTGTAAATGATGAAGTCAATGGAGTGAAAAAAGTAGCACTTTTATTGACTGAGAAAGATCCATTCACTTGTTCGCTAGGGCCACTTCCTCCGCTGGCATTGAACACAATTTTTCCGGGATAAGAACTGGTATCAAGAGACATATTGGTTCCCTGGATACAATTTTCGACTGTTAAAAGATGTTGGACATCCAATCCACTCCAATAATTTTGCGTAATAAGATTGGAATTAAACCACGACAAACCTGCATTTCCAGAACCAAGAGAGGATATATTCGTACTTTCTTGAATAGAGGTCCAATTAGGGGGAGAAAATCCCTGGGTAGTAGAAACTAACTGCAATAAGGCGAAAGCATTAGAAGTTGAAGTGCCTATATTCACATTACCACTGAGTAAATTCAAACCACTGGATATTGTCATATTTTGTGCAGAAGTTTGAGCATAGACAGAATTTAAATCGACTATATTGTCTGTTTTTGTAGAACCATTAATAGAACTTATCCATGGCCAAAAATACCATATTCCGGCTATAGTACCATTGGTATCTGGGGTATAGAAATATCGGCTACTGGGATTGACTGTAAAAATTGGAGATCCAGTACCATCTAATATAGATAAGGGATATATACTAAAATTATCTATGAAAAATAAATCTCCAATCACATTGCTATTCAGTGTAGTGGCATCTGGCAATTGAAGCGTCTGACCAGAAGCACTTAAAGAAACTCCAATGCGTCGTGGAAGTGGTGCAGTCAATATATAATTCGAGAAAATATAAATATAAGAATTGCTGGCTCCAATATTTTGAGCCGAAGTTATGACATTGGCAACATCTGATAAATTATTCACTATTTTTAAATAGGGCCCAGATGCTATTGAGTTATCTACATATTGCTTAGTGACGGCTTCTAAATTAGTAGTTGGATCAGCATTCAGCGTTAAAAATCCGGTCATTGTTCCACCGGAAAGATTTAATTTTGCAGCCAAATCACTGATCAAATTGGTGACTTGAAGTTCTGCTATTTGAACATTGGCGCTCATGAAGTTTAATTCTTGTTGCCGTGTTTCTTTATAACTTCCAGTGCCATTGGCGGAAGTTTCCTTAAGATCAGTCAATGACTGAATTGTTAAAGCTGGTAAACTAATAATCGTTGCATCTGCCATAAAATCTCCTAATCTGTAACTCGTATTAAGCCATTATCTGTAATTCTGATTTCAGCATTATCAGTAATACGAATATCACTACCTGGGGGCGGACTAAAGCTGGCTCCCAATAAATCATCAAAATAAAGCCCAAAAGCAGTTGGCAAAAATCTATTAAATAAAAAATTTTCTTCCATTATTGAATTGTTCCATCATTGTAATAATTGATCTTTACAGTTGTGGCAATAGGACTCATTAAATGAATTACTTGACCCGCAATTACATTGACCCCTACCACATTAATATCTATATAAGAATTAGCAATTGAAGAGCCCACCGAAGGCAATGTAATTGAACCGGCACCATTGTCTATTAAGACATATAAAGTGTTTCCAGACTCTTTAGAAAAAATCACCAAATTAATTCCATTAGGCACTGTAAATACTTGTGGAACGCTTGCAGCCAACGAAACCAATACGCCGGATACCAATTGAGTTCTCAAATAAGAAGGATATCCATTAATATCTTTATGAATTTGAAATTGCGGATTCGTAATCGTAGCCATAAAAACTCCTAATATTTAACAATCGCGTTATAATAAATATCTGTAATATTTCCAGCCTCTACGAGACTATTGATTTCTGATTTAGAAGAACCAATATTATTTTGAAAATTACCACTAATATAAGAAACAAAAGCACTGGTAGGTGAAATATGAAATTCTGAATAATTTCTGAGTGGTGGATTAATGGTATCGTAAGGACTGGTATTATTCCAATATCGAATCATGTTATTTCTCATATCAGCCACTTGAAATAATCCATTCGCGTACTGAATTATTTTGTCTCTCACATTAGTGGCAGTATCTGTTGATAATAATGCAATGGTAACTACTGTATCGAATGTCACTGCAGGCGCAGCCCCCACTCCATTAATAGTAAACCAAAATAGCTGCATAAAAACTGGACCTGTCGTATTAACAGGCAAAATAAAATAAGCGCCGGGAGAAATTGCCGATGCTGCTAAAACTTGAATATTATAAGCTTGTTGTTGAGAATTGGGTATTACACTTTGAAATAAAGTAAATGTGAAACCCGAAGTTCCTGGGTTCGGAGCTGGTTGAGCAATATCAAATCGATTCCAAAAAGTTTGTGTTGTATTGGTATTGAATATTGTATGGAAAAAACCATTGACTCCGGAACCAAAAGTGTAAGAACCAGGTTGAGAGCTAGAGAAAATTACATTGAATAAATCTGGATAAACCGGAAGAGCACCTCCCGCTTGTACTGCATAGGAAGCCCCATCCTCTGATAAAAAACCAGAAGGAGGATTGATTCCCGCATATGCAAAATGCATTCCGGCTTTAATCAAATTATTACTGGAACCAATATATTGAAATCCTAATCCGCCTGTTTTTCCATTAATTCCAAGTTGTACAAGTGCTCCATTTTGAGCGCCATTATAAGCTGGGACACTGAATGATCCCGCTAATGAAAAAGCTGCATCTTGAGTATAAGGAATCGGAGGATAGAGCAATAAGGAAAAAATTCCAGCAACAAAAATAGCATCGGTATAAATAATATTTGAGATACTGGCCAATGGAGATTGAAGAGCAATAATAAATTGATCATCATCATTAGGATTTAAAGTTTCTCCAATATTACTGCTGACTGTGAAAGGAATAGTAAAATTCTGAATTTGAGGAGTTATTAAAAAAGTCGTTACAGTGGTTACAAGATCAGGAGAACCGCCAAATCCAAAATATTTTCTAACAATTAAATTCACATTATGATTATTGCCATCATTGGAATAAGCCGTAATTTGAAAAGTAACATCTTGTCCTTGTAAAAAATTGGCATTTGGAATGACAAATTCTAAATTTTTCTCAGTATCGGTTGGATTTGCCAAAGTACAAATCAATTGTACTGCATAACGTGGATTTTGATCGGGAACATTCGAAGGTGCTCCATATCGAAGAAAATTTACATAATTGATTGAAGAACTACCTGGGGTTTGAACATATCTCCAGCCGCCATATGCAATAGGAGTGATTTCAGTACCAGATGGAATTAATCCCCCGTTAGGTTGATTCTCATGAAATAAAAATTGACCATTAGCAATTAAATTATCTACTAATTGTACAGTAGGTTCACCATTAGAGTTAATTTGTGGAAAATGTTCGAGCGTTTCAATGGTAGAACCATATTGATCCTGTATAACAATATAATAGAGATCAATATTTCCATTCTCATCCAAAATATCATAATAAGGCAATACGATTTCACCATTATTATTATCAATAAATATGCCATTTAGATCCAGGGTGACAGGATTCGGAAGAGCTATAAAAGTAGGATCTGTGGGAGTACCTCCGATCACATATACAGGTTTCAGTTGGGTTCTATCAATATCTCGATAAAAAGTAATGGTACCACTTGTCAATGGTTGTCCACTGATAGGATCAATAAAAAACATTTGTAAGCTAGGAGCCAATACATATTGATTCTGATTAATGATTGCATTTACGAGTGACATTATTGATTATCCTCATTGGCTTGTAATAATAGACCGATATTGATTGGACTCTTCAAATCAGTAGCTTTCAATTTTTTACCCATTGGATAAAGTTTTCTTGAGGTTTCGCTGGTTAAATATTTTGATAACATATTTCCAGTACCTGTTAAGGCCCCTAAGCTGGCTGTATAGGCTAAAGGCATCGGCATACCCATATTCATCAACTGGCCGGCTAATCCATGAGTTAAAGCCGCACTTGTGCCTAAACCGATCGCAGCTCCGTGACTGTAACCTGTTTTCGGATTTAACATGGAATTAATGCTTTGACCCATTAATTGGCGAGTTTTATATGCTTTATCCAATTGAGTTCGATTTTCTTGATTGAACATGAGACGCTTACTTTCATCTCCTAATTTTCCATAAGTACTTAGAACCTTATCTGACCCCAATTCATCTGTTCCTAAAATCTCTTTAGATCCCTGTGTTAGAAACTCATGTGCAAATTGTTTGCGATAATCAGGGTCTAAGTTTTTCATCACGATGTCTAAAGTAGTCGGATCATCATAACGACCATTACTAATGACATCCGTTAAAAATCGATTAGGATTACCAAAGCCTTTTGCTTGTTGATACAATGCATCATCATTACGAATCGGTGCGATTTTATCTTTAAAATGAAAATCTGCATTTTGTTGAGCAATTTTTAACTTTTCATTGCCTGTTTTAGAAATTGCATTTTTAATATCTTCGTTATAGGCGTTTCCCAAAGCCCCCATGATTTTTGATTCATACAAATTGCCATTTCTCGCAAATTGATTGGATAAATCATCATAAGTTTTACTATTAAAATTTAACCGTTGAAATGAAATAGGATTATTATTAGAAGCAGACTTGAGTTCTTTAAGGGTTTCGGGAGAGACAGAAGTGAATCCTTTTTCATCTCTCTCCGCTTGAATAGCCTCTAAATGTTTATCGGCAATGGCTTTTCGAGTATTTGCAGTGAATGAACCTTCAGTTTCTTTTGCGGTGTCATCTCTAATCTGATAAAGTTCTCTTTTTTTGGCTTCATTTTTTTCCACGTTCTTTTGAAAATTTTCCGCAATCTTTTCTTGCTGAGTCTGTTTTTTAACAGCCATGGGTTCTTCATATTGGCCTGTTGCTGGATTAACTGTATATCTCATTACAGGTTTGCTTTCAGGAACTTGATTTAAATTTTTGAGCACATCTCCCGTCTCAAGATCTAATTGTTTGCCAATTTCAAGATTGTTGGCTTGCACACCTGATAAGGGGAAATTACCTAACCAGTTTTGTTCAAACTTAGTAGCCACGGGTGCTTTAGCCAATTCCGGAGTACCCACTGGTTTATTTCCAATAGCAGATACATTTTTAGTAAATTCTTCAGGAGTGGCCGTTCCACCCATGGTCATGAGTTGTTCGGGCACCAATTTCAAACCTTTAACTGCGGGCTCAATGAGGGCACCTCCCGCAGAAGGCAATAATCCTTCTTGTAAGGCTTGGGGAATGGGTTTATCTGGTTCATAAACAGGTGACAAAGCTTCACTCGTGCCAAATCCCTTCGCCGCTCGCGCTATAACACCTCCTTCGGTTTCGGGGAGTGCAAAGGCCGGTAATAATTGACCTCCTAGATAGCCTATTTGAGCTTCCTGAGAGGGATTAGGAGACAATAATTGAGTCTCGCCCACTTGTTGAGCCGTAAAAGGTTTATAAGTTTCTGGGATACCTAAAACATCTTCCGCATGTGGTAATAGATTGGCTAATCCTCTACCTAAATCCAATAAACCTGCACCGATTCCTTTGAATAAATCAGAGGTTTGTATTGTTGTCGGATATCCAATTTGACCCATATAGGTATTCAATGAAGACTGATCTGAAGATCCTTCTTGAATATCTCCTAAACTAGGTTGATATTCTGTTTCTTCCGGAAGATCTGATAATGATGGCTGATAAGCCATTATTGACCTCCCAGTTGACGTTTAATTGCTATTTTCATTTCTGGAGACTGTTGACTATACCAAGCCTGAAATTCAGCTTTGCTATTAAATTTCGGCATTTGAGTCTGAGAAATACCCAATTGTTTTTGAGCAGTCGTAGAAGCATTTTTCAATTCTTCCGGTTTAATTTGTAAACTGTCTTTTCGTTCATATTGAGAAGCCACGCTTCTATTTTTAGCAGCCAAATCATGTAAAGAGGTCATATTAATTTCTTCTGATTTATCTAATAAGGTCTTCACATTTTTTAACTGTAATTTAGCCGCATCTGGATTAGTGGAATATTGGCTGACATCAAATAAAGACGCCAGTTCTCCCCGTGAAATTTGATCAGCAGGCACCCCCAAGGCAGTTGCATATTCATCCTTTAAGACATTCAATTGTCCTTGAAAATTTCTATAAGCCGATAATTGCGGAGGAGTTTGACCAGTAAGGGATGCTGTCAATTGATCTTTAGCCAGTTGACCTTTACCAGCCAAACCCGAATAATTTAAAGCACCTTGATCGATAAACTGATTTAAATTATCAAGCGTCATCACAGCGCGGGCACCTGCATATTGACGCTTTTGTATATCGCCTGGAGTTACCGTTTTGGTAATTTCAGATTCAATCTGATTTCCACGAGTAAGATCTTGCTCAGTTCCACGTGGAACGGCTTCTTCTGATTGCCCCGCAATTGGCGGCTGATTAGCTGCCAATTGGATGGATTGATTTAATGAATAGCCCTTATTGATATAATCAGCAATATTTTGATCTCGCACTGTTTTTGGAGCCATCATTTCGCCAAAACCCGAGGCATAAGCATTTCTAGATGCAGTAATGGCTTTTTGTTGATCCATTTTAGATTTGATTAAATCTAAAGCTTGCTTAGCTTCTGGACTGTCTTGTCCATATGTATTCGCAATCTTATGGTAATCATCGACCGTCTTACCTACATCTGATCCCATTCCTGGCGCCATTAAAGCTTTTTGAGCCTGTGCTTGAGCCAAATCAGTTTGAGCGCTCGTAAGACCCAATTGAGCCTGCTGTTGAGCTTGTTTTGCTTGCATTTGTTGAGGCACAGAGAAAGCATTGACTAATCCGCTATAGACCTGAAGTCCGGTTTGCAATCCAGTGAGTAACGGACTCGGTTCATCGGGGACCTGAACTGCAGGAAATTGCATTACTGGAATGGTCATTTTCCCCCCTATGCCATCGCCGCTTTTGCAGCTATGCCTAATAAAGCTCCGATTAACTGAGCTGAATTCTGAGAAGCCACTGCATTATATTTATTTTGCCCTTGCACACCTGCAAAAGATAAGCCAGCATCTGACATTAAATTTTTGGCTAAATCACTTGCCAATTCAGAAGATGCCTTATAACCCAATTCGGTGAGCCCTTCTTCTCCTTTTAATCCTTCTCCGTAAAGTCCTAATGCCTGCGACATATATTCATTGAAGTCTTTAAAAGAAAGCGCTTCCGTTTCAGATGCCACTGCTGTTTGCTCGCTTGGAGTCCCAAACATCCCAGTAGCCGCCGCCACTTGATTCGTTTGCTTAGTCGCATTATTAATCGCAGATTGGGTGCCGGGAGAAGTAGTATAGCCAGAAGCCACCTGATTATAGATATCAGTTGCTCCCCCCGGCGTGGCCAATTGCTGAATTTGCTTGAAAAAATCCTGCATGGCCTGATTACCTGTATTAATATAAGGCTGATAATAAGGACTGATAGTGCCAGGAATTTGTTGTAAGTAAGGCATTGCAGCATTTGCCGGATTTTGATAAGCAGGCATACTTGAACTTAATAATCCAAATGGATCTAATAAATTACTTGCCATATGTGCCCCTATGTTAAAGTCACCTGATAATCAGTCCCATTAATCGTTGCATAAAGATTATTAGAACTATCAATTTTAAAATTTAATGTGCCTAAATTACTGGTCGTTAATTCCGGGATTTGATTCACCACTCCATTAATCACGGAATATGGATTGCCAGCATTGTCTAATTGGAAATTAAAAATTCCCACATTAGGATTGAGTAATTGAGGAATTTGTCGGGTAGAACCATTGACATTTGAGTATAAATTATGATTTTCATCACCAAAATACTGTATTGCCAAGGGAGAAGGCGACATTCCAAGAATAGATGCTCGATTGGATAATTCATTCATAGTATAGTTTAAATATAAACCATTAATGTTTCCCATGAAGTTATTTGTATCATTGTTATATAAACTTCTGGCTCTAAAAAGAGTATTATCTATCAAACCCGCTTCAGATAATTGTATAATATCACTATTACTACGCGAAGGCACCAAATGTCCTACATTAGCCAAATAAAGTTGCAAATTCTGAGTATTAATCAAGAAAAAATTTTGCCATTCGACAGGTAAGTATCCATCCTCTTGAATATGAAATGGAAGACTGGGCATTGATTCTAAATTCATGCGATAATATCCATTTCACCGTTTAAAACCACAAAACGTCCTTGAGACCAAAACTCAAATTTCAGCCGAATATCATTACCCAATCCCAACTTCCACCATCGAACTTGTCCAATACGATGCCCTAATTCCTGACAAACAAAAGGTTGGGAACCATATTGGTAACTTTCTCCTCCGTCAAAAGAAGCTGCTAAATCAATACGTCGATAATCGGCACTTTGACCATGCTCCATCTCTAATTCCACACGATTCATGCTAAATTTCTTATCATTAAATCGGATAGGATCTGTTACACGGACTCTGGGAATAGTAGCGCCATTGTAATTTAGAATATTGACACTCATTTGATAAAAACCTGGATTATTTTGATCAAAATTAATGAAATAAAATTTGTTTTGAAAATAAACCACTCTTTTTGCGATATAATGACTCAAATTTTGATCAGTGGCGTAGTACCATAATTTAGAATCAAAATCATATACAATAGTTAAATCATCTTGTGGATCATAAAATGTTATTTGATACATAATATGTCCATTGTCTTTATATAAAAATGCTGTAGAAGTTTCAGGTGAATGCAGGTTTTTTAATAAATAATCTAAACCCTCAGTAGAAAGTTCCTGGGGTTTTCCTCCAGTTGTATAAACAATGGTAGGGCCTGAATTGCTATTAAAGCCAAGCCATACCAGCATTTGAAATGCAGAAGCAATCGTTTGCTGAGACAAACAACCATAATCTATACTGAAAGTATTATTTCTTTTAAATGGAAAAGAAACTGTTCCCAGTCCTTGTAATGAATCAGTCGGTTGATCATTCCACAGTTCTGTTGCTTTCTTACCCATTACCCACAAAGTTCGATCCAGTCGAACTACAGCCTGTAATTGATCCGCTTGGGTTTGAATGGTAGCTTCATCCAACGCGCTATAAGAAGTCATATCATCTGGAGCCGATAAGATAAAAATGCTTCGAGTGGTATCTGTAATAATGGTATAGGTGTCGAGAAAATCAATATAGGCTGGCAAAATATTAGGAATGGTAATTTGAGAAAAATTCCCTAATTCATAATTATAAACATATAAAAAACTGCCATCAACAAAACCCACTTGACTGGCTTGATTTTCAGTAATATAAACGGGTCCTTCAAATGTTTCGAGAGACCCGATTAAATGATATTCAAATTGATCATCAATAATGAGAATCTGATTTCCAATAACTGCGAAAACTTCACCCAGGCGAGTACTCCCAAAAACTTCTCTCGGTTCTCCTGAAATAAAGTTTAAATCTTGAGTATATCCCGCGTAAGGCACCAATGCTTGAGTTCCTTCTTCACCGGTTACCATTAAATTAATCGTAGAAGCATTCGACATCTTATTATAGCGAGAAAAATTAGTGCCTCCGACAATAGCCAAAGGAATAGTTTTTGTTCTTGCCAATGCGCCTGCAGTTTGTTTCATCCCGGTACCCATCCTCTACCCAGAATACCCCAAGCATAATTATAAGGATCTCGCACTGTAGAAAAACTGTATTTACTAATAGATAAATCTTCTCCAGATAGATTATTGAATCGCCTTTCCAAATTATCTAATTGCGCTTTAGCTGCCTCACTGAATGGAAATGTATAATAATCGCATAAACGTTCTGCTAGCTTGTATTGAAAATAAAGTATTTGAAATGGATCAAATTGAATCTCTAAATCACCATTAATACTCACTGCATTATAAGCAAACCGACCATCTACATTTACAACAAAAGTGGAAGAAGGTAAGAAATAGAAATAAATGTTCATGCCACTGAGTGCACGCTCTGCAAAATAATGAACCGGTAAGCTCTGAACATTATCTGCACGACCCGTGGCAAAATATCGATTAATATTGTCTCTAATTAAGGGATAACGAATAATTCCCATATTAAATGTCAAAGTATTTAATTTGATTAAATTAGAAACAAAATATTTTTCTTGACCCGCAACCGTATTAAAAGTGGTATGTAAATCGTATGGAATAAAAACCGCATCCATCGATTTTTCTAAAATTATTTGATTGAGCAATCTTAACCCGTCTACAGAACGAGAATCGCCATTTACATTCTGAAATCCTCTGCCGACAACTCCAGATGTAAAATAAGCATCTCCAATTAACTGCGAGACGGGATAAGGCATTAGAAACCGCCAGAAATTGGAAATATTAAACGCAGAGCATAGTCAGAGATTAACTTTTTACCCCAAATGGCATCATAAATGTATCCGTAAGTATTGCCACCATATTGAGCGCCTTTGGTCAAACGAATAGAAACACCTGTCACGGGATCATATTCATTTGCAGTTAAAAATGGATATTGATCTGGAAGGGCTGGCATACCTAAATAGAATGCATCTCCCGATATAATTACTCCTGCTTTATGACTGGGTAAAACCTGAACATTTACACCCGAACCTCCTAAAGCTATCACTGGATTAGAAGTAATATTGCGATTAGGATTGGTATTAGTAGGATCATAGATTAAAGGAGGATTGACAGTTACAATTACATTTCCACTCCCATCCGATGCAGCTGCCGTAACAGCGCTTACTTGTGGAACCTGCTGAGAAGGACCATGACCAATAAAAGTTTGAAATAATAAAGTATTGATGCCAGTAGTTTGATGATTATAATCTAGCACCAAAATATCATTTTGATGAATCGCATTGGCATCAGAAACATTTGCACCACTGAGTGTCAGAATAGTTCCATCTGAACTTAAAGCAGTCACCGTTAATTGGATTGCTTCATCTCCACATGTCCCAGCATATTGAGTGGGGAGCAAATTAGACATATAAAAATCTGTATTCATGGTGGTAGCAATCTGCCAAGTATTCGCATCCATGTTATTACGATCAATTGCAAACTGTTGCAACCCATTATTAATAATTCCAGGAACTGCGGTATCCGGTAAAATGACTTTGCGTTTCATGTCAGTCGGAGCACCATAGTTTGCATATTTAGCCAGTGCCATAGCCAATTGACCATAGGAATTGATTAAAAATCCACCAGATGTGGCGCCATAATAACGATAAGTGCTATTAAGAATTTCTGAAGCCACATTGCGCTGAATTCTATCTGCAAGTTCAGAAACCGCAGAACGACCGAAATCATCAATAAATGCTCGAATATTGAAAATAATCTGCTTAGCATCAAATGCAATAGGTACATTGGCCGCTGTCCATTGACTAGGATCTATATTACTAATATCGCCTACCGTCAAAGTGGCTACTCGTTGAATCGTTGGCTGGAATGAAGTCACAACTAAACCATTTCCCGTACTATAACGAGTCGGTAAACTGAAACTAATGGTATCGCCCAAGTTAGATACGAAATCTTTATTAAATTCCCGGAATTTCATATTCATGATTTCAGGAGAAGTAAAGACGCCCATATTTTGTAATAGCGGCAGAGAAGCTTGTTGATAAGTTTGTACCGCTTGTAATGAATTGGCTGGTGCTGACATTGTAATACCCTATATAAATAAATTAATAGGACAGCAACCTCAGATTAAGAAGAAAAATAGAAGGAATTAACCCTTAAGCCATTTGGCTTTTCGAAAGTCTTCAATCGTATAGTCGCTATCACCCTTAGTTTTTACATGAGAGGGTTTTAGTGACCTAATCGGCTCCGGAGGAACATTTAAAACAGGTTTTTCTTTCTCTGTTTTGATAGATTCACTCATTTCTTTAAGTTTTGCCATAACATATGTTTTATTTCTAGATGCTAACTTTTCAACATGACCATTGGAACACAGATGATGTAAAACTTCATCTGCATTATCAATACCTTCTTGAGCTAATAATGGCAAAATTTCCGCATATTCAGCTTTATGCCAATCATAACTCAGTACGGTATCTTTCCAATCTGAAAACTTTTCACCGCCTTCTTTGAATTTCGGTGCCAATTTCTCAGTGATCTGTTTTTGCGCATCTTCAAGCTGCTTCGCATTCAGTTGCTCAAGTCTTTTCTTCTCAAGCTCCTGAACTTTTCTCTCCGCGGCTGCCTCAGCTCTCACCTCAGCATCCATCAAAGCTTGTTCCTTCATTTTTTCCATTTTAGCTTCATATTCTACTGCTAATTTGGTTCGTTCACGTTCTGCAGCTTCGCGTTTGGCATTACCCACCAATCCATCGAGCGCCCCTTGACTCATCTGAACCATAGGAGTGGATGATTGAGTTGCATTTTCAGGAATCGAATCAGTCATAAAATTACCTCTAGCTATTACCGCGCTACCGTATACACCTACTCTTAAAGTGGTAGTTTGACTGCTGCTTTGCCCTGCAACTCGGGTAACACCCTATACATTTTATGTCTAGGTTAATGATTGTTTTATCTAAACAAAACAGTAATAAAATAAATTATTATTATATAATTGTCAAGATATATTAAATATCCTCCATCCGAAATAATCGAATGGAGAATGTATTAATATCTTTCTTTCATTTTAGCACCACCAGCAGCTGCGGTAGATTTATAAGCAGCCATGGCTTCTTCAGATTCAGCCGGCTCCTTAATTGCTGGAGGTTCATAACAATTTAACATTCCTTCCGGAAAACCATATTTCTTCTGATAATTGTGGCCTTCCCCATACAATTTATCTTTAATCAATTCATCTGCCATTTTCATATCCTCATACTAAATTTAAATTGAAGTCTTAGACTTCTCCACTTTCAGCATCACTGAAATTATTTCTTCTTCTTTTTAACCTTAGATTTCGGTTTTTCAGAAGCTTTTGCTTGATATTTATTAATCTTGTCGCCGTTCATCTCCGGTTGATCCATTATTTTTTTGAGAAAGGGTTTCCCTTTTGATTTGGGTTTCATTCAATTGATCTCCTAATTCTACTTGTCGATACATATGCTCAGCCTGCCTATCAAATTGCTCGCCTAAATGACGATCTACTGATATAGCAGCTTCCAAGGCATTGGTTGCGCTCTCGCTTGCTGTGCGCCTATTCTCAGCATCAATCTGAGATTTTTGAATTGCCAATTGATCGGCAGATTCTCTGATCTTCGCAATAGATTCAATGAAAGTCTGAAGCATTTTCATGCCGTCTATTTGCTGATTCATTTTCTGACTGACTTCTTCCATCTTCAGCTCTTGCTGTTTTAATTGAGTAGTCATTTGAGTTTCAAACAGTTTAGCGACAGTCGGATTAGTCATCATAGCCATTTTTTTGGCTTCCGCTTGCTGTTGTTGTTGAGTATCTTGATATTCAATAAATTTTTCTTTGAGCATATCCTGATTGCGTACAGTCATATTATCTAATAGATCAGTAGCAGCAGGACCACCAAAAAATCCCTTAAAAGGATTGGGATCAGGCAATACTAATAATTTGGTTAAATTTTCGAATGTGCGATCTTTTTGAATTTGAAAATTAACAGAAAATTTAATAACTACCTCAATGTCCATTGCATTATAATCCATATGCAAAATATCGTTTAGGGGATCGTTAATAAGAATAGCTTCATGCAAACCATCTTTATTAATAATTGGAACACTGCGAGGTGTTTTCATTAATTTTGGCCAAACTTGGACCATTCCCTTTGCGACCTGATTCATGCTGTCTATATAATTATTAATATAGGGCATTACCGCATTATTAGATTGAGTAATCGCTTCTTGCATAGCAATTCCACTTAAATCTTTTTGAGATAGTCCCAATTGTTGATCAAAATTACCTAAAATCATTTGAATAGTTTTATCCAATTCAGAATAAAGTTGGATTAATTCTCCACTAAAATATTGAAAATTAAGCGGCATTGGTGGGTTTAAAGGACGATCATCATTTGTTTGGCCCATCCCATTATAGATAATAGCCGCCGCAGGCTTTTGGGGATTACGAAGCGTATCTTTATATGCCGGTTCTTCAGGAATTGTTTCTTTAGCCATTGCTAATCGCACTTGCGGAAAATTCTCAATAGCATTCATCATCGCAATTCCCACCACATTTTTCATTTTTTGTGCATCTGTTGCTTGATAATGATAGGGTCTTGTTTTCTGTTTGTCTTCTACTACATGACTATTGCCATCAAAAAAAATCAAAGGAAGAATCGGAAAAATTGTTTTCTTAGGTTTTCTTAATAATTTTCCTTTAGTAAATCGATAATTCCAAATTTCATCAATCATTGTAGTGCGTCGACGCAGAATTTTAGGGGCTGGAAGCATGGTATGCTCTTTCCACATTTCAGAAAAAATCTCATATTCTTCTTCGGTCAACGTTTTTAATATAAAAGGTTGTTCTTTTTTATCCTCTGGTGATTGCAGAGGACTTTGCAGAGGAGGCATAGAAGGTTTGGGAATTGGAGTAGGAGCAGGCATCGGAGCATTAGTCCCCACAGGATTTTGAGAAGTTTGAGATGGCATTTGCTGCATTTGCTGAGTCTGCTGCTGCTTCATCAAAAGATATTGTTGAGTAGTAGCTAGAATGTTTTTGATAAGGGGTTTCAAATTGGGCAATTTAATTTGAACCAGCTGAACTTTCTTTTGTTTTTTAACATAATGGTCTGCTACATAAATAACTTTTCTCAAATTACTATCTTCACCATCAGTATAATACCAATGCAAATTGCCAGCAGTAAGCTCATCACTTCCCCATTGTATATCCTTAATATCCACATGAGGAAATTCCGCTATAAAGTCTTCTTCCAGCATCGGCACTAATTTACCGCAATAATCCCCATCTCCTTTATGATTTTTTTTAGCTCTTGTATCAAAATAACATTTAGTGGGATCTCTGCTTTTCTCAAAACGGACATCTTGCTCAAAACTAAAGGGATTAATATAATCTATGCAAAGCTCTCCAACAGAAAATCCTCCTGAAATGGATTCCATAAAAATGGCTTTTTCAATATTGTCAGTTTCCGCAGAACCAAATACATATCGTAAGCGCCCTTCTAAGAAATCTATCAATTTACTAATTTTAGGATCATCTTTACTAATGCCTGTCGACATTACTGACGGATCAGGTATTTGTTTAGCAAATTCTCCGGCTAATCGAGAAATAAAAGATTCGAGAGTATTGACTTCAAAAATTGGCCAATTGATATTTATAAGAGTACTTCTAAGCTCCTCAGTAATAGTAGTATCAAATATAAATTTCCTAGACTCTGTATAACTTAGATTGTTTTCCTTAAAATAACGATAGTAAGATTCCACCTCATCTACTCGTTTGGGAAGTTCATCCAAATATTTTTGAGAAATATCTACCATCGTATTGCCGGTTTAGTTAAATCCATTCCCTTTTCTACTCTTTTAATGAGCGGTTTAAGACTCGGAACAAAATCTGTTATTAAACTCATATAAATTGCATCTGCCATTGTATCTGCAATGTCATCAAATGCATGAGAGTCATTTGCAGTAATTTTTAGCAAATGTTCTATGCACATACTAGCATGTTTCATTCCAGTAGTAAAAGTGATTAGCTTGTTAGATACATATTGCTGGCAAGCTAAGAATCTATCTGCTTTTTTGGCGCGTTTCATCGATTCTTTTAAAAGAGGATCAATTCTATAATCTATTGTATCAACTATGCGAATACCTTGAAACTTATTTAGAACTGACAATAATGTGATGCCACTCGATTTTTTCTCAATCCCTACCACAGACGGTCGAACATGAAAGCGACAACAATTTAAATAGAATTGTTCAAATTTTGATAATAATTCATGGGGCTCTACCCGTAATTCCCAGCAATCCAGCCAATGCAATGCTTTAATATCAGTCTGTATTCCCCCATGATTGATATGATAGTAGCCCCAAAAACTAAAAACTGTGGCATCATTCCAGTTTTTATCTGTGTCAGCTGAATCGACAGTAATAAAAGTAGTAATAATCTGGGGATTTTCGGAATAATATTGAAACCATTCTTCCTTAAAGAGACTCCCACCGGGAGGCATTGGCTTATGTTGATACTGAGCCCACCACATATAAGGCTGCTCATCCCTCATTTTTATATGCGCTGCGACATCATGCATGCCGGGATCTAAGGCATTATTGGCTTCATCGAGTCCATCTAAACAGATTACTTCCCATTTTTTTGTATCCAAGGGATTAGCAGGATGCTTATCTGTCCCGATTATAATCAAATTCTCAAAAGCATCATCTTCATGGAGCGCTTGAGCGATTCCCACAATTGGTGTTTTTTCGGGGTTATTGAGACGAGTTAATAGGGTATTTGGCACCCAATCTTTGATTTCTTGCCGACTTTTTTCGTGCGTAACTTCAATGGGCTTATGTAAGTCATCTAAAGTAATAAAGCCACCAAATTGATCGCTAAATCTTATACCAGCGCCGTTGCCTGTTACCGGGCCTCCCGCACCCACTCCAATCAGTCTGCAACCCGTATTAGTCATCCAATCATCCGATGCCTTACTTGTTTTATCTAAAGTAACACCAAAAATCTGTTCAAATTGTGGTAGTTCAATAATATTACGAATAGTTTTAGTTTGTTTAACTGCTAAATCTGCCGCATAACTTGCATATATATAATTACTTCCAGGAAAATATGCAATACAGTATGCATTTAAATGAATCATAAACTCAGTTTTACCATATCTTGGGGCGATTCTAAATAATATTCTATTCAATTCATGATTAATGATTCTTGGAACTTGTTTACACATCGTGATCTGATGGGGTTCACGCCCAACCGGCTGAGAAATGCGATATTCACGGCCCGTTCGTAAATGATAAAAGTATTTGATAAAAGTCAAAAAATCTCGTAACTCTTCTTTAGTGGGTAGATTATAATTTGTCTTAGCATTAACAATGCTAGCAATTTTAATTTCAGCTTTTGCAAGTCTGTTTAAATTAATCATATGATTATTATAAACAAATAATAAGGAATATCAATCTATAATAGATAAAAACTATTAATTATATTTTTACGATAGACAGAAACTATATTAAGACATATAAAACACATTTATGAGTATATATAATTTCTTTTATAACATATGTAAAACTTGCAAGTTATGTAAATGTGGCATATAGTTATAAACATAAGCGCTGAGATGGACTTAGCGCAAAATAAGGAGCTAAATATGCGTGCGATAATTTCAGGTAAATTATATGATACTTCAAAATCAACACAAATCGCGGAAAAAATTAGAAAAGATGATATGAAACAAACTACTATGATTTTGTATATCACAAAAAATAATAATTATTTTTTTGCTATATGCCATAAATATTCATCAGGAAATATAGAAAACAAAATAGAAATTAGTGCTCAAGAACAAGCACTTAATTGGTGCGAAAAACAAAACATTGATGTGGATATAATTTTGCAACATTTTCAAATTGAACAAGCTTAATTTAAAGGAGATTAAAATGACTAATAAATTAAAAATTAGAAAAATTAACGGAAAATTCCATATATTAAATCAATATGGGATATTAATTAGGAGCTTCGAAGATAAATCAGAAGCGATTAGTTTTAGAAAATATCTAAACAAACAAGGAATTTGAAAATGGAATTAATCTCAAACAAAAAAGTTAATATAAAAGAATTAAAAGCAACTTTAGGAAAATCATATCCACTTGGTGTATTCAATAATTTACAACAAGTCGGCGAAGCGACTGGCTCAAGAGAAATTATTAATAGGTGCATTGATTTATTTGTGCAAGAGTTAATAGAACGCCCTGCATATATTTCAGCCGGATTAGATCCGTTAAAACATTCTATATATGAGGCCATTGATAATGTTGATCAGTTTAGAGATACAGTTAATGACTTTATTAATATGCATTTACATTATATACAAAAATTATCAGAGACATTAGAGATGTTAAAGCATAGGTCAAAGCCGATATAAGTATATATAATTTCTTTTATAACATATGTAAAACTTGCAAGTTATGTAAATGTGGCATATAGTTATAAACATAAGCAATGCGATTGACGCACAGCAAAAAAGGAGCCTAAAATGGAATTAGAAATGATCAATCAGAATGGTATTAATATAGTTAAATGCATATTACCCCATTCTTGGGAAAATAAGAACTTAGCAGGAAAGGCACTCACAAATGGCATAGAAATAACTCTGTCCAATGGCTTATGCGGCTTATCATTTGATTATTGCGATGGGAAACCTTTAATTATCGACGGTAAAATTAAAAAAGTATTTTTAGATGCGGCTAAATATCCAGAGGTTTCCAAAATACTAAATACACTTAAAAATCTTAGAATTGAAAGACTCAAACATCCACAAGTCAAACAAGCACAAAAAGATTTTGGTTGGTGCGAAAATTGTCAATCATGGTGCTATAGCGATTGCCAAGCATAATAAGGAGATCACAATGGATATAGTTATTTTAAATGGCAAAAAACAAGACATGGAATTTTTAGCACATTTAATGGACGATGAATTAAGAGAAGAGGTACACGCGGAACTATCACCCTGTGATGCGCAAGTTTTTTTAGATACGTACTGTAAAAAACATTTTAAAAAATTTTGCGAAAAATTCGTCGCATAATTCAAGGAGACTTAAAATGGAAAAAGAGACTGAAATGAGCAAAGAAGTTGAAATGAGAGCAAATTTTTCAAATATCGAAAGAATAAACAAAGAAATCAAAGCATCTATTTTTAGATTACATCTTGCAATATGGTTTATAATCGGAATAGAATTTGCGCATTTATTTTACAAATAAGGAAATATAAAATGAGTCATCAAATTTTAAATAACTTACGAATTTTTTGTATATTTTGGGCAATCTTATTTTTGGGAATTACTATAATTCTTCCGGTAGGAGCGGATATGATTAAACCAAAAGAATTAATAAAACTTGGAATTATTTTTCTATCACTTTGCTTTATTTTTGGACTAATAGCCGCTTTACTTTAAAAAAGTAGGAGAAAAAGATGTCTTCATTAAATTTAACAGTCGCATGTGCTAATTGCGATAAAAGAGTTTGTTTTGTGATTTTTGTAGAGAGGATATATGATCATGAAAGAATCATTATCTCTCTATATTGATTTAGAAGATTTAACATTGAATGAACTTGACGATATTCTCGAAACAATGGGATTAATGGATTGTAAATCAATTTTACATTTACATAAAAAAAAGAAAAAAATCGCAGAAATTATTTCAATAAAATCCGAGGAAGAAAAATTATGAAAGAACCAATACAAGTTAATATAGGAAATATTCATGCTCAAATTAGTGATTTAATTGACAAAGTGCAATTTAATCAAGAAACGATTATTATTTATAGATATGGAAAAGCATGTGCTAAACTTGTTCCAGTGACCGAAGAAGAAAAAAAAATAAAACCCATTAAATATTCATCTCTCAATAAAGTG
>Ga0210393_10000436_pt1 | contig 37905 bp, 36 predicted proteins | sample IncBWC27OmetaG_FD_160068 | JGI IMG/M metagenome (GOLD analysis project Ga0210393, IMG submission 160068) | Forest soil microbial communities from Barre Woods Harvard Forest LTER site, Petersham, Massachusetts, United States - Inc-BW-C-27-O ...
TCAACGGCACCTATCCCTCCAGCATCAATCTGTTGGGTGCGGTCACCGGATACTACTATGACGTAAACTTCGTGGGTCACGGCTTCCTCCGGTCTAGCAACGGCACCTTCACCACCTTCGATGCTCCAGGCGCCGGCACAACAACCTCACCCCAAGGCACCACGCCCGAAGCCCTCAACCCATTGGGGGTTATTGCGGGAATCGCCACTGACTCGAGCAACTTCAGCAATGGTTTCCTGCGCGATAGCCACGGTTCTTTCACCACGTTTGATGCTCCGGGCTCTTTAAGCACCTTCTTCCCACTATCCCCCTTCTCTTTCAGCGTACCCGACTTATCCATCAACCTGGAGGGAGAGACTACAGGAGCCTATTTTCAAACCATTTCGGGAAACCCGTTCGGGGGCAATTACAATGTCTTTGTACGTGCCGCCGATGGCACTTTCACCACATTCTATGTAGCGGACTATCCCCCTTGCTGTATATGGTCGTTCCCCACTGGTATTAACCAGGCCGGAACGATCGCGGGAGTGTTCAACGATGGCAATAACATCAATCATGGCTTCGTGCGGGTCGTCGACGGTACGGTGACTACCTTCGATGTTCCGGGCGCTGGCACAGGCGTTTTACAAGGTACGGTGCCTATAGGAATCACGGCGTTGAGCGTAATCATGGGATCCTATACCGACACAAATAAAGTCAATCACGGCTTCCTCCGCATCCCGAGATATTAGTTGCTTGCTATTAACAGATCGGCGTAGGCCATCACGCCGATGTTAGCTAACAAGGAAATACGTCACGGCACCGTTCAGATAGAGTTCGGGCCATCAACCAAGTCGGCTCAAGTACCGTCGCCGAATTCCCTGGAAATGTCGGCTAGAGTGAAACCCACCAAAGAAAAAATGTGGGCTTCGCGCGATCAGATCGCCCTACGGCGAGATGTTCGGCGTGATTCCCTTGGGCGCGTCGAGCGTGCTGCCGCCCGTCGACACTGTGCCGGCGCCGGAATCGAACGGCGTCGCGGGACCTGACGTGACGTATCGGCTCGATGAGGCCGAATACGGCGGCGCCGTCGCCATCGTCGATGCAGTCGTCGAATCGTCGCTCACTCTGCCTAGCGGCGTCGGGTTCACCGGCACGACCACATTCGAAGTCGCCGTCGGCCCATTCATCGAGGTCGGACCTATCTCGGTAGTATTGAACGGAGTATCGACGTTGCCGCCCGACGGCGCTGATTCGTAGGCGTTGGGATTTTCGGGACCCGGAGGCGCCGCGGGACCGCCGTACGGTGCGCTCAGGTCGGCCGCAGGAGAAACTGGAATCGAAAAGCTCGGTTTGTAGACCTGCCGGATCTGCGAGGCCGGCATGTCGTGGATTTCCTTGCGGCCCAGCGAATTGACGAACTGCTGGCGTTCGTCGAGCGCGAGATCGCGCAGCTCGCTCTTGTTGCGCACGATGTGCGGCGTCAGGAATACGATCAGATTGTCCTTCTGCTTGTCGCTCGACTTGCTGCTGAACAGGTTGCCGATTACCGGGATGTCGGAGATGAACGGGACCCCCTGGTTGTCGATCGAATCCTGGCTGGCAAGAAGCCCGCCGATAACGGCGGTGCGATGGTTCTGGATTAGTACCGTGGTCGAGGCTGATCGGATCGTCGTGGTCGGACCGAGGGTGGCGTTCGCCGTGCCGTTGACGACGTTGGAAACTTCCTCATAAAGGTCGAGCTTGACGTAGTCGCCCTCGGAAACCTGCGGCACGATGTCGAGCGTGATGCCGACGTTCTGACGCTCGACCGAGTGGAAAAGCTGGCCGGGCAATCCGGCGTTGGCCGAGGCCGAGCCGACGAACGGGAGGTTCTGGCCGACGACGATCATTGCCTCTTCGTTGTCCGCCGTCAGCAGCGTCGGCGCTGACAGCACGTCGGCGTGAGTGTCGGTTTCAAGCGCGGTGAGCAGCGCGATGTCGCAAGGTACACTGATGTTGGTGGAGGTCGTGGTCGTAGTACCGGTGACGGTCGAGGCGGCTGCCGACGCGAGCGCACTCGGCACCGAGCACATGCTCTTCGAGGCGAGACCGAGGCCGAGGCCGGTCAGTCCGAGCGGGTCGCCGAGCGTACTTTCGAGTTGGCCAAAATTAAGCGTGCCGACGCCGAGGGTGCTGCCGCTGATTGAAGTGGCCGCATTGAAGTTGACGCCCAACTGGCGCTGGCGCTCGGCGGAGACCTCGACGATAACGGCCTGCACGAAAATCTGCACGCGCGGAGTGTCAAGGTCGTCGACAATCTGCTTGAGGGTCTGCCAATCCTGCGGCGAGGCGCTGACCACCATCGCGTTGGTCGCGGGATCGGCGGTGATATTCACAGGATATGAGAAGTCGATGCTCTTGCCGGCCGAACTGGCGGATGCCGGACCGTTGCTGCCGCCCGACGAGCTGCTGCGACTACTAAGGCCTCCGCCACCGCTTCCGCCGAAGCCGCCAGAGCCGTTGGTGCCGCCGAAGCCACCGCCGCCACTTGAACCGCCGAAGCTGGAGCTGCTGGACAGACCGCTGCTGCCAAAGCCGCCGCCCATTCCGCCGAAGCCCGAACTGCCGCCACTGGCGGCCTGGTTGAAGCTGGAGCGCCCAAGCGATCCTTTACCGGTGCTGGGCGAGAGGCTCGACGGACTGCTGCCGCCGTTGAGCAGGTTGTTAAGCACCTGGACCATCTCAGTCGCCTGCGCGTTCTTGAGCCGATAGACGTGGATTCGCGACGTGGAGAGTGGAGGATTGACGTCGAGCTTTTGAACTATGTCCTGGATCTCGCGCATCTGGAGCGGCGGCGCGGCGACGATCAGACAATTGGTGCGCTCGTCGGGGATAACTTTGTAACCCATCCCGGGCCCGGTGGCTGACGGCGCGACGCCCATCGTCGGCCGCATCGCCATCTGCGGATTGGTGCCGTTGGCGGCAACACCCATCTTCGCCGCCATCAACTGGTCGATCTCTGGGGCGATTTCGGTAGCAAACGCGAGCCTGAGCGGGATGACAACGATCGACTGCTGTTCGCCGCGCACGTCGAGGCTGCCGATAATGTCGAGCAGGCGCCCGACGTTGTATGCGTCGTCGGTGACGATAACCGTGTTGTCCGCGGGAAATGCCGCGACCAGGCCGTCGTGCGAGACCATCGGCTGGATAACGCCAATGACGGAAGCGGCGTCGATATTCTTAAGCCGCACCATCCGCGTCACGTACTCATCGCCATTGGTCTGGGCCGGAGTCTGCGATGCCGTCAGCGCGGCAGAGGAACGCACGTTGCGCGCGGGTACAATCTTGATGACGTGGCCGGCCTGGACAGTGGTGAAGCCTTTTACCTGGAGGACCGATTGAAAGATCGAATAGGCCTGCTCGGGCGTGACCTTGCTCGGCGAGATGATCGTAACCTTGCCGCGCACCGATTCGTCGATGATGAAGTTGCGGCCGGTGATCTCCGAGATAAACTTGGCCAGAACGGGAATATCCACGTTCTGGAAATTCATTGTAATCGTATTCTGAGGAGGCAGCCCGGTGGACTCGGACTCCTCAGCGAACGCGGTCGATCTGACATTTATCGCACAAATCAGGAGTGCGGCGGTAAACGCCCCGACCAAAAGACGATTCATCAGAGCAGCCTCCCCGTACCGGGTCAAAACTCAGTGAGCATATTTCACCACTGCTTCGATGCGCAACCCGGATTGTTGCAAATGTCACAGTGCTCGGCGACTATGACGATCACCAACCCGTTTTGATTCAATCGATGACCAAAAATAGAGCCGTCACTGGCGTTCTTCACGTCTCCCGATCGCGCTGTTTCGCGATTGTAAATCCTTCCACATCGCACAATATCGCCATCCAGGTGACGACTTGCCTTACGAACTGACGATTGCGCTCCGATACCTGCGGGCGCGCCGCCGCGAGCGATTCGTCTCTCTGATCGCGATCATTTCGCTGGCGGGCGTCACCCTTGGCTCGTTCGCCTTGTCGGTCGCATTGTCTGTAATGAGCGGATTCGAGATCGACCTGCGCGCCCGGCTGCTCGCGTTCACGCCGCAGATAACCATCGAGCGCAGCGACGGCGCAGTGTGGAATCCGGCCGACCTGCAGCAGAAGCTCGCGGCGATTCCGCAGGTTTCGGCGGTGGCGCCGTTCGTCACTTCGCAAGTGATGGCGGTGTCGAGTACCGATACCGGAGCGCCCGGCCTCGTGTCGGGCGGGATTCTGCGTGGCGTCCAGCCGCACGACAATCCTGTTCTCACGGAACTAAAGAAGACGCTGGAAAGCGGCACGCTCGCCGACCTCGAAACGACGCATCCGGTGACAATCGTCGACAAGGGCGTCAAGCGGCAGGTCGAGCTGCCTGGCGCGATCATCGGCAAGTCGCTCGCGTTCGAATTGGGCGTGCGGCCGGGCGACCCGGTCATACTCATTTCGCCGGCGAGCCTGGGCGCGGGAATCGGGCCGCCGCGCCTCAAGCGATTTATCGTCACAGGATTCTTTCATTCAGGCATGTTCGATTACGACTCGACGCTGATATTTGTCGCGCTGAAGGACGGGCGCGCACTGCTGGCCGACGACGCGTCCCTCGAGAGCGGGCTCGAGTTGCGGCTGTACAATATGTTCGATGCGCCGGCGGTGCGCACCAAGATCGCGGCGCTAGCGGGCCCGGGCTTCGAAGTGTCCGACTGGACGACAGCCAACGCGCCGCTGTTCTCCGCGCTCAAGCTCGAGAAGTTCACCTACTTCATGGTGCTGCTGCTGATAGTACTGGTGGCTGCCTTCAACATTATCGCAACGCTGGTAATGGTCGTGATGGAACGGCGCAAGGAGATCGCAATTTTGCGGGCGATGGGCGCAGTTGCGGCCTCGGTCGCATCGATCTTTCTTATCCAGGGCGCGGTGCTGGGCGTGGTCGGCACGGTGGTTGGCGACGGCACCGGCTTCGTGATTTCCTACCTGATAGGCAAGTATCACTTGATTCATCTGCCGGCCGACATGTTCATGGTGAGCAACGTGCCGGTGCAACTCAATCCATGGAACTTCATCGCAGTGGCAGTAGCGACGATCGCGCTATGCATGCTGGCGGCTATCTACCCGGCAATGCAGGCGACGCGTCTCTCGATCGCCGAGATACTTCGATATGAGTGAAGCGCGCACAGCGACGATTGCGAAACCTAAAACGGCGAAGGGGCGTCTAATCGAGGTGCGCGGGCTCGACAAGACATTTTACGATGCCGATCGGGAGATTCGCGTGCTGCGCCATCTCGATCTAAACGTCGAGGCCGGCGAGGAGATAGCCGTGGTCGGGCAATCGGGCACCGGCAAGTCCACGCTGCTGCACATTATCGGCAGTCTCGAAGAGCCAACCGCGGGCAAGATTTTTTTCGAAGGCGAGGATTTGTTTGCGCTCGATCAGAAATCGCTGGCGGAGTTCCGCAACCTGAAGCTCGGCTTCGTGTTCCAGTTCCATTACCTGCTGGCCGACTTCACGGCGCTGGAAAACGTGATGATGCCGGCGCTGATCGACCGAATCGACGACGCCGAGGCGAGCAAGCGCGCGGCCGAGATGCTCGAAATCGTGGGCTTGGGCGACAAGCTCAAGCGGCGGCCGGCGGAATTGTCCGGCGGCGAGCAGCAACGCGTCGCGGTCGCGCGCGCAGTAGTCCTGCGGCCGAAGCTGCTGTTGGCGGACGAGCCGACGGGGAACTTGGATCCGCAAACGGCCGCCGGAGTGCATGAACTGTTTCACAAATTAAATCGCGAGCTCGGCATCACGCTGGTGATAGCGACGCATAACGAGCAGTTAACTCGCAGCGTCGCACGCGCATTGCGTTTGAGCGAAGGAAAGCTGATCGACGAGCGCCGGTAACGCGGCGGTTTCGACAATCACGGCGTGACAGCGCGAGCCCTGTTGGTAGAAATTGGGCCGCGCGCAAGGATTCGGTTTACATGGATGGAACGATTGGCTAGTTTGGTCGCGGTTTTTGGTGCGTCTGAGTGACATCCGGAAAGTTCAACGCGCGCACTCCGCGCGCGCCGTTATTTTGCGGGCTGCGCTGTCCGTATGGTGCACTATTGCCTGCGCGCGGCGCGCTGATGATCGCGATGCTGGCGGCGTTCTGGTTGTTCGCCGCAGCGACCGCGCGCGCGCAAGGAACGCCGCAGCCGATAATCTCCAAGGTTGAGATCATCGGCAATCAACGCGTCGAGGAAGACGCGATTCGCATCCACATCACGCAGGTGGTGGGCCAGCCGCTCGATCCCGCCGCGGTAACTGCGGACATCAAAGCTATCGACCTGTTGGGTTTTTTCTCCGATGTGAGCGCGCACGTGGAGCAGCAGGGCAGCCAGAGCGTGTTGGTCTACCGGGTCAAGGAGCGCCCGCAGATTACCGACGTCAAGCTGTACGGGATGAAGGCGGTCCGCTCGAACGACGACAAGATAGTCGCCGCGATGAAGGTACAGCCCGGGACCATTCTAAATCCGGTCGCCGTCAAGGAGACCATCAACAACATCGAACAGGTGTACGCGGACAAGGGCTACACCGATGCCAAGGTGGTCTTTAAACCGATTCCGCAGCCCGACAATACCGCGTTCGGCGAGTTCGACGTTACTGAAGGGACCAAGGTCGAGATCACGAAGATCGAGTTCGTCGGCAATCACGCGTTTTCGTCGACGGTGCTCCAAAACAACATGGAGACCAGGACCTACAGCAAGCTGCTGAGCTGGCTCACGGAATGGGGCGCGCTCGATCCGAAGAAACTGCAGGCGGACATCGACCGGCTGACTGCATTTTACTACGACAACGGCTACCTCAACGTGCAGATTGCGCCGCCGCAGATAGTACGCGCCGCCAACAATATCACGGTCATCATTACTATCGACGAAGGCACGCCCTACCGCGTCGGCCACATCGACATCACGGGCAATTTGAAGTTTCCGCGCCACGAGCTGCGCCGGCTGCTGACGTTGAAGTCCGGGCAACTGTTCCGCGGCTCCAGTCTTCAGCGCCAGGTGCTGGCGCTGTCGGATTTCTACTCGAACCGCGGCTACGCCTACGTCAACGTCGATCCGCGGACTCAGTTGGTGCCGACCGTCAAGCGCGTCAACGTCATATTCGTGATCAATCCGGGTCACGAAGTTCTGATCGACCGCATCAATATCACGGGCAACACCAAAACGGCCGACAAGGTCATCCGCCGCGAAATCCAGGTGCAGGAACAGGAGCCTTACAGCGCAGAAGAGATTCGCGATTCGAAGGTGCGGCTGGACCGGCTGGGTTTCTTCAGCAGCACGCGCATCACCACCTCGCCGGCCACGCAGCCCGACAAGATCAACCTGGACGTGGACGTGACCGAGGCCAACACCGCCTCGTTCCAGGTGGCAGGCGGCTTCGACAGCTACCAGTCGCTGTTTGGCAACTTCACGCTCGGCAACACCAACCTCTTCGGCGGCGGCGAATCGCTGATCGCCAATGCGCAGATCGGCTTCCTGTTCCAGAACTACAGCGTCAGCTACACGGAGCCGTGGTTCCTGGACATCCCGCTGAGCGTCGGCATGCAGTTGTTCGACAACAAGACTTACCTGATCAGCTTCGACCAATCGTCCGCAGGCTTCACCTTGACGACGACATATCCCCTGACCGAGCTTGGCTTCAAGAAGATTGGCCCATTCTCATTGAAAGACGTCACCGCCGGACTGGGCTACTCGTTCCAGAGCATCGGAATCACGGGCCTGAATCAATTTACGACTTTCCAGATTGCGCGATATCGGGGCTACACCCAGACTTCCGAAATCACGCCGACGATACGACGCTTCACGGTGGATAATCCGACCGATCCGCGCACCGGCACCGTCGAGACGCTCAGCCTGCAGTTCGGCGGGCTAGGCGGCACCAATTCGTTCATCAAGGGCGTTGCGCATTTCAGGTATTTCTATCCGTTCCTGAAGAGCCAGACGCTGGGCACGTTCGTGGTATCGCAGGGAATCACCTACGGCATCGGGAGCAACCTCGAGAGCGGGACAGGCGGCGAATTGCCATTGTACGAGCGATTCTTCCCCGGAGGAGTCGGCGGACCGGGCGACGTGCGCGGCTATCAGCTCTATTCGCTGGGGCCACAAGTGACGCTGTTCAGCCAGAACGGCACGCCGGAGAGTGTGCAGAATATCGGCGGCAGCAAGGAATTGCTCCTGAGCAATGAGGTCACCTTCCCGATACTGTCGGGACTGGGAATCCGCGGCGTAATATTCAGTGACGCGGGGCAATCGTTCCTGCTCAAGGACGATATCCATCTGGATGATCTGCAAGCGTCGGCCGGAATTGGTGTGCGCTGGAAATCGCCATTCGGGCCGCTGGCGGTAGATATCGCTTTCCCGATTAACCCGCGGCCGGCCGACCAGCATACCGTGTTCGAGGTCGGCGCCGGCTCACCGCTGTAGATTCTTCGCGGGTATCGGCCGATACAGACGCCAAAAAACTGGATTTGATGCTCGGCGAAGTACTATTGTGTATAGTTCCCGTGCATAAGTTGCGCGCCGTGGTGACGCGTTTCTGCGTTCGATAGATCGTCAACAGGAGGCTTTCCGGGCTGTATGAGGCAACGGTTGTTCATCGGTGCGATGTTCGGTGCGTTATTGGCGGTGATATCTGCGACGACTCCAGCGCGCGCCGAACTGAAGTTCGCGTACGTCGACGTGCAGCGAGCGCTCAACGAGTGCGATGCCGGAAAGCGGGCCAAGGCCGACTTCCAGGGCCGCGTCACTTCGCTCGAGGGGCGCCTCCAGCGACAACAAAACGAGGTCCAGTCGCTCAAGGACGAGATGGAAAAGAAGGGCATGCTGATGAACGCCGATCAGCGCCAGGCCCTGCAAGACCAGTACATGGACAAGCTCAAAAACTTCGAGCGCGACTACAAAGACTCGAAGGACGAGCTGCAGGCCAAGGACCAGGAAATCACCGCGAAGATCGTGCATGACCTCGCGCAAGTCATCCGCACGCTTGGCGAACGCGACAACTACACGTTGGTTTTCGAGAAGGGATCGATCCTGTGGGGCGCGCCGGGCATCGACATCACCGATCAGGTGATCCGCGCTTACAACGCGATGCACGTGGCGATCGGCACAGTCGGCGAAGGCGCTGGCGGCGGCGCAGTCAGGGCTGCCAGCGACGATCCGGGCGCGTCGCAACCGTCGGAATTCGGATCGGAAGCGGCCAAGAAATCGACCATCTCGAAGTAGGCCGTGCGCGCAGTAATTTTCGGTGCCTGAAAATACGAAAGTTTCGGATCTCGAGCGCGTGCTGGGGCTGCTGCCCCATCGCTATCCGTTTCTGCTCGTCGATCGAATCGTCGAGCTGGTCAAAGGCCGCGTTGTAACGATCAAGAACGTCACCTTCAACGAACCGTACTTCGCCGGTCATTTTCCGGGGCATCCCGTGATGCCGGGAGTGCTGATCGTCGAAGCGCTGGCGCAGTCGGGCGCAATTCTCGCGCTGAACGAAGTCGGCGGCGATCCGACGCGCCTGTTCATGCTGACCGGACTGGACAAAGTGCGCTTTCGACGCCGCGTAATTCCCGGCGATCAGCTTCGCATGGAAGTAAAAATTCTGAAGTTTCATCGTCCGCTGTGGCGGATGCAGGCGGTGGCGCGCGTCGGCGACGAGCTGGCAGCCGAGGCGGAATTGTCCGCGATGGAAGTCGAGGAGCAAGTTCGATAGCCGGCCGAATCCATCCCTCCGCGGTCATCGACCAGCGGGCCGAGCTCGATTCGAGCGTCGAGGTCGGACCCGGCGCGGTGATTGGACCCGAGGTGAAGATCGGCGCGGGTACGGTGATCGGCGCGAGCGTCGTCATCGAGTCGCTCACTACCATCGGTCAGCGCAATCGAATTTTTCCATTCGCCGCGGTTGGTTGCGCGACTCCTGATTTGAAGTTTCAGGGTGAGCCCGCGACCCTCGAGATTGGCGACGACAACACCATTCGCGAGTTCACCTCGATTCATCGCGGCACCGAAGCCGGTGGCATGCGCACGCTGATCGGCAATCACGTGCTGGTGATGCCCTACGTGCACATCGCGCACGATTGCGTCATCGGCGACAATTGCATCCTCGTGAACTCGACCCAGCTCGGCGGACACTGCGTGCTCGAAGAATTCGTCAGCCTCGAGGGCATGAGCGGCGTGCATCAGTTCTGCCGCATCGGTGCGCATGCGTTCGTCGCGGCCGGCGCCAAGGTCGCGCAGGATGTGCCGCCCTACGCGATGGTCGCGGGCGATCGCGCGCGGCTGGCTGGAATCAACGAGATCGGACTCCAACGCCGCGGCTTCAGCGCCGAAAAGATCACGGCCATCAAGGCCGCCACCCGGACGCTGTTCTTCTCGAAGCTGCTCCGCGAGGATGCGATCGCGAAGACGCTCAAGGATTACGGCGATCATGCCGAGGTGCGCCGGCTGGTCGATTTCATAGTCAACTCGAAGCGCGGAGTCGTTGGCCGCGAGCGTGAATAAGCTCGGGCTCATCGCGGGCAACGGCGTCTTTCCGCTCGAAGTGGCACGCGCGGCGCGCGCACGCGGAACTGAAATCGTCGCTGTCGCACATCTGAATGAAAGCGATCGGGCGCTCGACTCGGTGGCCGGCGAAGTCACCTGGATCAAAGTCGGCGAGCTGCAGAAGATAATCGACGTGTTCAAAAACGCCGGCGTATCGGAAGCCGCCATGGCCGGCGGCATCTCGCGCGCGCGGCTGAAAGACTCCTTCGCGCCCGACGCGCGCGCGATGAAGATGCTCGCGGGAATCGCGCGCTTCAGCGACGACTCGGTGCTGCGCGGCGTCGCCCATGAAGTTGAAGCCGAAGGAATCAAAATGATCGATCCGGTGCCGATGATCGAGCATTGGCTCGCGCGCGCGGGCCTCGGCGCTGGTCCCGAGCCAACTCCCGCGCAAGCGCGGGATCTCGATCTCGCATTCGCGGTCGCGCGCCGCCTCGGCAGCTACGACATCGGACAAACGGTCGCCGTTCGCGACGGCATGGTCGCCGCAGTCGAAGCGCTCGAAGGGACCGACGCCGCGCTGCGCCGAGCGGCCACGCTGGTCGGCGCGGGACTCGTCGTCGCGAAAGCGGCGAAGCCGGGACAGGACCTGCGCTTCGATCGGCCCGCGATCGGACCCGCTACCGTGGAATTGCTCGCCGAACTCAAGGCGGCGATGATCGGCGTCGAAGCGGGCGTCGCGCTGATGCTCGAACCCGATCGCACGCTCGAGTTCGCGCGCGCGAAAAACGTGACGATCTACGGCTATGCCAAAACCAATGGCTGAGCTGCGCGCCGCTGTAATCGGCGCGGGACGGCTGGGCACTCTGCACGCGCGCAAGTACGCCGCAATCGCGGGTATCAAGCTCGCGCACATCGTCGATATCGACGCCGAGCGAGCCGCGGCGCTGGCGGAAGAAGTCGGCGCGTCGCCGCTCGCTGATTATCGAGCGCTCGCGGGCAAAGTGGACCTCGTGACCGTCGCGTCGCCCGGCGTGACGCATCATGAGGTCGCGTCGGCGATGCTGACAGCGGGCATCGACGTGCTGCTCGAAAAGCCGATGGCCGAGACGCTCGCGCAGGCGCGTGAACTGGCGCGGCTGGCGTCTGCCAGCGGCCGCGTGTTTCAGATTGGCCATCTCGAGCGCTTTAATCCGGCGGTCGTTCATCTGCATTCCATCGTGAAAAATCCACGCTTCGTCGAATGCCACCGGCTTGCGCCGTTCACCGAACGCGGCACCGACGTCGACGTCGTGCTCGATCTGATGGTGCACGATCTCGACGTGATCCTGTCGGTGGCGCCGTCGGAAGTCGCGTCGCTCGAAGCGCTGGGCGTCGCGATTTTGACCGATCGAATCGATCTCGCCAACGCGCGCATCCGCTTCCAGAGCGGCCTCATCGCCAATCTGGTAACGAGCCGGGTGGCGGCGCGGCGTGAGCGCAAGATTCGCTTCTTCCAGCCCGACGCGTACATCTCGGTCGATTATGAGGCGCGCAGTATCCAGCTCTATCGCAAAACTCCGCCGGCGCCCGGCGCGCAGTTCCCGACAATTTCGGCCGAACAGATCGAATTCGGCGAAGGCGATCCGCTGGCCGACGAGGTCAACGCGTTTGTCGCTTCCGTTCGCAGCCGGTCCACGCCCGCGGTCAGCGCCGACGACGGACTTCGGGTGATGGAACTGTCCGAGCGCATCAAGGAAGTGATGCTGACGGATTCGGTCGCTCCTTGACGTTCGCGATCCGCTGCGACAGCATTGGGCTGCAATGCGTTCAAGCAGGCTCAGAATTCTTGGCGGTTTGATACTCTCCGCCGGCGCCGCATTTCTCGTCTTCACCGCGAACTCCGAATGCACCATGGTGACCGGCAGCGACGAGGTTGCAATCAACGTGCCCCGGCTGAGTTCCCCCAGCGCACAGCTTTTCTGTTACAAAGATGCCGCCGGCGAACGGCTGCGCTTCGTGCTCGCGCGCGGCAACGACGGCAAAGTGCGCTCAGTCTTCGACGCCTGCCGCCAGTGCTTCTCGTACCATCGCGGCTACCGGATTGCCGGCGGTGAACTGATCTGCCGGGTGTGCGGGAATCATTACCCGATCGATCGAATGACCGATGGCAAAGCGTCATGCGTGCCCGTCAGCCTGCAACACCAAGACGACGGCGGAATCGTGCACATCAAAACGGCCGATCTCAGAGCCGGACACGCGCTCTTCTGACTATTCGAGTAGCTATAGCGAAATGAATTTCAAATACCATGTCCGCGTTCTCGCGATAGTCAGTTTCGCCGCGATGCTTGCGCTGTCTGCTTGCGGCAATCGCGAAGCCCTGGGCGACTATCCGGCAGTGAACGGAAATAATTGCCTGCCTGAGGTCAGTCTGATCGATCAGCACGGTGCATCAGTCTCGCTCGCCTCGCTGAAAGGCAAACCGGTGCTGATCGATTTTATCTACACCTCGTGCGCATCGACCTGCCCGATGCTGACGGCAAAGATGGCGGCGGTCGCACATCAGCTTGGTCCCGCTCTGGGAGCCGACGTCACGATTGTATCGATCACGCTCGATCCGGAGCACGACAGTCCTGCGGAACTCGCCAAGTACGCGAAGAGCCATGGGGCGGACGATAAGGGATGGATTTTCCTGACCGGACCGCCGGCGAAAATCGACCAGGTGCTCGCGCTGTTCAACTTACGCCGCACGCGCGAGGGCGATGGATCGATTACGCATTCGATCGAGGCATTCTTGCTCGGCGCCGACGGCCATCAGGTTCGCCAATACAGCGCTCTCGACGTGAGCCCCGACGATGTCGTCGCCGACGTTGCTCGGGCGGGCGGCAAAAGCTGAAAACTGACGCATGGCAACCTCATTGAAGATCGATCGTTATTCGATGCGGCAACTGGCCGCCGCAATGGCGCTCGTGATGGCGATTGCGAGTCTGCCGTCGATCGGCGTCATCGTAATTCCCGATCGTTCAGGCCCGAGCATCTCGCTCGACATTTGCCATCCGCTGTCATCGCTCGACGTCTCGACAGGCACCGTGCTGATCGCGCGTCCGGCCCGGCCCGAATTCGGTGAAAGATTTTTTTCAGGTGAAACATTTGCTCAGCTCGTTCCCGTTTTGAAAAGCAAGTTCGTCGAGTCTCCCGATCCGCCGCCGCCCAAGCTGTTCTCCTAGCAAGGAACTTTCACATTTTCTCAGCTGGATGATTGCTCGCGGACCTCGATGGCCAGCGAGTGCATGGTGCGGCTCGACGCGGCCGCGGTGGATGTTATGCGGAGAAAAATATTTTTCGCGATACTGTTCGCATTCGCGATGCGCGCGAGCGCGGCCTACGCGCACGGAGTTGTGGGCGACTACGTGTTCCTGGAACCGCTGATAACGGAGGACCCTACGCCTGCGAATGAACTCGATATACTTCAGCCGTCGTGGGTCAAGAGCAGTGACGCTAACGACTATTCGATCGGGTTCTCCGGCGAGAAAGTTCTCTGGATCGACGACAACGACATGCCTCGAGTCAGTCTCGCCGGCGGTACGGCGTGGCATCACGTGTCGCCGTACCAGGGTTCGAGCCACGAAGGCGTGGACAATCCGGAACTGGCCCTGAAGTTCGCCTTCTACTATTCACTGGAGCATGAGTTTCTCACCGCGGCTTCGCTGGTAGCGGATCTGCCGGTCGGCAACAAAGATATTCGCGATCAGAGCCATACCAGCCTGGGTCCGGAATTCCTTTGGGAGAAAGGCATGGGCGACCTGCCGAACTGGCCGACGCTCAAATATCTGCGGCCGCTGGGATTTCAAGGTGACGTCGGTTATTTGCCGGCCTTGGGCGGTCAGACGAGCCATGATCTCTTTGCCGACGCCGTGGTTGAATACTCGATGTCCTACCTGAGCAACAACGTCCAGGACATTGGACTCAAATGGCCCTTTCGAAACCTCTTCGTGTTCAGTGAATTCAACTACGATCAACTGATCAGAGGACCCTCGGGCCAGACCTTTCCGACAATCATGGCGACACCCGGCATCGCGTACGTCAGCTATCATTACGAACTGAGCATCGGCACGCAGTTCGCGCTGAACAATGCGACGGTGCCCGCGAATCACGCCACGATAATCGGATTGCTCGATATTTTTTACGATTCGTTTTTTCCGAAGTGGGGCAACTGGACTATCAATCGAGGATTCGGCGAATGAAGACATTGAGGGCGTGCATGTCGGTTGCGGCGCTACTGGCTATGACACTGAGTAGTCCGACTATAGCCTCGGCGCATTCGTTTCCAGAAAAGGAAACTCCAACTGCTGGAGAGAAACTCGCTTCGCCGCCGTCAGAAGTCGTGATCGACTTCGACGCTCCGATTGAGAAGCTGTTCGCCAAGCTGGAGGTGACGGGTGCCGACGGACAGAACCTGGCCGTGGGATCGCCGCAGGTGAGCGACGACGGGATCCGGTTATCGGTCAAGGTCGGCGCGCTGAAGCCCGGCGACTACCTGGTAAAATGGGCGGTCGTTTGTATCGATACCCATCACACAAACGGTTCGTACCCTTTCACGGTCGCTGGCGGGGGATCGTGAGTCCTCAGCCAATAATCGCATGGCCACTGGTGGGATCGCAGCTGCTGATATTCGGGACGACCGCTTTCGCACTGGCTGCCGCCCCGCGGGAGATGGCCGCCGGCGCTCAATGGAGCCGGAGCATGGCATCGCTGTGGCGCGCGCTCGCGCTGATCGTTCTGGTCATGTCGCCGCTAAGACTTTTGTCGATCGCGGCGGGAATGGCGGAGTCGAGCTTGAGAGACGCCGTGCCGCTGCTACCCGAAGTGATGCGCGAGACATTTGCCGGCCGCGTATGGACGTGGCGTCTGGCGACCGCGCTGTTGTTGGCGTTGGTGACGTGGATTCCCGCGCCCGGCCGTCTCGCGACGACGCTGATATTCGCAATCTCGGCCGCTCTGATCGCGATGCAAAGCATCACCAGCCACGCGGTGGACAAGGGCGCGCTCGCGATCACCGTTCACTTCGCGCATCAGGCCGCGGCGGGCTTGTGGATCGGCGCACTGGTCTCGCTGCTGATCGGCGCGACCTGGGGACGCGCGGGCGCGAACTGGCTGCGGTCGGCGACGTTGCGAGTCTCGACCATCGCAGGATGGTCAGTCGCCGCGCTTATCGTGACCGGCGTCATCAGAGCATGGTATGCGCTCGGCTTGCACCTGGACCTGCTGGTGAACTCGCTCTACGGCCGCACTCTCCTGTGGAAGGTCGGCACCGCCGGCACGGTAATTCTGATCGGCGGCTACAACAGATACCGGCTGGTCGGGTCGATCGGCGAATCCTCGGCCCGCGCGACTCTTGTCCGCAACGTCGCCGTGGAATGCGTTCTGCTTGCTGTAGTTCTTGGATGGTCGGTGGTGCTGGCGAATACTCCGCCACCGCATTGATTGAGTAACGTGCGTTTAGTCATTAACGGACCTATAATTACTAAGAGATATAAACATATGAGTAGTCACTTAAATCTCAGATCTCTCGCGATCGCAGTAGCAATAAGCATGAGCCTGATCGCGGCCGCGGGATGCCATCGCGGCTCGCAGGACAGTGCGCCCTCCGCGAGCGTTCTCACCGACACCAAGCTCGTCGATCAGAATGGTGACGCCGTCGTACTCTCGTCGCTCAAGGGCAAGCCGCTGCTGGTCGATTTCATCTACACGTCGTGCCCAGGCCCGTGCCTGATGGAGACGGCAAAGTTCGCCAACGTCGCGCTGCGGCTCGGCAACGACCTCGGCTCGAAAGTGACGCTCGTTTCTATCAGCGTCGATCCCGAGCATGACGGCCCCAAACAGTTGCTCGACTACTCGCGTCAACAGGGCGCGGATGAGAAGGGATGGTATTTTCTGACCGGAGGTCCTGGAGACGTCGACCAGGCGCTCGCGGGATTCAAGCTGAGCCGGCAAATCGAGCCCGATGGTTCGGTCGGCCACCTGGTGAATATGATGTTGATAGGGCCTGACGGACGGCTGGTGCGCGAATACAACGGCCAAATCGTAAAAGCCCAGGACATCGTCGACGACGTCAAAAAAACTTTGAACAACGGTTGAGAGGTTCAGCGTGAGACGAGCAATAATTTTCAGCTCTTCGTTCGCGGCAATCATGGCGCTGGCGTACCTGTCGCCAATGTTCGGCAGTTCGTCCGCGCGCAATGGCAATCCGCGCGGAGCAATGTGCATCGCAGGACATTGCTGCTGCACGGGACGGGCGGAGGCCGAGACCCTCGCAGCAAACGGAGCGACCGGGGCGCAGGGGCCTGGGACGCTCGACCCGAACCAGTTCGTCGGTCCTGTACGGGAAGCGTACAAATACGCGGGGCAAAATCCGGCGCTGCTGGCGCAGCTGCACTGCTACTGCGGATGCGACAAAGCGGAAGGTCATCAGAGTCTGCTCGATTGTTATCGGGGCATGCATGCGTCCGCGTGCGAAATCTGCACGGGCGAGGTGCTGCTTGCGAAGCGGATGGCCGACCAGGGTTCGCCGGTCGATCAGATTCGCGACGCGATCCGCAGGAATTTCGCGCAAGAGAATTGAAGCAGGATAATTGAACTGGGCGACGCGGGCTATTTGCCGCGCCACGTATTTCAATCACAATCGCTTCGATGCCTTTAAATGCCGAAGCTCCTCCGGCCGTTACTGCTGACCGCCTGAAGGAAACCGCGCGCAACGCCCGCATCATGATCGTTGCCGGCGAGGCGTCGGGCGATCTCCATGGCGCCGATCTGGCGCGGGAGATTCTCGCGCGAGACCCGTCGTGCGAGCTGTTCGGAATCGCGGGCGAGAAAATGCGCGCGGCCGGTGTGCGCGCGATTGTCGAGATGGAGGATATTCACGGCCTCGGACTCTCGGAGCTGACCTCAACCATCGGCCGCACGATCGGCGCGTTCCGCGCGCTGCGGCGAATCATCCGGCGCGAGAAGCCGGCCTTGGTGATTCTGATTGACTACGCGGAGTTCAACCTGATTCTTTCCGGCACTGCACGGCGCAACGGCGTGCCCGTCCTCTACTACATCACGCCGCAAGTGTGGGCATGGCGCCGCGGCCGCATCGACAAGCTGGTCGATCGCGCCGACAGGCTCGCAGTAGTGCTGCCGTTCGAGGCCGAACTGTTCCATCGCGCGGGCGATCGCGTTTCATTCGTCGGGCATCCGTTGCTCGATCGAATCGCCGCCGATCACAGCCGCGACGAGACGCTGAAGCGCCATGGATTCCCGCCGCGCGCACGGATCATCTCGATTCTGCCTGGCAGCCGCCGCGCCGAAGTTCGCTACCTGCTCGAGCCGATGGTCAGCGCAGCGCGGATTATCGCGCGCGATCACAATCTTGAAATTGCACTCGCGCTGGCGCCCACGTTGACTGAAGGAGAGCTCGCCGAGGTGGGACGCGCGGATCTCGCCGGAATCAAGATCGTCGAGAACGATACCTACAACATCGTCGCGGCGAGCGAGCTCGCTCTGGTCGCGTCGGGCACCGCCACGCTGGAGACTGCGCTGCTCGGATGCCCCGAGGTCATCGCTTACAAAGTGTCGCCGCTTACCTATATCCTAGGGCGGATGCTTGTAACGGGAGTGGATTTTATCGGGATGCCGAATATCCTGGCGGGGCGGCAGATCGTGCCGGAACTGATCCAGCGCGACGTGACAGTGGAGAAGCTCGTACGTGCGGCCGAGCCCCTGCTCAGCGAAACGATTCGCGCCGAAACAGTGTCCACGCTGAAAGCATTGCGCGAGAAGCTCGGATCACCCGGCGCGGCGGGACGCGTCGCGACGATTGCGCTCGAGATGATCGCGTCCAGGGCCACTGCATGAAGTTCCTCACCCCACTGCAATGGCGGCTGTTCGGCTATCTCCGCCGATACCTATTCCCATACGTGCTGTTGCTCGGCATCGCCATGGGACTGCTGTCGGCGGCCAGCGCCGGCATTCCGCTCATCATCAAGATGGTGGTGGATCTCGTCACCAATCTCAAAGTTTCGAATCAGCTCGATGCGCACGGCGCGATGAAGCTGCGGGAATACTCGCTGGTGCTCGCAGGATTGTTTTTGCTGCGCGCGATCGCGAATTTTGCCGACGACTATTTGAGCGCGTACATATCCCAGAAGTTGACGATGGACATTCGCGCCGATCTAAATGAGAGCCTGCAGCGTCAGTCGCTGAATTTCTTCAACCGCACTCCCACCGGCGTGATGGTTTCGCGAATTATCAGCGATGTCGGGCTGGTGGTGACCAGCCTCAGCAGCGGCGTGTTCTCGATTTTCGGCGACGGCATGTCGCTAATCTTTCTGCTGGCGACGGCCTTCTGGCTCGACTGGCATCTCGCGATTCTCGCCTTCATCGGCTTCCCGATCGTGGTTCTGCCAATCGCAAGTCTTTCGAAGAAAGTTCGCCGCGAGACCAAGAATCAGCAAAAGCAGTTGAGTGGCTTGCAGTCGCTGTTGGTTGAAACCTTCCAGGGAAATCGCGTCGTCAAAGCCTTCGGCATGGAGGATTACGAGCGTGCGCGCTTCAATCGCGAGCTCAAGCGGCTGTTCCGGATCTTCATGCGGGTGGCGCGGATCAAGGCTTTCACCGGACCGTTGATCGAGGCGCTGGGCGCGATCGCAGTGGTCGCAGTGGTGTGGTGGGCAGTGGGATCGCTGCAAACGGGCACGCGCACGCTGGGACAATTCGCGGGATTCTTCACGACGATGATCCTCGTCTATCGGCCGTTCAAGGCGCTCGGCAAAACCAACAACAGCATTCAGCAGGGGCTGGCCGCGGCCGAGCGCGTCTTCGAAATGATGGATCTGCCGAGTGAGGTTCCCGACGATCCGAACGGAATCGAGCTGCAGCCGGGTCCGCACAGCGTCGCCTTCGAGAACGTCAGCTTTCGCTACGGCGACGAATGGGTGTTGCACGACATCAACCTGGAGATTGGGAAGGGCAAGGTCGTCGCGCTGGTCGGGATGAGCGGCGGCGGCAAATCCACGATGGCGGATTTGATTCCGCGCTTTTACGACGTGCAAGAGGGACGCGTCACAGTCGACGGGATCGACGTGCGTAAACTTCGGCTTAAGTCTCTGCGCGCCGAAATCGGACTGGTGACGCAGAGCACGTTTCTGTTCGACGACACGATTCGCGCCAATATCGCATACGGCAGCAGCGACAAACATCTCGAGCGCGTGATCGCGGCCGCCAAGCTGGCCAACGCGCACGATTTTATTTCACGGTTGCCCAACGGCTACGAAACGATGGTGGGCGAACTGGGCGTGCGAATGTCGGGCGGCGAGCGTCAGCGAATCGCGATCGCGCGCGCGCTGCTCAAGGACGCGCCGATTCTTATCCTCGACGAGGCAACCTCTTCCCTCGACTCTGCCGCCGAACGTTCCGTGCAGGAAGCGCTCGAGCATCTGATGGCCAACCGCACGACGCTGGTTATCGCCCATCGACTGTCCACCGTCCGCCGCGCGGATCGGATCGTCGTGGTCGTTCACGGACGAATCGTCGAAGACGGCACGCACGACGAATTATTTGCGCGCGGACAGGAATACCGAAAGCTCTACGACCTGCAATTCATGTCGCCTGAAGAACTGGCCGGTAACGGTGGTCTCGTCAACTGAATCCTCGCTACGCTCTGTCTTCTGAACGCACGCGTGCAGACGAGGCCCCAATTCTAAGCGCACTGTACAATTTCTTGTGGTATCCGGCGCTGCCGTTCGCGTTGATCGCCGCGCATCCGGCGACCATGCGGGACTATCGCGAGCGAATGGGCCGCGGCGATTTTCCGAAGACAGCAGGCGCGCCTCGAATGTGGATTCACGCGGCTTCTGTCGGCGAGATCGAGGCGATTCGGCCGGTCGCTATCGGCCTGCTTGGACGCTATCCCGGCGCGGTCATGACGATCACCACGATGACGGCGGCGGGACGCGAGGCTGCGATGCGACGAATCCCTGGCGCGAGCGCCTGGGTGCTGGCGCCGCTCGACAATCGCCGTGCGGTGCGATCTTTTCTCGAGCGCGTGCGGCCGGATGTGGTGCTGATTACCGAGACTGAGATCTGGCCGAATTACTTCATCGAATCCGCGCGCACAGGGGCAAAGATTGCGGTGGTCAACGGCCGGATATCCGAGCGATCGATGGGTCGTTACATGCGCGTGCACCACCTGTTTCACGATGCGCTCGGCCAGGCGCACCTGATTTTGACGCAGAGCAAGGAAGACGCGCGGCGTTATGCGAAGTTCGATCTCGCCACAAAGATAATCGTCAGCGGCAACACCAAAATCGAAGCGCCGGAGACGGAGATGGCGAGTGAGGAGGCAATCCGCCCCGAGCTTTTGGCATTCGCGTCCGGCCGTAAAATTTTGGTCGCGGGTTCGACGGCGCCGGGTGAAGAAGCGATCATCGTGAACGCATACCGTAGATTGCGCAAGGAATTTCCGCAGCTCGCGCTGACGATTGCGCCGCGCCATCTCGACCGCAAGCCGGAGGTGGAAAATGCACTGCGTGCGGCCTCGCTCGAGTACGTGAAGGCGTCGGAACTCAATTCAACGACGGCGGTGCGCGATGCCAACGTGTTGATCCTCGACACGATGGGCGAGTTGCGCAGCTTCTATCGCCGCGCAGCGATCGCATTCGTCGGTGGCAGCCTCGCGCCTGGCCGCGGCGGACAAAACCCGGCCGAGCCCGCGATGGTCGACGTCCCGGTCCTCATTGGTCCGTATCACGAAAACCAGCAGGCGATAGTGTCATCGATGGTGAGTGCGCGTGGCGCGCGAATCGTCAAAGACGCGCGCGACATAGTCAGCGAGACTTCGAAGTGGCTCGGCGACGATGCGGCGCGAAAGGCAGCCGGCCGAAGTGCGCATGCGGCAGTCAGTCGAGGATCCGGCGGCGCGCAGATCGCCTTAAAGCATCTCGAAGCGCTCATTAGTCTCGGCTGACCGATGCCGTCCAGTGAGCCGAGTCCGCGCCGTCCGCGAATCGACCGATTGTGGGATCGGGATCTTCCGCTTCGCCTGCTTCCGGTGTGGCTCGGACTGTCGGCTGCGGCAGGCTTCTACCGATTGGGAGTGGGCGCGCGCCTGTTGTACTGGCGGATGATGAGACGCCCGACTCCGGTGCTGACGGTGAGCGTCGGCAATCTGACGGTCGGCGGAACGAGCAAGACGCCGTTTACATTGTTTCTCGCGAGGCGCTTGCAGAGCCACGGCCTTCGCGTCGGAATCGTGAGCCGCGGCTACGGACGGACGCGATCAAAAGAGCCGGCCGAGCTGGTGGCTAATGGAGGCGTGTTGAAAGTCGCGCTGGAAGATGCGGGCGACGAACCTGCCATGATGGCGAAGTCGTTCAGCGGCCCGATCGCGGTTGCACGGCGGCGCCTCGATGGCGTCGAGCTGCTGAGCAAGCTCGGCCCGCTCGACGCGGTGATTCTCGACGATGGCTTTCAGCATCTGCGCCTCAGTCGCGACGTCGATCTCCTGCTGGTCAGCAACGAGCGCGGCTTCGGCAACGGCTGGATGCTCCCGGCAGGCCCGATGCGCGAATCGATTCGAGCGGCTGGGCGTGCGGACGCGATCATCGTGATGAGCTCTGGCGGCGGCGCGTCGGCAATTCGACCGTCGCAGATGAAGAAGCTGACGGCGCATACTGTGCTTCACGCGTCCGTGCGGCCGCGGGCGTTGCTGATCGCCGAGAATGGAGAATGGCGCGAAACGCCGCTGGGGCTGGGCGGGCGGCGCGTGCTGGCTGTAAGCGGTCTGGCGGATCCGAGCGCCTTCTACGCGATGCTGCGCGAGCTCGACGCAGAGCTGGTCGGCGTTTTCGAATATCCGGATCATCACGCCTACACCAACGCCGATTGGCAGGCTATTGTGAATGCGATGCGCGACACCGATCTCGTAATCACGACCGAGAAGGACCTGGTCAAGCTGGAGCGGTTTCCGTTCCCGCGCGATTCGCTATACGCTCTCAGGCTCGAAGTGACGATGGATGCGGCCGACGCGCGCGCGCTTGACGAGTTGATACCGGCGCGAGTTACCGCGGCGGCGAGTGCGGCAGACGCGTGATATTTAAGAAAGTGCTTGGAGGATTTCCGCGATGGCGCTGAGTCAGGAACTGCTCGACATCCTGGCGTGCCCGAAATGCAAGGGCGACCTGCATCTGAACGACAAGCAGGACGGCTTGGTCTGCAACGCGTGCAAACTGCTGTATCCCGTGCGCGACGACATTCCGATCATGCTGATCGAGGAAGCCAAACCGATCGCGTGACCTCGCCGCGGCCCGCCTGCCCGCGATGAAAACGATCGACGCGACGCGCGCCCGCCAGTTCGCATGGCTCGCAATCGGCGCGTACCTCGTCGGACTTGGCATCTCGGCAACACTGCGGTCGCAGGGCGACTTCAACGTTTACTATCACGCGGGACGCCGCGTCCTTCACGGCGCCGCGATCTATCCGCCCGACGACTCCGATCGCTTTCTCTACGCGCCAATCTTCGCGATCGGTTTCGCACCGCTCGCGGCACTCCCACGCCATCTTGCGCAATTTGTTTTCTTCACGATCAACGCATTCTCGCTGATTGAATTGATCCTTGGCGGGGGCGTGATCCTGTTCGGGCGCGAGCGACAATTGCCGGCCGCGCTGATCGTCGGCCCGGCGCTGTTGTCGTTTCGGTTCATCGACAACAATTTCGAGCACGGGCAGATAAATCTCCCGACACTCGCGCTGATCGTGTGGGCAATCATCTATGCCGACGAGACTCACGATGCGTGGGCCGGTCTGATGCTCGCGGCCGCGATGCTCATCAAACCGTTCGCCGTGCTCGCCGCGCTTCATCTCGCGATTCGGCGGCACTTTGCGGCGCTCGGTTGGGCGATGCTGGCGGGAATCGCATTACTGGTTGTGCCAATCCTAATCTTCGGGCCGCGCGGTTGGCTCGATCAAACCGTCGCGTACGCGACCGCGATCGCTTCGATGACGAATCGATATCGCACAATGCTCACGAACCAGTCCGCAGTATCTGCAGTCGCGCGCCTGATGAGTCTTCGCGTCGGCACTGACGCGGAAACGTCTCCGGTCGCGACTATTGTCGGAATGGGACTCGAGCTGGCGCTCGTCGCGGCAGTGTCGCTCTGGGACTGGAAGAGCACTGATCGCGGAAATCTCGCGAGTAGACTCGCACTGTGCGGATTCTTCTGCCTGATGCCGTCGTTCGCACCGATTTCGTGGAAGAGTTACTACGCCGCAATGCTGGTACCGTACATGGCATTGACCGCGGCGTTGTGGACGGACAGAGCGGCCGGCAAGCGCGCGCTGATTTTCGTGTGGACGCTGTTCGGGCTTTCCGTACTGCTCAACCTGGCGACGGGGAACTATATGAACCGCATCGCCCTCTTCTACTCGGCGCATTTCGTTTCATCGCTGTTGGCACTCGCCGCCCTGTTCGCTCTGTGGCGCACCAACGAGGCGACCCCGGCGTGAGACCGCCTGCGCAAATGGGGTGGCGGTCCGATCCGAACTTCTCGACGTTCAAGCTCGGACGCCGCGAGCTCGTGATTCATCGCGATATAGCATCACATGCCGCGGAAATTCTGCAAAAGCTAGACGCGCTCGCATCGGCTTCGGAAGCGGGCGTGGGCAATCGCAAGAGCGCGTTTAGAATGCAGCTCGACGACGAACTCGAACTGTATGCGCGCTGCGGACGCCGTGGCGGATTGATTGCTTCGATCCTCAGCGACGTTTACGTCGGCATCGCACCGCGCCCACTCAATGAACTTGCCGTAACCGTCGAGGCGATGAAGCGCGGAATTCCGGTAGCGGAGCCGATGGGCGCGATGATCGACTGGATCGCTCCCGCGCTCTATCGAGGATTTTTCCTGACGCGCGCGGTACGCGGAATGACGCTGTGGCAATTCATCAAGACCGACGACGATCCGACAGTTCGCAGTCACGTTCTCGCGCAAGCGCGCGCCGCGATCGACGCGATGCAGGCCGAAGGGCTCTTTCACGCCGATCTCAATCTGCACAACCTGCTGGTGACGCAAGTGCGCGACAGCTTCACGGTGATTGTCATCGATCTCGACAAGGCGCGGCTCTTCGATACGCCGCTGTCGGCTGCGCTGCGCCGCGCGAACGCCGCGCGGTTGCTTCGCTCCGCACGCAAGCTCGATCCGTCGGGACAATATCTCGACGCTGCCGCGCTGGCGATTCTAACTTCGCAATGAATTCACGCGCGCTTGAGCGCGATCGCATCGATCTCGATCCGCGCCTTGCGTGGCAGCGCCGCCACTTGAACCGTCGAGCGCGCCGGATATGGCGCCTCGAAATGCTCTCCATAAATTCGGTTCACAATCTCGAACTCACCTAGATCGATCATGAAGATGGTCGTCTTGGCGACGTCGACGAAATCCAATCCTGCCGCCGCCAACACTTCGCCGAGATTTTGCAGCACGCGGCGCGTCTCGAATTCGATCCCGCCTTCGACAATCGTGCCCGACGCCGGGTCGAGCGCGATTTGCCCTGAGCAGAATACCAATCCGTTGTGCTCGACCGCCTGCGAATATGGACCGATCGCGGCCGGAGCCTGCCTGGAATGAATCGAGATTTTCATCAGTAGCGGCCGCCGTTCTGTTGGCCGAGCCGCGACACCCGCATCACGCCGTCGATCGCGCCAATCGAGTTCATCAGGTTGTTCAACTGCCGCGCGCTGGTGACGCTGACTTCGAACACCGCCAGCGCGCGCCCGTCAGCCCCGTGAGTCTTCACTTCTGCGGTCGAGATATTCACGCCCGCCGACGCGATCGCCTTGGTCATCGCGGCGAGCAGGCCCGGCTGATCGGCGCACAGCACTTCGAGACGAATCGGACGCGGCGCCTCTTCACCGTCCTTCCACACCACCGGCACGCGCCGCTGCGGATCGGTGTTGAGTGCATGCGGGCATCCGGCGACGTGCACCGTGACGCCGCGCCCGCGCGTGATGAAGCCGGTGATCGCTTCGCCCGGGAGAGGATTGCAGCATCGCGCGAAGCGCACCAGCATGTCGCCGACGCCCGAAACCACGACAGCGCCGCTGGCGGATTTGCGCGCTTCCTTCGCGGCACGTTCGCGCTGTGCGGGTCCCAATGGCGTGGGCGGTTTCTCGGGACGATAGATCTTCAGTTCGTCGGGCGTGAGCAGTTTCGCGAGTACTTGCGCGGGCGTGATTATTCCGTAGCCGACCGAAGCAAGCAGTCCATCAACGTCGCGCTGCGAAAATTCCGGAAGCACCGCGTCGAGCCGCTTGTTCGATCTCAACTGCGTAACGCTGAGCCTGAGCGGTTCGAGCTCGCGATCGATGAGCGATATTCCGAGGTCGCGCGAGCGCTCCGCTTGCTGATTGCGCAGCCATTGGCGGATGCGCGATTTTGCGCGTGCGGTCGCCGCATAGTTCGTCCAGTCCTTGCCCGGCACCTGCTTCTCTGACGTGAGCACCTCGACCGTGTCGCCCGATCGGAGCCGGTAGCGCAGCGGCACCATGCGCCCGTTGACGCGCGCGCCGGCCAGATGATTGCCGACCTGCGAATGGATTCGATAGGCGAAATCGATCACCGTCGAGCCGAGCGGAAAATCGAACACGTCGCCCTTGGGCGTGAAGACGAAAACCTCCTCGGGAAACAGATCGTCCTTGACCGTCGACAGAAATTCCTGCGGGTCCTTCAGATTCTGCTGCCATTCGATCAGCCGCCGCAGCCATGCGAAGCGCTCGGTGTCCTTGAGCTCGCGCGAGTTGCCGTCTTTGTAGCTCCAATGCGCCGCGATTCCTTCCTCCGCCACCTTGTGCATTTCGCGCGTACGAATCTGCACTTCCATCCGCTGGCCGCGCGGCCCGATCACGGTGGTGTGCAATGACTGATACATGTTGGCTTTGGGCAGCGCGATGTAATCCTTGAAGCGCCCCGGTACCGGCTTCCAGTTAGCGTGCACGACGCCCAGCGCCTCGTAACATTCGCGCACCGTGTCGACGATGATGCGGAAGGCGACCAGGTCGTAGATTTCCTCGAAGCTGAGCCCCAACTCCTGCATCTTGGAATGAATCGAAAAAAAGTGCTTCGGCCGCCCCGTGACCTCCGCCGTCACGCCGCTGTCGGATATGCGGCGCGACAGGATCTCGATCACGTTCGCGATATACTCTTCGCGCTCTTTGCGCTTCTCGGCAACGAACGCCTTCAGCGTCTGGTATGCGGTTGAATTCAGATAGCGAAACGCCAGGTCTTCAAGCTCCGATTTGAGCCAGTAAATTCCAAGGCGATGGGCGATCGGCGCGTAGATTTCCATCGTCTCACGCGCGATTTCCTGCTGCCGGTCCGGCCCGAGATGATCGAGCGTGCGCATGTTGTGCAGGCGGTCGGCGAGCTTGATCAGCACGACGCGAATGTCGTTCGCCATCGCGATGATCATCTTGCGGAAATTCTCGGCCTGCTTTTCCTCGCGGCTCTGGAACGTGATCTTCGAAACCTTGGTCACGCCGTCAACCAGCTGCGCAACCTCGGGGCCGAATGCCGTCTGAACTTCCGCGAGCGACGCGTGCGTGTCCTCGACCACGTCGTGCAGCAAACCCGTCACAATCGAAGGCACGTCGAGCTTGAGCTGCGCGATGATCGTCGCGACGTTGAGCGGATGCGTGACGTAGGGCTCGCCCGACTCGCGCTTCTGATCGATGTGCATCCGCGCCGAGTAGTCATAGGCGCGCCGGATAAGCCCGATGTCGGCCTGCGGGTTGTAGCTCAGCACCCGCCCGATCAGGCCGGTGAGTTGGTCTGGCTCACTGCTGCTTTGCGCTAACTCTTCCACGGCGCCAATTCGCCGCGGAGACGGCTAACCTTCAGCCGCTCTGCGTTTACAATCGTTTCGAGCCGCGCGACCGACTTGGGAATTTCGGCGTTGATTATCAGGTAGTCGTATTCGGGGTAAGCCTCGGCTTCTTCGCGCGCTTTGTTGAGACGGTGCTGAATTTTCGATTCGTCCTCGGTCGCGCGCCCGCGCAAACGTCCCGCCAGCTCTTCGAGCGTCGGCGGCAATACAAAAATGGAAACCGCGTCGTGCGGATACTTTGCACGAATCTGCCGCGCACCCTGGATGTCGATGTCGAGCAGGATGTCGCGGCCCGACGCGATCGCTTTATCGAGCGGCGCGCGTGGCGTGCCGTACGAGGATTCGAACACACGCGCCCACTCGGCCATCTCGCCGGATGATTGCCTGCGTATGAACTCTTCCTCACTCACGAAGCTGTAATCGACTCCGTCTACCTCTCCGCCTCGCGGCGCGCGCGTCGTCAACGATATCGAAAACCCGAGGCCCGCGATCTCGCCGAGCGCCGCGCGGGAAAGCGTCGTCTTGCCCGCGCCCGACGGCGCCGAAAGGATGAAGACTATACCGCGCCTCGGCGGTAAAGAATCGTCTGATTTCAAAAGTATCGAAGCCATCGACAAGGCGCAAAGCCCCTTCCACTATATACTATTCGACGTTCTGGACCTGCTCGCGCATCTTTTCCGCCTCTGCTTTAACTTCAACCGTTACTTGAGATAACGCCGCGTTCTGCGACTTCGATCCCATCGTATTCACTTCCCGGTTGATTTCCTGCAACAGAAACTCGATCGACTTCCCGACCTGTCCCTTGCGCTTGAGCAACGCCTTCAGCCCTTCGAGATGTGTCTTGAGCCGCGTGATCTCTTCGCTGATATCGCCGTGCTGCGAAGCCGACGAGGCCTCTTCATACAGCCGTTTCTCGTTTACCGGCAGGTCTTCGAGCAGTTCGCGGATGCGCTTGTGGAAGTTTTCCATGATCTCCGACCGCGTCTGCTCCGCCAACCGTTCGATCTTCGGCACTGCCGCTTCGATCGCGCGAACCCGCGCCGTAAAGTCGTTGTGCAGGCTGCGGCCCTCGCGCACGCGCTCCGCCTCCAGCGCCTTCAATGCGCCGGCCAACGCCTTCTGCCCCAGCTTGAACGCAGTGCGCGAGTCGTGCTCCTCCTCGACCACGTGAAAAATCTCAGGCCGATTCAAAATCGATCCGATATCCGGATCGCCGCCAAGGTGAAGCTGCTTGCCTAGCCGGCGCAACTCGCCGACGTACAGATTGGCGAGCCGGTCGTTCACCTCGAGCCGCACCGGCGGCGGCTTCAGCGCTACCGACTTGATAAAAATTTCGACGCGTCCGCGGGCGACGACACCCTGCACCGCCTTGCGAATCTCCGCCTCATGCTCACCCCATCCGCGCGGCACCGCGAGCTTGAGCTCGAAAAATCTTTGGTTGAGCGCGCGCACTTCGGCAATCACTCGCGTGCCGTCATGTTCGGCGATCGCCCGGCCGAATCCGGTCATGCTTTTCATGCTGCTCCGCCTCCCCTTCCTTCCCGCGCTTTTCTCAAGCATGCGCGATAGATCTCGAGTGTGAGCGCGGCCGTCTCTGCCATCGAATAATTTTCCACGGCGCGTGCCCGCGCCGCCGCGGCCATCTCCGCCCTCAGCCCCGGCCCACCTGCCAGCCGCGCAATCGCCGACCCAATCGCCGCCGGATTCGCCGGCGGCACGAGGATCCCGGTGCGATCGTCTTCGACTACTTCACGCAACCCGCCGACCTCGCTCGCGATTATCGGGAGTCCGACCGCCATGGCTTCCAGAGCGGCCACGCCGAGTCCCTCCTTCACCGACGGCATCGCGAACACATCCGACGCCCACAGCAGTTCGCGCGCGTCTTCGATTCTGCCGATCAGCTTGATGCGCCCAGGAATTCGCAGCAGTGCGATTTCGGTATCGAGTATGCTTCGAATCGCACCCTGCCCCGCGATCAAACATTTCACGTTGAGAGATTTCCGCGCCGCCGCCAATGCTCCAGCCGCCTCAATCAGATAGCGATGCCCTTTGCGAACCTCGAGCGCACCGACCGCCGAAATGACAAAATCGTCGTCCGTGATTCCGAGCGCGCTGCGTGCAGCCGACCGTTCCTCCCGTGTCGGCGGCCGGAAGCGCTCGCAATCGACGCCGCTGTGAATGACAGTCACTCGCCCGCGATCGACGCCCGCGGCTGCCAGCGAATCTGCCACGCCACCCGATATCGCAATCACGCCGTCAACCGCCCGATTGAACAACAGCGGAGCGAAGACCCGGTTGGGCCTGTAGTCCATGCGCCGCGTGACGATCAGCGCACTGCCAAAACTGCGCGCAAACGGCGCCATCGAATGCGCGCGCGAAGTATGGAAATGCACCACATCGTAGCGTTCGCGTTTGAGAATCGCGCGCAGCCGGACTCCGGCTGGAAGGTCGATTGCATTGCGGATGTGAAGCGGATGACACTTCACCCCTGCAGCCGTCGCCCGCTCCCAAAGCCGCCCTGCGGGATCGCAAATCAACTCTGCGCGATTGCCGGCGCCGGCCAGCGCGAGCGTCAATGCCAGCACCTGCGTCTCGCCGCCGGCGAAACCCAGCTCGGGATCGACGCCCACTACGCTCAGCGGTTGGGCGTCTGCTGTGTCGCTGTCGGCGGTCACTTGGTAGGCGTCGTCATCTTGAACCGTCTGCTGCATCTTACAGTTAAGGCCGCATCAATCGAAAAATCTGTAATACAGGATCGCACACACAGCTGTCAGCGCGTCGCGGATGCCGATTTTCTTGCCCTCTTCGTAGGTCCGTCCCGAGTACGAGACCGGCACTTCGTAAATTCGCCAGCGCGCGCGCGCCGCCTTCGCCGTGATCTCGGGCTCGAACGTGAAACGATTGGCCGTGAGCTTGAGCATCATCAACTTCTCGCGCACGAAGCCCTTCATCCCGGTCTCCATGTCGGTGAGATTGAGATCGCTGATCATGTCGGAGAGCAAAGTGACCGCGCGGTTCGCCACGTAATGCCAGAAAAACATCACGCGATGCGGCCCCGAGAGGAAGCGCGATCCGTAAACCATGTCGGCGCGGCCATCGAGCAGCGGCGGGATCATTGCCGCGTAGTCCTTCGGATCGTATTCAAGGTCGGCGTCCTGCACGAACAGGTAGGGATTCTTCGCCGCCGCAAAGCCCAGCCGCAGCGCAGCGCCTTTGCCGCGGTTGACGCTGTGAAAGAAGCATTGCACGCGCGGATGACTGAATTCGCGCAGAAATTTCGCAGTGCCGTCAGTCGATGCGTCGTCAACCACGATGACCTCGGTATCGAATCCGCAATCGAGCACCCGCTCGATCACCCGGCCGATGGTCGCCGCCTCGTTGTACACCGGAATCACGACGGAGATTTTCGTCTCCTCATTCATCAGTTGCTCCGTACCTCCCGCCGCGGTCCCAGCGACTCCTCCACGCGCGCGGTGACGCCGAATTTCCGATCTTGTTCGATTCTGCCGCGAAGCATCGCAGCGACACGCCGCCGTTCCGACTTTCGCCGTCGCGCCGGAATCGCAGCCGCATAGCCGCACCAGACGCGCATACGATCCGTATTGGTGACGCCGAAGAGTTCAAGATGCCCGAGTTGAACCAGGTTGCGCATCCGCGGACGCGCGAAGCGGCTCATGATCGTGCGCCGCGTGCGCTCATGATCGATAAACACGAATTGCGGCGGCTCGACACCCGTGACGAAAATGTTGAACGGCGACAGGTCGCCATGGATGTAGCCCGCGCGATGCAGCCGCGCGACCTCCGCGCCCAGCGCGCGCAATACGACGCGCCGGGCAGCCAGCCTCGCCCGCTTCAAGTGACGCGCGACGCTGTGTCCCTCGACGCGCGCGGTCACGATAATCTCGCGGCCTCCGCGCCGCTCGGCGCCGAGCAGCAGGATCTCCGGCACGCCCACGGCGTCGGCCCGCAGATGCTGCGAGATCGACGCAACATGCGCCGCACGCCGGCGCTTGAATATCCACCTGATGCGGTTCAGCCCGCGAATCGGATCGAGCACTTTGAAGTACGCGTCCGGACCGCCCGCGTGATCGAGATGCGCGAACCAGGTCTCGGCGTGACGCGATCGGCGCACCCGAATCGCCAGCGTGCCATCAATCGCGGCGAACGCGGAATCGATCAGCCGTTCGCGCAGCTCCTCCGAGTATCGCGCGTCGTAGTCGGGCAGGAAGAACGTCCATCCTCCGCGCGTCAACGGCACCCCGTCAAAGCCCGTCAGCCAGAGGCTCATCGCGCCACACCGTCCCGCCGAATCGCGAGTGCGCGCCTCACGTTCGCGCCGACTTCTTCCGGGGATATTCGCCGCATGCATTCGCGCCCGATTGGGCATTGACGAAGATAGCAGGGATGACAGGGAATCGCGCCGCTGATCGCGAAGTCGGCGAACCCCCACGGCGCCGACCGCTCCGCCGCCGTCGCGCCCCACAACGACACCACCGGGCATCCCACCGCGGCGGCGATATGCATCGGGCCCGAGTCGGGTCCGAACGCGGCAGCGCATTCGGGAAAAATCGCAATCAGATCGCGCAGCGAAGTCCGCCCCGCCAAATTGAGCGCCGCTGCGCCGTCGAGGTGCCGCATAACTTCATCGGCAAGCTTCGTTTCATCGGGACCGCCAAGCAACAACGGAAACAACGCCGGGCTGTCGCCGTCGCGACGAGCAAGTCGGCCAATCACCGCCGCGGTCGATTCGGGAAAATAGATGCGGCTCGGCCACGACGACCCCAGGATCACGGCAACGATCGGACGCGGCACGTCGCGAAGCATCTCTCTCGCCCGCGCGCGTTCGTCATCGGTCGCAGCGAGTCCAAATTCGATCGGCGCAGGCGCGAGTCCCAGCGCGTCGCCAAACGCCTGGTACTGCATGAGCTTGAGCCGCATGTTCGGCTGCGGCGCGATCTGATGATTCGAGAAGAGGTAGTTGAACTCTTTGGTGTTGGACGCGGCGAATCCGAAACGATCGCGCGCGCCCGAGATTCGCGAGGTTAGACCACTCTTGAGATGACGCTGAAGATCGATGACGAGGTCGAAATGACCTCTGCGGATTCGCCCCAGGAATGAAGGAAAGGTCCACGGCGCGTGCGCGCGATTGTACTCGATGATTTCGTCGAGCCACGGATGATGTTCGAGCACCGCCCGTGACTTGGGTTCCACCGCCCACGCGATGTGCGCGTCGGGCGACGCATGGCGAATGCGGCCGAGCAACGGCAGCGCGCGAACCACGTCACCGATCGCGCCTAGCAGTACGATCAACACACGACGCGGCGGCGCGATTTGCGGGGCAATGGCTTCAGGAGAGGACATTTTGAGATTGGTCGAGGCCAGCTTCAGCTCCAACGCTCGATGATAACGACGCGGACCGGCGCCGCAAAGACCGTCTGCGCAATTGTTTGCCACGTCGGCGTCCGCATATAGAGTGGCGCTGGATGGCGAAGGAAATCCTCATTTGACCGACCAACCGCGCAATCTGCAGCCCCAGGTCGCCGGGCCAATCGCGCTTGCGCTGCTGATCGTGATCGGATTGCTCGCCATTCATAGCATCGAGCCTCTGCCTGCCGCCGATGCGAATGCCCCGCTCGAGGAATTTTCCGCAGCGCGCGCAATGCACGACGTGCGAGAGATCGCAAAAGCGCCGCGCATGCTCGGCTCAGCCGAAAACGATCGCGTGCGCGCTTACCTCGTCGGGCGCTTGCGAGAACTCGGCGCGTCTCCCGAAGTTCAGACTGCGACCGTCGCGCGGCACACTCAGTCTGGGCCGGACACCTGGGCGATCGTGAACAACGTCGTAGCAAAGATCCCCGGCACGAACCCGACCGGCTCGGTGCTGATGGTTGCGCACTACGACTCGGCGCCAAGCGGACCCGGCGCCGCCGACAACGCCGCATCCGTCGCCGCAATCCTCGAGGCGATGCGTGCGCTCAAGACCGGGCCCGCGGCGCGCAACGATCTGATCGTTCTATTCACCGACGGCGAAGAGCTTGGCCTGCTGGGCGCCAAGGCTTTCGTCGAAAAGCAACTGGCGCTCAGCAACATCAAGGTCGTGCTGAACTTCGAGATGCGCGGCGATCACGGACCGTCGATGATGTTCCAGTCTAAGTCGCAACATTCGTGGCTCGCGGTCAGGAGGCCAATTCCGCCGTCGAGCTCCCTTGCCGAGTCGTTGGCTTGGGGCGAGACCGACCTGAATGTTTTACTCGCCGCCGGAATCGATGGGATGAGTTTTGGTGCAACCAGCGGAATTGCTGGTTATCACACCGAACTCGACAACGCCGATTTGCTCGACCAGCGCTCGCTTCAGAGTCAGGGTGCGCTCACGCTGTCGACGGCTCGCGAGTTCGGGGCAATTGATTTGAACGATCTCCGAACCGAGAGCGCAGCCTCTATTGTCCAAGGTGGTTCGTTGAGTCGCTATATGGCGACCATGCTCACGTTTCTCGTACCGGTACTGCTGCTCGGCGTGATCTGGATTGGAATCCGCAATGGACAATTCACCATCGCGGGTATCGCCGCGGGATTTGCGATCTACGTCATTGCGATCGCCTTATCGATCGTCGGGTCAATATTCGTGTGGCGTTTGATTGCGATGCTCGCAGGCTGGCGGATGCTGCCGATCGGCACTACCTACGGCGGCTTCTACTTCGCGACCGCGGCGGACGCGCTGATCTTCGGTGCTTGCTGGGCAGCCTACATGGTGATCGGCCGTTCGATCAGTGAGCAAAATTTGGGCGCGGGTGCGCTCGTCGTTTTGACGGCGATGCTAGTCACCGCGAGCATCGTGATTCCAAGCGGCGCACATCCTTACTGGTGGCTTCTGCTCACAATGCTCGCAATCAGTATGAGCCTCGGCGTAACCGACGGGCGACTAACGACTCGCGGTGCGATTCTCGGGTTCATTGTTCTCGCGTTCGGCACAATAATGTTCGCGTCACGGTTGGGCTCCAGCGCGGATGGAACGATGCTTCGACTCGTGTCCGGTGGATTGGCCAGTGCCTCGCTATTCGGTCTGTTCATCCCCTACATGGCCCTCCTAACCGGCCGGCGCTGGAGCGTGCCCGCTGCGCTCGGACTGTTCGCGATCGCCATGATCGTCAAAGGCAACGCGGCGAGCTCATTCGACGCATCGCGGCCGCATCCGGACAGCATTTTTTATTTTGCCGATACCGACCGTGCGCGGGCGCGATGGGTCAGCCTCGATTCGCGTCCCGACAGCTTCACTGCACAGTTTTTTCAGCATCACGTGCATGGCGGATGGCTGCCGAAACTCGCCGGGCTGGCAACCAGGGACACGCCGGACGCCTTTCTCTTAAGCCTCACGCGCGACTTCGCATCTCTAAACCGCGGCCGCACGACCGAAGGCGACGCGTCCCTCATCAGCGCGGCGCCGCCGGAGCTCAAGGTGCTCGACGACTCGACCGTCGCGGGCACACGCACAGTGCGCATGCATATCGCGTCGGCACGAAAGGCTACGATCATCTGGATGTCGGTGCCGGTCGGCGTGGCGGTGCTCGGAGCCTCGATCGACGGTAGATCGCCGGGCGATCGCGTCACCGATGGATGGGCTGGGTGGTACTGGCGCGCGCCGGCTGCGGGATTTGATCTAACGTTGAAGCTCGCGACGCCGGCGCCGTTCGTCGTGACCGTGATCGATCAGACCGACGGACTGCCGGATAATGCCGGACTCGCAATCAAGCCGCGCCCGGCCGACACGATGCCGACGCCGTTTCTATTTTTCGATTCGACGACGCTGGTGAGAAGGACGTTCGCGATTGGCGGCGAGCAGCTGTCGCGCCGCTAGCGGTCGCACTCGCCACCGATCATGTTGATCATCCCGAAGGTCGTGATGATGTCGGGGATCATGCGTCCGATCAGCATTTTGTTGAGCGCGCCCATGCCGAGAAAGCACGGCGGCCGCACTCGCACGCGATACGGCCGGCCGCTGCCGTCGCTCACGATGTAAAATCCCAACTCGCCGTTGGCGCCCTCGACCGCCTGGTACACCTCGCCGGCGGGCACGTGGATGCCCTCCATGATCAGCTTGAAGTGGTTCATCAGGCCTTCGATCGAGTTGTAAACTTTTTCTTTGTCGGGCAGCACGACCTTGGGATCGGTGATCGTGACGGGACCCTCGGGCAGCGCCTTGAGCGCCTGCTCGATGATCCGCTTCGACTGATACATCTCCTGGAAGCGACAGTTAAAGCGATCGTAGTTGTCGCCGCGGTCGCCCGTCGGCACCTCAAACTCCATCCGATCGTAAACCAGGTACGGATGCGCCTTGCGGACGTCGTACGACACGCCGGTGGCCCGCAAGAGAGGACCGCTGAGCCCGTAGGAGATCGCCTCTTCCTTCGAAAATTTCCCGACCCCCGCCATCCGGTCGATGAATACGCGATTGCGGGAAAGGAGCTTGTCGCAGTCGGTGAGGACCTGGTCGAGCCGCGCGAAGGACGCCTTCATCCGATCGGCAAAGTCCTCCGGCAGGTCATGCGTCATGCCGCCGACGCGGCACCAGGTCACCGTCAGACGCGCGCCCGTCACCGCTTCGATCAGGTCGTAGAGAAACTCGCGCGCCTCCAGCATGTAGAATGCAACTGTCGTCGCGCCGACTTCGCTCGATGCCATCCCGAGGCACGTCAGGTGGTCGGCGATGCGCGCAACTTCGCTCATGATCAGACGCACGTACTTGCATCGCTCGGTCGTGTCGAGGGCGAGCAGGCGCTCGACAGCGAGCGCGAAGCCGACGTTGTTGATGCACGGCGACGCGTAATTCAGCCGGTCGGTGTAGGGAAAACACTGCGTCCAGGTTCCCTGCTCGCACATTTTTTCGAAGCCGCGATGCAGGAAGCCGACCTCGACGTCGCAATCGACGATCCGTTCACCGTCGAGCTTTAGGTTGAACTTGATGGTGCCGTGCGACGCGGGATGCGACGGCCCCATCTGCAGTTCCATGATCTCGTCGGACGAATCCGACGGTACGATTTTGTCTTTCCAGCGCGCAGGCAGTGACATGTTTGGTACCGGCTCGGGTCGTCAGCGCGAAGAGCGAATCGGATTCACCACCGGATCGATCTCCGGGACGATCGGTTGGCGTTTATTGTAGAGGTAATCTTTGCGCAGCGGATGCCCCTCGAACGAATCGTACATAAGAATTCGCCGCAAGTCGGGATGGCCCTTGAAGTCGACGCCGAACATGTCGAAGCATTCGCGCTCGAGCCAGTCCGCCGCGCCCCACACACCCACCACGCTGTGGACCCAGGGCTCCGGCCCGTCGACGCCGATCTTGACGCGGATGCGATGTGCGAGAGGGAGCGAGTTCAGCTGGTAGACGACATCGTAGCGCGGTTTGCGCTCGAGCCAATCGACGGCTGTTACGTCGGTGAGAAAATTAAATTGGAAATCGGGCTCGTCGCGCAGTGCGCGAAAAAAATCGTACGCGCCTTCGCGATTGATGATTAAGGTTTCCTCGTCGCGCTCATTTTGCGCGCTGAGAATCAGGTCGCCGAAGCGTGCTTTCAGTTTTTCAGTTAGCATCAGAAAAGATCGCCGCTAGTCCCAATCGAGCGCGCCACGCTGCCATGCGTAAACCAGCCCGATGCTTAGAATCGCGATGAAGATGAGCGCCTCGACGAAGCCGAACATCCCGAGCTGCCGCAACTCGACCGCCCACGGATACAGAAAAATCACTTCGACGTCGAACAGCAAAAACAGGATCGCCGTCAGGTAGAAGCGCACCGAGAACCGCCCCCAGGCCGAGCCGCTCGGGGGGTTGCCGCATTCGAAGGCCGCGCCCTTGATTTCACTGGGACGCTTCGGACCGATCAGCATATTGAGCGTGCACATGATCCCGACGATCAGGCCGGCAACGAGAAGAGTCACTACGACGGGAAACCAGGTTGTCATTCTCGATCAGCTCCGCAAGCGCGTCTAATATTCATACCAATACCCGATGAGCGACTCTTTTGGAACGATTTTCGATCATAGTTGAGCGTTGATCGCGGAATCCAACCGCCGAATTGTTGCGTCGCCCGCGCCCTTAACAGCTTTTCGAGCATTAGTTTATGACCATTTTCTTGACTTGAATTCCTTGTACTGATTCATCTCGGTCAGGAGGGCTAAATTGCAGCGGGGGAAGCCTAAATCGCCAAATAAGTCCTATATTTTGTGAACTTTTGACCCAAATTCGATTTCAAGCATAATTTTGATTGACGATTCAAACGTGGCGTACTAATGACCAATTTTAGAATCATTACGAGATTGTTGCGGACTTAATTCCAGATGACGGCAAGCTTTTGCCGAGAAGGAGGTCATCATGAATCGCGCAATCGGACTAGGAAGCTGGCGCCTCGGAACCCTGGCGGCGTTCGTGCTCGTGGTCGCAATCTCGAATACACCCGCATTGGCACAAGTGAAGCCGGGAGACTTTATCACGCCCGACAATGCCTCTAAGGTCCAGGATCTGGTCTCGCC
>Ga0210393_10000440_pt1 | contig 37744 bp, 43 predicted proteins | sample IncBWC27OmetaG_FD_160068 | JGI IMG/M metagenome (GOLD analysis project Ga0210393, IMG submission 160068) | Forest soil microbial communities from Barre Woods Harvard Forest LTER site, Petersham, Massachusetts, United States - Inc-BW-C-27-O ...
CAGGAGAGTCAGTGCGTGAATCATCCCGGCCACCGGAGTTTTCGCACCCGAGCGGATATTGGTAGCCGTTCGGGCGATGGCTCCTGTAGCCGGAAGTCCGCCGAATAGAGGAGACAGAATGTTGGCAATCCCTTGGCCCACGAGTTCGACGTTGGGGTTGTGCTTATCTCCGCTCATGCGGTCGGAAACCACTGCAGTCATCAGCGATTCAATCGCACCCAGCATGGCAACCGTGATCGCCGGAGAAATTAGCGGTCGTAGCAGGTCCACACGAAAATGCGGGATCTTAAGGATTGGGAATCCCGACGGAATACCACCGAATCGGGTGCCGATCGTAGCGACAGGAAGTTTGAAAATGGCAACCAGCGCCGTTCCCAGGAACAGAGCGACGATGTAACCGGGGACTCTCTTCACGAAGACCATGAAGAGAATAATCACTGTGAGCCCGCTAACCGCTAGAGATGTCTCGACCGGCGAAAACGATGAAAGGTTGTGCGCCAGGCTCAAAATGCGCGACGCGAAGTCACCTGGAACCTTATCGATTTTGAGACCAAAGAAATCCTTGATTTGAGTGCTGGCAATGATGACGGCAATGCCGTTCGTAAAACCTACGACTACAGGGCGCGGAATGAACTTGACCGCCGTGCCCAAACCGGTCGCTCCCAATATCAATAGGAGAACGCCAGCCATCATGGTGCACATGAACAACCCATCGATGCCGTATCTTGCAACAATTCCAAACACGACGACTACGAACGCTCCAGTTGGGCCTCCGATCTGCGTTGAAGACCCTCCAAAAGCGGAGATCGCGAAACCGGCGACGATCGCGCAATATATTCCCGCTTGCGGTGGAACGCCGGACGCGATCGCGAAGGCCATTGCCAAGGGGAGCGCCACGAGGCCAACGGTGATTCCTGCCAGAAGGTCTGACGCGAACAGACGTGGCGTGTAGGATCTCAGAGATAAGACGGATTTCGGAAGCCAATTACCCATCTTGTATTTACCTGTTTAAGCAAAAGCTAACCCGCGAGCGACTCTTGCCTGTCATCTCTGCGAGCGCTCAGAGTCTCGGGCACGCCTTCTTCTCCAAAGTGGGGGCAAAACTAGAAAGGTCCGCTACTTCCCTGCTTATTCTGGATCTCACGGATGTCGCGCATGGCTTGTTCCAACGTCCTGATGTCTTCCTCAAGAGCGTGTGACAAATGTTTGAGTCCGTCCAACATTTCGATGATGCTCTTATCGAGGGTATTATTTCTACCCTTCTCAAAGTGATTTCTTGCTTCGCTATAGCTCATTTATGCTCCCGCGGAATTCATTGATCTATAAGTCTCTCGCCGATTCAGTCCTTCACCAGCCATGCCACGGCTTCCTCACGGGTCTTAAACGCGGGAAATTCGCGACGGGAGAAGCTACTCAGGTTTGCAGAGAATACGTCAGGAACGCCCTCCGTTCCCGCCAGTGCGGATTTCTTCACATACGGCTTGTCGAAGACGGCGGTTTCTTTCATAACCCGAATCGCTTCCTGGTCAAAGGATGCTCCCTTGAAATCGGTGAGTATTAAGACCGAACCACGTGGGCGCGCAGTCACGAGTTCCGGAACTGCTCGGAACGTAGTTTCCACCTCAGCGGCCGAGCAGTTTGATACATCTATTAGAAGAATCTGCTTATCCTCATGGGTGATGAACCGAAGACGGTCGGCCATGTGTGGATATTGACTGCCGGCATCGCGCTCCCCCGCAGGGGACGCCTGATGAACCGGAAAAACAATGCCGGTTTCGAGCAACTTGGCGAACTGCTCGGGAGGGACTGGCCGGCTGAAATAGTACCCTTGCGCCTCATCACATTCGTGAGCTTGAAGGAATGCCAATTCTTCTTGCGTTTCCACGCCTTCAGCCACCACACGCAACTTAAGACCTCGCCCCATACCGATGATCGCAGTCACTATGGTTGTCTCATGAGGAGTAGTGGTGATTTGACGGATGAACGACTGGTCGATCTTGAGGGAATCGACTGAAAACTTTCTAAGATAGCTCAAACTTGAGTAACCCGTGCCGAAGTCGTCGACCGCAAGCAGCACCCCCCGCGATCGGAGTGCTTTGAGAATGGATTCCGTTGCAGCGGCATGCTTCATCAGAACGCTTTCGGTCAATTCCAGCTCAAGACATCTCGGATCCAAGCCTGTGTCCTTGAGCACAGCAAAAACACCTTCAAGAAACTTCTCGTTGCGGAACTCGATCGCGGAGATGTTCACCGCCATCGTGGCCAAGGGCAAGCCGGCGTCCAGCCAGGTCCGGGCTTGTTGGCAGGCTTCACGAAGGGCCCAGTTGCCGATCGGCAGAATAAGACCGCAGTCTTCCGCCACGGGGATAAATTGGGCCGGGGAGACCAGCCCTCGGGTGGGATGTGTCCACCGGACCAATGCTTCGGCGCCGGTAATCTTTCCTGTTCTCAGGTTGATCTTGGGCTGGTAGTGCAGTGTGAATTCCTGCCTTTCCAGGGCGCGCCGCAAACTCTCCTCGATGGATTGCCGCTCCACCGCTCGGACATTCATGGCAGCCGTGAAAAACTGATAGCTCTGGCGTCCATTTTCCTTTGCCTGATACATGGCGGTGTCCGCGCCCTTTATGAGCGTCTCCGCATCCAGGCCGTCGTCGGGATAGACGCTCACGCCAATGCTGCTGGTGACGTGAAGGTCGTGCTTGTCGATGGCATGCGCCTCCGCCACTGCTTGTAGCATTCTTCTCGCTGCAATGGCAGTATCTTCAGTTTTCTCCACTTCTGAAAGCAGAACGACGAATTCATCGCCTCCCTGCCGGCTTACTGTGTCCGAGGTGCGTACGCATGACAGCAGGCGGTTGGCGACGGATTGAAGAAGTTTGTCGCCGATTGTATGCCCCAGCGAATCGTTAATATGTTTGAAACCATCCAGATCCAGGAACAGCACCGCGACTTTGGTCCCGTGACGCCGCGCTAAGAGAATTGCCTGGCCCACCCGATCATTTAAGAGCATTCGATTGGGCAAGCCAGTCAGAAAGTCGTGTTGGGCCGAGTGGATCATCTGCGCATCGGCCTTTTTCCGCGTGGTGATGTCGCGGATCGCTGCCGTCACCAGGATTCCCTCGGCGCCTTCGAGAGGGCTCAGCATGATTTCGATGGGAAACTCGCTTCCGTTCTTCCGGCGCCCCGTGATCTCAATCCCGGTATCGATCTGTTGCGCGAGTGCGTCTTCAGTGGACCGGAGAGCGTCGGCGACCAGCCGTTCCGCGAAGCCCTCCGGAATGATGTTCTTCATCTTCTGCCCTAGCAGTTCACCGCGGCGGTATCCAAACTTTTTCTCCGCCTGAAGATTCAGCAGGACGATGTCTCCGCCCGGGTTCACCACCACCATCGCATCCGGGGCTGCCTCCAGCAGTCCCCGGTACCTGCCCTCCATCTGATCCAGATGTCTTTCCGTAGCCTTCCGTTCGGTGACGTCTACATTGACGCCGATTACTCGACTGACGTTCGCATGCTCATCAAGAACCACGCCTTCAATCGAGGAAACGTTCCTCAGCGAGCCATCCCTCCGGATGATGCGGAATTCCTCAGATCCCTGGCTCTTCTCGGCGATCACTTTCTCGAACCCGGCTTCCACTGCCGGCAGATCCTCAGGATGAACTGCAGCGGACCATCTCTCAAACGGCATGGGAACGACCGGCGGCAAACCATAGATTTCAAACATCGTAGCATCCCAGGTCACGCTGTTGCTTCCCGAGTCCCATTCCCACACACCAATCTTTGCGACTGCGGTAGCTAGCGACAGGCGTTCGGTCAGCAACAGAAGCTTGGACTTAGCCCGCTTTTGGTTGGAGGCGTCACGGTGCGTGGTCCAACCAGCGGTACCAGTGATCAACAAACCCAGAAACAGTCCTAAAACCAAGACGGATTTGGTCTGAGTCAGGCGCCGTTTCGCGTCCTCGTTCCGCAGTACCAGCAATCGCAGCTCTTCGCCCTGCATCTTGCTAACGATCTCTAGAAACTCAATCATGATTCGCTGGCTCGATTCGCTTCGAATAACATCCGCTGCCGCCTCCAGGCCTTTGGCACGGCGCCGGCTAATGACCAGATCTGCGAGAGCGAACTGCTCAGCGGTTAGCTTTTCCAGGGCCGGAAGCTGGTTCTGCTGTTTGGGGTTGTCGACCGTCAAGTTGCGAACAATTTGCTCGTCCTGCGCTACGATTAGGCGGCTGGCGCGGTCGGTCTCAAGATAGGACTCTTTGCCCGTCAATACAAATCCACGGCTGCTCGACTCTATAGCCTCCATGGCGAAGCCTAAATCGTGGAGGTTTGCAAGAACCTCGTGGGTGTGCCGCAGCCGTCGATCGCTTTCATTGGACAAGACTATGGCCCGATAGAAGACCGCACCCGCGACGAGCAGTGCCAAAATGGCAGACCCGAACGCAAGTTGCACCTTCCGACTTAAGGGAAATTTGGTCTTCATACCGTTCTTCCGGCCCACGTCAACGGTTCCTCAATTTGGCGCGCGCGCTTATTGCCCGCGTCAGCCAAAACCGGTTCGATAGCTTGAAGCAGGAGCGCCGAGTTATTTTGAAATAACGCATCCGATTTCTCCAAGTATCCTGCTGCGCCTTCCTTCACGAGCTTTGACTCATTCTTGAGCGAAAGGCCGCTCAATACGATGACGGGAACGGCCTGTGTCCGTTTATCTTGCTTCAGTTGTTGAAGCACGCACAGACCTGACAATGTGGGCAACATCATGTCCAGCAAAATGAGATCAAAGGTCTTTTCACGAGCGACGCGCAGACCTTCTTCTCCATCGCCGATGCCAATCACTTCATAGCCCGCCTTGACAAGCGCTCGTTCGATAGCGCGCCGCAGCAATCTATTGTCTTCGATAAGAAGTATTGCCATTTGTCGGTTAGCTCCTCACCTTGAGCGCGGCCAGATCACACGGCCCAAGTTCCACTCTGTTCCCTCCATTGCGTTTCGCCTCATAGAGCATGGCGTCTGCGACGGAAAGTGACTCAAGGCTTGGGGTTGCGTGCGAGGTTACGATTCCACCCACACTGACCGTGACAGCCAAGCTTGTGGTTTCTATGCCAAACGGGATGTCAGAGACCGCGGAGCGGACCCTTTCAGCAACGGTGTGGAGGTCCTCCGGGTAGCAATCGGGAAGTACCGCCAGAAACTCTTCTCCTCCGTAGCGCCCCAGGGAATCATAAGAGCGCAAAACCCGATTCATACGATCTGCGACTTCTCTCAACACGGCATCGCCAGTCAAATGGCCGTAGGTGTCGTTGATTCTCTTGAAATGGTCCAGGTCTATCATCAGTATTCCTATGGGCATTCCGGAGCGAGCACCTCGCTGCAGTTCGCGGTCGAGCACGCTCAAGACCGCGGCGCGACTGAATATCCCGGTTAAGGCATCATGGTTGGCTTGAAACCGAAGCTCCTCGCGCGCCTGGATCAATTCGTGCTGCAGGGCAAGAATTCGCTTTCCAACCTGCAGCCGTGCCCGTAACTCCGTGGGATCGACTGGCTTCGAGAGATAATCATCGGCTCCAGCCTCCAATCCCCGGACCACGTCCTGTGTGTTGTCTTTTCCGGTAACCAACAAAATGTACGGGTAAATAGCATCTCGCCTTTCACGAATTCTGCGACAGAGTTCAGGACCGTCGATACCAGGCATTACCCAATCCAGAATGAGGAGATTCGGAGCGTCGCCTCGTAAAAGCATCTGCCAGGCTTGTAGTCCGTCTTCAGCGGTCATCACTTGAAAACCCCAATTCTGCAGTCGACTCTGAAGAACTCGGCGACAGATAGGGTCGTCTTCCGCGATCAGGATAGTGTCCGGTCCGGCTTTGTCGGGTTTGCGTTCGGAAATGAGAATCCCAGCTTGCCGGTTGTCATTCATGCGGAATTGTCCAAGGGGTGCTGCTGGTCAGTTGTAACTTGGGAGGGTCGGGCAGCAAAGAATAGTCGGGCGCGAGGGTCTGTTGCGGCAGCCCCCGAAATAGAATATTGTCTTCAGCAATTAACAGTTTCATCTTTCACTCCTTGCATGCGACGCATACTCACAGCCACAGCGGATACTTCAGTCTCGAATACGGCCAATACCTCAGCGGCGCGGTCCAAGTTGCGCTCGCGACCCATTTGTTCCAGTTCGCGGGCCCTCTGCGCGAGGGTTGGCATGCCCAGGTAGCTCAATTCTCCTTTCAAGGTGTGCGCTGTCCTCCCAAGCAGTTCAACGTTGGCTTCCGTCACGGCTCGCTTCAGGTCCGCCAAATGTTTGGGACTTTCCTCGAGGAAGATCTGAACTACCTCCTGTAATAACTGTTCGTCACCATCCAGTCTCTCCAGTGCCTTGGCGTCGTCCCAAAGAATGAGCGAATCGGGCACAACCTTTACTATCGGAAGAGACCGTACTTCAGGCTCCGAGATGACGAGGCTGGCGATTGTTTCTCCAATTCGCTTGCCACTGACAGGCTTGGAAATATATCCATCCATACCTGCTTCGAGACAGAGTTCCTGGTCACCTTTCATTGCGTGGGCGGTCATCGCAATAATCGGGAGATGAAGTCCCGTTTGTTTCTCACGCTCGCGTATGCGCCTGGTGGCGGTCAGCCCATCCATCCCCGGCATCTGTACGTCCATGAACACGAGATCAAAAGAACCAGATGCCAGAACTGCCAGGGCCTCTTGTCCGTTGCCGGCGATCGTCGGTATATGTCCCATCTTTTCCAGCATCCGCAGGACAACCTTTTGATTTATTGGATTGTCTTCGGCCACAAGAATTCGGAGCTTTCTGCATGTCCCTGGAAGAGTAGGTCTCGTAACCACATTAGGAGCTGAATCGACAGGCTTTTGAGTCAGGGCGCCGAGAATCGCTGAGAGCAGCTCCGACTTGCCAATGGGTTTTAGCAGATATGCGACGACGCCCAGTCTGCGACAGCGCGCGGCGTCACCTTGCTGCCCGGCAGAACTTAACATCATGATGATGGCGCCGGAAAGCTGAGGATCGGTTTTGATTCGCTCCGCCAATTCGAAACCATCCACACCGGGCATGTGTCCATCAATGATCGCCAGACGAAATCCCAGGCCCGCCATCTGCGCCTGGTTCATGGTTTCCAGGGCAACCACTCCGCTATCTACCGCGGTCGGTTGCATTCCCCAGCCCCGGGTCACTTCCATCAGGACTCGACGGTTGGTGGCATTGTCATCCACCAGCAACACCGGAAGGTGCAATAGTTCGGCCTGCAATGTCTGGATACTGGAGGCGTGCTGATCTGCGGCGACGCCGACCCGTATCGTGAAGTGGAATGTGCTGCCCTTGCCCACCGCGCTTTCCACCCAGATTCGACCGCCCATCAATCCGGCGAGTTGGGACGAGATGGCAAGGCCAAGACCGGTTCCGCCATAGTTACGAGTCGCGCTGCCATCCGCTTGAGCAAAAGCTTCAAAGATGAGCGAATGCTTGTCGGCAGGAATCCCAATACCGCTATCCGCGACTGTGAAGTGCAATTCGAGTTCATGATCACTTCGAGAAGGGCACTGTACTCGCACTACAACCTCTCCCTGCTGTGTGAACTTGATGGCGTTCCCCACCAGATTGATGAGAATCTGGCGTATTCTTCCCGGATCTCCCACTACGTAAACCGGTATGTCGGAGTCGATCTGGTAAGCCAGCTCCAAACCTTTCTGATCCGCTCGCAGGGCCAGCGCTCGCATGGTCTCGCTCACGCTATCCTGCAGGTTGAAGTCGATCGGATCTAATTCCAGCTTGCCCGCCTCGATTTTGGAGAAATCGAGGATGTCATTGATAACTCCGAGCAACGAGTCTTCAGAGGATCTCAACATTGTCAGGTATTCGCGCTGTCCGGAGGTTAATTCAGTATCAAGGGTAAGCTCGGTCAGGCCCAGGATCCCATTGAGGGGCGTGCGGATTTCATGACTCATGTTGGCCAGAAACTGGCTCTTGGCACGACTCGCTGCCTCGGCGGCATCTCTGGCAATCAGCAATTCAGAGTTCAGGTCGACCAATTCGGCGCTGCGCTGAATGAGTTGGCCAGTGATGCGGAGTCGCTCACTTACCGCGGATCCCACGATGAGTCCGGCTGCCGAGATAACGAACATGAGCAGAGCTACTTTGGTCGGGGAGCAAGAGGGTGGATAGAAATGCATTGCGACCACAATGCCAAAATTCAGTGCGAGCAATCCAATGACTACCCGGCGGATTCCGTGACGCATTGCAATCCAGATGATCGGGATGAAGCTCAGATAAAATAACTCAGCATGACCCAACTCCGCTCCAAACATCACCCATAGCACAGCCATGAGCGCGCAGGCTTGGGCGCCCGCTTCCAAGAAGGCCCCGATGGTGAATGCCGCTTTGCCGAAATTCTGCTGCTCGGGCTGCGATTCGACCGGGCCGGATAACAACTGCCTGCGAACCCACGGCAACACGTGGATGAGAAGAAACGGTGCCACGCCCAGTAATCCGATCTCGTCGCCCAGGAACCAAATCGCTGATGAATGCCAATATTCGGTCCAGAGAATCGCGTGGTCCGCGGCCATGCATGCAACCCCAACCGCGGTGGATCCCAAAGCGGCCGCTGTGGTCACCGACACATAACGAACCACGTCTCGCCGCTCACGAAGACCAAGATTGATTTTCAGCGAGCCGCGCAGAAGGTATGCCGCTGCGGCATAAAAGGAGCTACAACTGACGGCCCCTAGTGTTCCGCTAACCGACATCAGCGGCTGGTGGTAGATCAGTATCCCCGCGAATGCATTGCAAAAACAGACCACAAACACGTACCAGGGGCTTATACCCGACAACAACGCCAGCGCCAGCCCCGTAGCCGGATACCAAGCTGCAGAACCGAGCTGAGACAAGACGATGACCTCTGGATAGTTAAGCAGAAGGAAAAGAAGCACAAAACAAAGAGAGACAATCGCGTGCCGGATAATTACGCGTTTGTTGAGCATGAGCGAGGTGCCAACGATGGCAGTGCCCGATACAACGCTCAGCGTCGGCAGCTGAGCAGATGCAAGCAAACGCGAGTTGTTGAATCGGCTCATGACCAAGTCCTAAGGAGTCTTGTGGGGAGGGCGGCTGGTAAAGCCGTAAAGCACGATTTCACAAGACCGCCAGCCCTCCATGTCGGCATGGAGGTGGCCAAACACCTGGGTCAGGCCTTGCAAGTGAGTTGAATGGCTCAAGTCGTTACTGTGGAGGGGTTTAGGGCAGTTGAAATTCACCCTGCGGGCAACAAAGGCCGCTTCACAGATCACGCAGTGAATCCATCGTCTGGATTCGCGGCCACATTCCGGACGAAAAGTTACCTCTTCCCGATAATCAGGTTCAAAGGGCCCTGTGATGTTCCGGTTTGAAAAACGGACTAATTTCTGGGGCAGTCACTTGAGCGAACCATGGGGAGGAGAACCGCGCTCTTCGGATGGGCTGGGTTTTGAGGTCTCGACAGCGTCTTAACCACAGAAGCCATGTTACGAGCTCTGTTACGAACTCTTGTCGGCAAACCGTTCCGGCGTTTCGGTGTCGACCCGCGTGTCTGACTCTGCAGCCGACGACGCGGTTTTCAGATCGTGGACTATTCGATACTGTTTTATCTTGTTGTAGAGCGAGCTCCGGGGGATCCCTAGCCTCTTGGCAGCTTCTGGCACCTGTCCCCCCAATATGCTGAGCGCCCTCTCGATTTGGGTTCTTTCGACCTCCTCCAGTGTCGCAATGGCTCCGTCATCGAAGCGGTCAGTGTCTTTACGCATGTCGAAGTGAAGATCTTTAGCGGTCAACAGTTTTTGATCGCCCAGCAGCACTGCTCGCTCAAGAATGTTTCGCAATTCTCGAATATTTCCAGGCCATGGATAGGACTGGAGATACCGCATAGCCTCGTCGGAGATTTCAACGGAATGGACTCCCAAATCGGCGCTCACATGATCGAGAAGTTGCCTCGCTAAGACCGGTATATCCTCAACCCTCTCATGAAGCGAAGGCACAGATAGAGAGATGGCGCTAATACGAAAATATAGGTCATCCCGGAATGTCTTTTGATGTACGAGTTCGAGGAAATCCCGGTTGGTGGCGGCAATAAGCCGCACATCCACAAACCGCTCTCGTACGTCCCCGAGCCGCCGAAAATGCTTCTCTTCAAGCACCTTCAAGAGTTTTGGCTGGACTTGAAGATCCAAGTCCGCAATTTCGTCCAGGAAGATGGTTCCCTTGTGACCGATCTCCAGCAGACCTACTTTGTTCTGAACTGCCCCGGTGAATGCCCCTTTTTCATGGCCGAAGAGTTCCGTCTCCAGCAGTTCCTTCGAAAGCCCGGCGCAATTTAAATCCACGAATGGCCAGTCTGCCCGAGGACCATTCTGATGCAACCAACGCGCCAAGACACCTTTACCACTCCCTGTCGCACCTTGAATTAGCACGGGGCTATTTGTATTCAGGACCTTGTGGGCAACTTCGGCGAGCTTCTGTATCCTCGCACTCTTGCCGAGAAAGGGATCCGGAACGTGCGGATAACCCCGCCTCTTGTCGGCGAGTTGTACCCGACGAATCTGATGGTTTGCCAGGCTGCGTTGAAGAAGTACATTTAGAGTGGCAAGGTCAACCGGCTTGGTCAAGAACTGATCGGCCCCCAACTTGACGGCTTCGACGGCGCGTTGGATTGAGCCTTGCCCAGTAAGGATTATTATGGGCAACGACGGATCGATAGTCTTTAGACGAGTCATCAGGTCGAGAGCATTGCCGTCAGGCAGCTCGTAATCGAGAATCGCAGCGTCGGGACGGTGGGTTCGGCAGATGTGCTCAGCCTCGAGGCAATTCCCAGCGGTCAAGGCCTTAAGGCTGTTTGCTGACAGAAATTCGCCGAGGAGGGCTCGCTGCCGCACATCATCCTCGACAATCAGAATCACGTCTTCAGGCATGCCTGCCACCCCTATCTACTACACGGGGCTGCTTTCGATCTGCCAGTTCCCGCTCCGGAAGCTCAAGGTTGGACGCGCTGATCGTTCCACTCCAAGATTCGACCGTTAACTCATGATATAGCAAGTTTGACCTTTCTACTGCCAGGTTTCAGCGCCTGAGGCTCTCCCTTCGTTGCTCGTCGTTCTTTGTAGGTCGGTGCATCTCAGCAAAGTCCTGCGATAAGACATCAGTCCAGAAAACCCACGAAAAGGGCATCGATACCCACCACGACCATGTTCTTAATGATCGCCCATAAGTCACACCTAAACACAAGCTTGCCAGTACCGCCGCCAAACCTGACCCGTTCGGCACGAGCCGTGCACTTCTCCGTATACAGGCCCTATCGGTACCCTCCCCCCAGGGGTTTAGCAGCTTGGTGACAAGGCGAGCTTCACACCAAGCTGCTGGACCTGCTGCTGGACCTGGCCGGGAAGAGAATTCTGCCGTCCGCACCAGAAACAAGATCGAGAAAGGGAAACACCGTGTCAAAGGCGACAGACGTCAGAGTCCTCCTTGTAAGCGACAACATCCAGACGATAGATACTCTTCGCCACTTCATGGAACCGATGGCGATGCATGTCGAGATCTGCTCCGACATCGACTCGGCAACCCGGAACCTTTGCCGGCGCAAGTTCGAAGCCGTCATAGTTGAATTCAGGGACCCAGCAGAAACTCTGGAGCTCATCACCAAGTCGCGTGGAATGACGTCTCACAAGGGAGCCGTGGTATTGGCGATCTTGAATAGCAGCAGTGAAATGCCTGACGCTTTTCGGGCTGGCGCCAACTTTGTGCTTGTAAGGCCTTTGCTTCCGACGATCTTAATGCGTACTCTCAAAGCGTCTTATCCTCTCATGGTACGGGAAAGAAGACGGTACTTTCGTCATCCTTTACAGATCCCTATCTATTTCTCCAGTATCTCCCGCCCTGAGTTCGTGGCCATCTCAATTAATGTCAGCGAGGGTGGCATGGCTCTCGCCTGTCTGATTCCGCTGCAGGTCGGAGAAAGAGTCAGCCTGAGGCTAACCCTGCCGGGCACGAAGAGCACAACAACAATAGGCGCTGAGGTCTGCTGGACCGACAATGCAGGGCGCATGGGGCTAGTGTTCGTCCGAGTCTCAACGGTCACGGTCGAACAATTGCAGTCCTGGATTGCCGATCGTATGGAGGAGTGTCAACCTTGCTGACGAGGTTCCTGCGAAGAACGAGGAACAATGGGCCTGCTCCAGCGGGTGATCACCGGCCGCAAAACTATCGGGCAATGGGAATTTACGAGTGGCTGAAGGTGGAACTCGCTCCCTGGCAGGAGTTCTTACAGCTTGAATAGCGAACGCAATAGAATTGTCGTCAATGTGGCTTTCAGCCGCCAGCCAATGGACAAAGTCTCTGGCGCTGATGTGCGCCGGCTTTTGAATTTCCTTTTTCTCAAGGCCAGACTCCAGGTCCGCTTGTTTGCCCGTGGTGGTCATAACCTTCCAAGTCTTCGTCTTCATTAAGTCTTTGCCTCGCTTCATGGCAGAAGAGCAACTACGCTGCAGCCGGCGCTGGCTCCCGCACTACACTCATGAAGCTATCCATCGCCTGCATCAGTTGTGAATCCACCTCATCTGCGATCGTCATGACATCGGGTAGCAGCAAGCTGAAATCCAGAGCGCTCAGGTTGCCCTGGAACGTCCCGAAGAGGGTGACCTGCGATATCCGGGAGTCGTGCACCAGCATCCCAGGCGTGTAGCCTTGCAGTTGTCGCATCTTGCCATGGGCTACCGCGGCGGTCGAACAGATGGAATCGCTCTCTTGCCCCGGGATGGTGGACTTTCCCAGGCGTGCGATCAGCTCTTCAATCAGCTTAGGAAGATATCCTGTCCGCTCCTGGTCGGTAAGCGCAACTCGGCTGAGTTCACCATTCTTTCTTGCCCTCGCTAACCAGTCCGCGACAATGCCGCTGATACACCGGAGCAATATCGCGGCGACTCTTTCCTTTCGCGTCCGGGTACGAGGTTTACGAGCAACCATCTTTTCCCGGACGAGCTCTGCAAGTTTCCCGACCTTGAATGGTTTCACCAGGATTTCGTCCGCTTCCAGACAAATTCCTTCCATAGCGCGCTTGACGTCGGGATAGCTGCTGACCAGCAGCGTAAGCGCATCCGGCTGGGAGTGGCGCATCGCGGTTACCAGCGCAAAACCATCGCTGGGGTTCGGCATGTGCAGGTCGGTGATAAGCACATCGAAGCTTTCTGTAGCGATAAGTTTTAGGGCTGGGGTTACGCCGGCGACCGGGATCACGTCAAATCCCTTGCCCTCAACCGACGTACTCATCATGTTGCGAACACCCTCGTCGTCATCCACAAGCAGAACTCTATGCGAAACACTCGTCTTGGCCTGAGCCATACCGCACCACCCTTCATAGCGAAGCAATTCCATTCGCGTCCGCAAAATCGCGTCACTGCGCTGTTCTCGGATAAGCATGCCTGAGAGCTAATTAATAAGAGTGGTCACTTTTGCACAGACAACAGTGCATGCACTCAAGCACTCTACGTGGAGAATCTAATATTTGTCGGCGTCGCGCTTCAGTTGTAAGTGCGTCGCATCGGACTTACTAGTTAGATAGTGGACTCGTAAGTTGGGCCTGAAGTAAGTAGGAGGACCAATGTGATCTCGACTCATCCCACCTCGAAACGAATCATTCTGTGCATCGATAATGACGAGGCCGTTCTGCGTTACGAAAAGGCGCTTCTGGAGAGGTCTGGATACGCAGTTCTCACGGCAGCGTCGGCGCAACAGGGACTCCGGCTTGTGACAATGTGCAAGTGCGATGCCGTACTCCTCGATTACAACCTGCCCGTAATAGACGGATACGAAGTTGCTTGCGAAATAAAACGTGTACTCCCGGACCTGATACTCATCATGGTGTCCGGTAGCGAAGTGCCCACGCAGGCGTTAGCTTTGGCCGACGCTTTTGTACCCAAGCTTGAAGCCAGCCGGCAGTTGCTGCCAATGATTGCCGAGCTTTGCGCCCGCACTCGCGACACACGGCAGAAGCAAGAGGATCTCAGTTCGCAGATTGGCGACAGCCCTCCCCGGCCCTCCCCGAGCGTCGCCTTTGAGTACGGCTTGCGCTCTTTGGGAATCGCCACGAGAGCGAGAGGAGGATTCTTGATGGAAGAGCTGTGAAGGAGGAACTGGTGTTGGAACCAAGCCGGGTGGAAATGCGGCATTGTGCCCCTAGCCCCAATTCCGCGCGGGCAGCCCGCTCTCCGTCCGAGAAGCCACCCCCTTGGCTTTTCTTGCATCCGGACGTTACATTTCTCGAAAAAAGGCACCAGTTGGCGTACCCGAGGTCGCGGGCCAGCGATGGATCCCCGAAAGAACAGCCTAAACTGTTTCAATAACTTAAGATTATTGGAAGTGCCGAAACTTGGGCACGTGCCGACATCTCGGCACGTAGTCCTGTTTTCGTAACGGGCAAAGAAAGTCCGCGCGGGATTGGGAAGGCAATGCATTTGGGAAGGCAATGCATTCTTGTCCCTCCAGTTACGAGAGCCAGCCAGAGACAAGCCCCTCTAGCATTCGGCAGGTTAATTGCTCAGCCTGGTACGAGCTGCGGAGGGAACACTAACCGAGACTGGAGCGACCAGACTACAGCTTAAGCAAGGAGGCACGCCACATGAAGGTGCGAAGTGAAAAGAGTGACCCCTAATGGTTGAGATTCTGATCGTTGAAAGCCACGCTTCCAGCAGAGAATACCTGCGATCCGTACTCGAACGCCTCGGCCATCGGGTCACAGAGGCTCGAGACGATGCGGAAGGGCTGGAGGTTGCTCGCCTAACCCCCCCGGCAATCGTGTTCATCGACATCTTAATGCCTACGATGGATGGCTATGAGTTTGTCACCGCGCTGCGCGGCCAACCAGGGCGCTCTGCAGTGCCCATCGTCTTTTGGACCGCTGCTTACCTCAAGCGTGAGGCTTTGGGTCTTGCCCAGGAATGTGGTGTGCTTCACATTGCAGACAAGTCAGCACTGCCCGAGGAAATTTCCTGGATTGTTGACCAATGTCTGGGCCAGGATGCCATACCTGAGGCACTGGCACCGGACAAAACAATCATTCTAGAAGATCTAAAGATCGCCCAAGCTACAGTTACGCAGAGGACAGTCCATTTACAAACTTGTAACCGTCGTCTATCAGCGCTGAGTGAGCTGGGACGCGCCATAGCCAACCAAAACAATGTGCCATCATTGCTCAAAGAAGTCTGCGAAGGAGCACGGTACTTGCTTGGGGCAAGAGTTGCATTCGCCCTCACCGTCGACTCCCATTCCAACCAGGCGAATTTCACACATTTGGCCGGTACTTCTTCACCCGTAGACCGCGAGGCCTTTGAGAAGGTTTGCCTTCTCTGGCAGAAGAACCTGACCGCAACAAAACAAACAGCCCGACTGCAAGCAGATCACGAGGTGATGGCCCGCGCTTTTCAAGCCGCTCTTCCGCGATGTACTAAGCCATACCTCGGCGCGGCCATGCTCAACCCTATCGACGGCATGGTAGGAGCGCTAGTTCTGGGAACAAAGATTGGAGTCGCAGATTTTGATGAAGAGGATGCACTCATCGCGACTGCCGTCGCCGCCCAGGCGGGTGTGGCTTATCAGAACTTGGCGAGCACGGCGGGGCTCCAGAAGAGTTTGACCGAACTTCAGACCGAGATCGCGCTTCGCAGGAAGGTAGAGTCTGAACTACGCAGTGTTGAGACAGACTACAAATCCAGCATTCACGCCGCTCCGTGCGGTATCTATCGAGCTGATCTCGACGGAAAGCTCTTGGTGGTCAACAAGGTCATGGCCGAAATGCTCGGCTACGACTCGGAGCAGGAAGTTGTCGAACTCCAGACCGCCGAGGAGATCTTTTGTGAGCAGGATGAGCGGCAGCGGTTGATCGCACACTACGCAGCCCGCGACCTTGTCATAAATGTCGAGGCGAAATGGAAGCAAAAGGGTGGCGGCCACATTTGCGTCAAACTAAACGGATGGCCTAAGTCAGGGCAGGACGGGAAGTTGATCTGGTATGAAGTCTTTGTGGAGAACCTGACAGCGCTGAGGAAGATGGAGCTGCAGGTGCAACAAGCGCAAAGGATGGAAGCCGTTGGTCAGTTTGCTGGGGGTGTTGCTCACGATTTCAACAACTTGCTAATGATTATTTCCGGTTATGCGGACCTAATACAATCGGGCGATTTCGAGAAGAATGCGGTGATTGAGCGTGTAGGGCACATAGCGCGAGCGGCAAAACAGGCTGCTTCTGTCACCAAACAACTGCTGGCATTTAGTCCCAAGCAGCCCGAGCAATTGGCGAATGTCGATTTGGGTTCTCTGCTGGAAGAGCTGGAAGATGTAATACCTCGTCTTGCTGGAGAGCATATTCGATGCAGCATTAAATGTGGGCCGTCACCGAGACGTGTCAGGATAGACCGGAGCGAAATCGAGCAGGTGCTCCTCAACCTGGTGGTGAATGCACGTGACGCAATGCCTGACGGAGGCAAGCTCACAATTGAAGCCGCGTATGTTGATGTTGATGAGTCGTATGTACAGCAGCAGCGTGTCCACTTGGCGCCAGGTCCATATGCTTGGATTTCAGTCAGTGACACAGGAATTGGAATGGACGAAGCGACGAAGGCCCGGCTTTTTGAGCCATTTTTCACTACCAAAGAGCGCGGCCTGGGGACCGGGTTGGGGTTATCCATGGTTTCCGGAATTGTGAAACGGAGCGGGGGTGACACCTGGGTTTACAGCTTTCCGGGAAAAGGCAGCACATTCACGATTTACCTGCCGGTTATTGAGGAACCCCCGGAGACGAAAGAGATTCGATCGCAATCGGAGACAATTCCGACTGGCTCGGAAACGATCTTGCTCGTCGCGGATGAGCAGGGACTTCGCACCGCAGTCTGTGAATTCTTGCGGTCAACCGGCTACGTTGTACTTGAAGCGTCAAATGGCATGGAAGCCTTGCAAATGTGCGGAGACTATCAAGAACGCATCGATATGCTGTTGACCGACTACATTATGCCCGGGCTTAGTGGACCAGGGTTGGGCACTCTGGCGATAAAGCAGCGACCAAATCTCCGTATTATCTGTATGACAGGCTATACTGACCGCATAACTCGGATACCGGACTCTTGCAAAACCATAACCTTCCTTCAGAAGCCTTTCAGCCTTTCAATGCTTGCGCAGACCGTGCGCCAAGTGTTGACGGACGATCAACGCTATTCCGCGTCAGCCTAGACTGACGCGCTGGCTGTCAGAGGCTGTGACTTTAGTTTGGAGTCACGCCGGGATAAGCGCCTACAATTGAGGGTATGAGACATTACACGATCAAAACGATGAATGGCCGTACCACATTCAAATGCCCGCTTTGTAAGCACTCCGTCACCCCGCAGGAGTTCAACAGAGAGAATGGCAGCTGCCGCACCCAGGCGGCTAAGGCAATGAACGAGCACGCGAGGACTGCACACGGCGTCCCAGTGCCCGTATCGCCGGATCATGCGCCGATGTGGCACGCCCATTAAAGGCGCATTTCGCCAGGGGCAACGAAAGGCCGTGCGGCACGACACCTGAAACGTATTACACAATCCGGCGCATTCAGTCGCCCTGCGGATCCCATGCTTCGATTTCGTGTGGATCGGCACCAAGAGAATCGGCTAGCTGCACGTGGGACATGCGGACCCGTTCTCTAGCCTAGCGAGCGACCTTCGGGGTGATGAATGTTTCAGTCACGGTAATGTGAAGAACGCGTCACTCTACTGCAAGACTTCGACCCGAGTACTGTCCTCCGAACCCTCTAGGTGCACTCCATCGTTCAGGTTGTGAAAACGGTTGTCATAGTATCGGCGCTTCCGATTAAATATGGTCACTATGCCGAAACCCCAGGAGAGCGTCGAGAAGCCGAAGAGTCAGCCCCAATCCGAAATTCTGAGGGGCTGGAAGCAGATCTCGGAGTTTTTGGGAGAGCCCGTGTCGGTAGTCAAACGATGGGCGGCGGCCGACATGCCCTTACATCGCGAGGGCCAATTCGTCTCCGCTTCTTCCGATGAATTGAACGCGTGGCTAGGTCAAGAATCGGGCAAGCCTGTGCATGTCACCGCAGAGAATACCGACCTCACCGCTGAACTGAAGCGGAGGCTTTCGTTCATTCGTAGCAAGAAGCAAGAGAGACCTAAGATGAAACAGTCGGCACTATCTGGGAAGGTAAAGAGATAACGTGGGCGGACGAGAGAGTGCCGAAACTGTTCGGAAACGCCCACTGCGCTGGCGGGAGCAGAACCGCAAGGCGTGGTCGCGCAACTGCGGAGCGCGAAAACGTCGGTATTGTCGGCAATTTCAGAAGAACACCCGGCACAACGGAAAACGGTGGACTCCCGTCGAAGATGCGCGGATCAGTGCCAAAGATCGCCCGACCGACCGCAAGATAAGTAGAGCGATTGGCCGCTTGGTACAAACCATTCAACAGCGACGTTACCTCCTGTCGCGGGGATAACGGGTGTGCCCTGTCTATCGAGCAGTTTTGCCCAGACTTCGGTTGTGCGGTGTACGGTCTGCACCGGGCTTGGATTCCCCCGAGCAATTATCCGCCTCATAAAATCGTGAAATCTGCAAAAAAAACGGTATAGACCTCGTGGCCGTCCGGAACTTGTGAAACCCTTCTAGTGCAGTAGCGTGAATCAAGCCGTCAGTTGCGCCGCCACATCCTGCCCCTCGCGGACATGGAAGCAACCTCTCAAATAAGGCGTCTCCTCGCACTGTGGGCAGTATGGAATGTCAACCTGAACGATTGTTCCGGTGCCGAGACACTGCTCAGCCATACGATGGGCTGAGATGAATGCCTCCTCCCACTTGATGCGGGTCCCACATTGGGCGCAGTGCATGTGCTTATCCCCGTATTCGAGGCAGGCGCTTATCAGGAACAGAGCCTTGTCCGCTATAAAAGTATCTACGCTGACGTGATGCGGTGTTTGCAACCTGCACTCACCTTTCACCGTGCCAACTAGTCAGGAATCTTGTAAGGCGTGGGAGGGGGAGGGGAGGGCGACCTTAGTCGGCCCGGAGAAACACAGCCCACGCCTTGCATTGGCGAAACATTGGTGGGTACACCGAGGGGAGATATCCACCCGCTCTGAAATGGAACAAGTGCACTCACTCGCCAAGTCAAAAGCAGGGTAACTCCGGAACAAAGAGTTCGCTGTTCAGAATTGCTCATCCAGCAGAAAAGAATTCCCCTACAATCTCTGGCGATGCATCCTAAGTCCTCCATGAAAACAAGGAAACAAGTGGTGCTTTCTCCGCATCGAAAACGGGACACCATGACGTTACGACCGAAGCATCTTCACAATTGGTACAAGAGCTTGGCCGGAGGGTTTCGGTGCACTTGTGAAGCGTGGCGCTGCGAGTTTGCCTCAACAAGCAAGAAGTGCGATAGAGCGTCCGAACACAGTAGCAGGTATTGCTCTGCTCATCTGGCATCTAAGCCCCAGTAATTCATCCCGCCACCGAAGCAGCGGGCTGTATTATTCTCGCCGTGTCTTACGCCTTCTCTACCCTGCTAATCGCTCTTCCCGTAGTTGCCTTCCTCGATCTCGATTGAAGCCCAGATGAACCCTTGGACGTCGATCCGGGAATGGGGTGTCAGCTTTCGGTTCCGCAACTCCAGTTCCACACGATCAGCCAACTCTTGAAGATTGGAATATGTGAGCCAATTCGGTTCCGACTTGTAGTTCAGCGAAATCTTGAGCGTTTCCGCCATGCGCCTCATGATCGTGGGCTTCATGAACATGCATTTGCCATCGGTTGCGAGGAATTGGAAGTAGGTGGCGACAGTCCATTTTGTTACACCCATCTCCGAAAGGAGACCGAATGCTCCGAAACGTTGTTCCATTTCACCGGAATCATATAGGAGTTCGTACAGGGCAGTTGCAAATCGTTCATGGTTTGCTGGGTTCCCAACGGCGTCAGCGAATTTGGCCTTCTCGATCCGACAAACAAGGTTGGTGCTTCTTACAACTTGCTTCGCGAGCGCGCACACCAGCGCGTAGCGTCTGTCATGAAGAAGAGTTTCAAAGGTATCCTTTCCACGTTTTTGTCGGAAGATGTGGGCCGCCGTTTCCTTGTACCCACGTTCAGCGTCGTGGAACTCCTGCCCTTCAAAACCATCCGGGAAGCTGCTGATGAAGCAGCTAACAAGGTAATCGAAATCCACTGGAGGTCTGGGCGTTGGAGAAGCTACTTTGAGTTGTCGGCTGCGAGACTTGCGTTTGGCGCGAGGGATTTGCTGGTTTGAGGTCGGTGGTCCTTAGGATCGTTTTCGCGCCGGAATTGATGAATTCAATGTCTAGTCTGTCATCGCGGTTCTCGTTCACGCGCCCTAGCCCGAATGAAGCATGTTCGACCCAATCTTGTGATTTCCACTTCATTGCGTCCTTAGATTGGCAGCCCGACCAACGCTGCAGCCTTTTTCAGCCTAAATAATAACCCAGACAAAGATGATCCCGCTGTTCAGAATTGGACACTGTTAGAACTGGAACCTTAAGATGCATGGGTACCTGCATCGCAAGGAAGGCGATCTAAACGACGCAGAGTACGGTACAGTCGGGCGGAGAAGCCTGGTTGCCGGGAGTCGCTGGATGCGGAACGGCTCGGCATTGTGAAAGGTTTGCTGGGATAGAATCCCCGCGAGACTGAAATGACGATGACGCCCCAGCCACTAGTCGGCAAACTCCGGCGGGCTGGAACCCTTCTAGGCATGTTGAACTGTGGTTTCGAGTTTAAGACCTGCCTCAACACATGAAACACCAGTTACGGAGTAGGAGCATGCCTTCAGATAGTCGATTGGCACAAGATGGCCCTGCACGCGCAGGACGACTGCCCAGATAGCTGGGAAGATTTCCGTTACTTGCTGAAACAGTCTCCACAAAGTAAACGCCGACGGACCGCTCTCACATGGCGATACCATCGCCTGCGAATGTGGAGAGGTGCTTGGTCTGCTGGGTCAGTTTGTGCATACTAAAGCAAAAGAAGCAGCTCTTCCGCGAAGTCTCATCAACCTCGGTCTTGAGCCGATCCATCGCAGGAAGTAGTCCTGATCCGCGCCCCTGATGTTTTAACATCACTCACTCACTCAGTCTCGACTCTCATGATCCAACAAGCAGGTGGGCAATTTCATCAATCGCCCACCTGTGGTACAGCAATTAGTTCGTAACCACATTTTGTTCAAGAGTGACTTGAGTCTGCGCTAACAACTGACCGTTTACAGATGCTCCCGTTTTTAGGTTGATGGCTGTTTGAGCCAAAATAACACCATTGAACTGAGCGTTTGCTTGAATGGTCACATCTCCGAAGGTCTGCCAGAATATATTCTTGGCTTGTGCGCCGCCGCTTAAGACTACCTTCGTTGCGCTAGCCTGACTTAAGGTTTGAGGTATCTGAAATATCCAGACATCATTCGGACCGCCAGAGAGTGTCACGTCGGTCGATATGCTTACACCAGTACCCCATTTGTAAAGACCCGGAGCGATAGTTAGCCCTCCAATCTCACCAGCTCCCAAGTTGGTGGCAGTTGGAAGTGTACGCCCTGCCGCGTCGGTGTATGCGGTCATCATGTCTTTAACGGCGGTTGTCAGTAAAGTAGGGTCGGTTATCCGGCACGGTAGTGGGCCGGCTGCATCGACAGAGTAACTCTTACCCGTTACTTGCACGCATGTCAGGTTATCAGCTGATCCGGTGATCGGGCTTGCCCCTACATCTCCAGTGATAGCGGATGTCGGCACATTTGTTACTCCAGACTTGGTTAGGATGGCGAAAGCAGACGCCGAGTTAAGTTCTACCGGCGCAGGACCTTGTCCGTTAGGGTTCGCAGGATGGTTCGAGGATGAGTCACCGCAGGCGACCATAGTTACAAGTAGCATCACAACCAGTACTTTGTACATTTATCACTCTCCTAGTGTCTTAATTAACGTAAGTATTCTCAAGCCCCGTAATCAGCTTCCCGGAATCCGGCAGTCGGCACACAACGACTGGTTTACGGCACCTTAACCGGCACTTGTGTGGCCCTTAGCGTCGACGCTCAACTTGTTGAATCGACACGTCAGGATGTGCCCGGCGTCGCAGACCATAACTTCCATCGTTGTACTTCTAGCGCGGGCACAAAGCCTACGGGACGCGGACCGCATCAGTTCGTTCGGTCCGCTCAATTGACTCACATTACAATCGTGACCTGTGGGCTGTCTGGTCAAGACTGCACAGTTGTGGGAGAAAGTCTCTAAGAGCGTTGGGTCGGTCGAGCGAGGGATGACTGTTGTTACGTCGTCTTATCTGTAGCTGTGTTCATGAATTCGCTGGTCTGACTGAAACCCAGTTCTCACACCTTTTTCCTGTCGGCGGACCACCCTGGCATCGCGATTCGTTCATGACGAACGGTGAGGGTAACTTTAGTTCGGAGTCATGCCGAAACAATCGACTAGACTTGAAGATATGAGGCATTACATCGTCACAATGATGAAGGGCTTTAGCATGTTCAAGTGCCCCCTTTGCAGATATTCCGTCACCACACAGGAGTTCGGCACCCAGAACGGCAACCTCCGCACCCAAGCAGCGAGGGCAATGAACGAGCACGCCGCGGCTGCACATGACTGCTCGATTCCCCCGTCACCGCTTGATGCGCAGATGTCGCAGGCTCGTTAAACGCGGTATTTCCGCAGAAGCAATGAAAGGCAGTGCAGTATGGCACTTGAAACTTATTACACAATCCGGCGCATCCAGTCGCCCTGCGGAACTCGCTCGGCAGTGCTCTTCGATCTCACTTACCGACGCGTGTGGCGTCCGGAACTGAGTGACGAAGGTCAGTGGTGCGACTTCTTGGTTGAACAGCAGGAAGTTGACGCAGGTCCATCAATTACGCGATAGGCGATGCTTTAAGGGAGGCTGAAGTAATGAAGACGAAGACTTGGAACGTGATTACCAACACGGGCAAACAAGCAGACCTTGAATCCGGCCTTGAGACAAAGGAAGTTCAACGACCGGATCACATCAGTGCCAAGGAGTTTATTCATTGGTTAGGGCCTGCGAGCCGCATTGATGACGATTCTTTGCGATGCCTATTTAAGTTGTAGGAGCCAGCTGCGGTTCCAGCCGTTGATGATTCCGCGATCCATCGTAATCTTGTCGTGCACTCTCTCGCGAGAGCGGTACGCTGTGCCGTTTTCGAAGAACGACCGCGACGCCATAGATCTGTTTGCAAAACACGAGCTTGCAACCTGTGGTTGGAGAAAAGCAGGAAAGTGAAAGCTGACAAGCAGTCCGCAACGCCCGCCTCGCCTCGAATCGATGCTCGCCGTCAGCCTCGGGTCAAGATTGAGATTGATATCACAATTATTTCCTGAACGAGCGGCATACTGAAGGGATATACCGTGGACATCGGCGAATCCGGAATTGCCGCCATGCTGCCAATTGAAGCGCCCTTAGGCGAAACTGTGGAATTGAGCTTCGCGCTTCCATGCGGTCCTCTGAGGATTCACGCCATAGTTCGCCAAAGAAATGCTTTTCGCTACGGGTTTGAGTTCGTTGATCAAGACTTGGTGCACGAATTCATCCGTCGCACATGCCGCGACCTTGCTATTGAACAATCCCCGATGCTGGCTAATGTCCGGTGACGCGGGTTGCTCTCATTCCGAGTACCCGTCACCATCCTCCTCATCTTCGTCACCTTCATCGTTCGTGACGTTTCTTTCGTCCTCGTCTTCGTCATCTTCCTCGTGTGGTTCCTGTCTACGGAGGATATCGGCATTTGCCCGCGCACTGGCTTGGCTGGGATCTTCGGGAAGCGCATTTGTGCCTGTCGAACTGCTCCTGAAGGCTCGCCAGCGCATCGGCAGTCCTTCTGAGGGCACTCATGGGAAACTTTGAATTCCTGGCTGCAAAGTGTGCAGATTCCCACCGCTGGAGTGGCGCGCAGCCATTTGGCCACTCTAAGGCGGCGTGATCATGTGCAACTTTCCTCGTTTGAATGGCAAACTTTATAGAGTGCTAATCTAGTAATGCAGCAGCCCCGCTTGCGAGAGTGGTTGCGCGCACCAGTCATCGTGCTATGAGAATAGCCGATTCTGAATTGGTGCGAATTACACAGGTCCCCGTCTTGGCAGTAAGCGCCCACACGAACTCGTTCCACTGGTCGGCCCTGCGCCTAAGGACTAAGCCACTTCTGGCGGCGTCAGAATGCGTCTGTACAACCTCGAATCCTCCGGAGTCTGCATACTTATGTATTCGCCGTGGACTGGTTTTCTAGCGAGTACTGCTGGTGTTCCGTGGAACTGAGGGTACAGAGCGACAGGAACAAGAAGCTCGGCTTCGGTTATGGTGCCCTCCTACCAGGTACATCGACCGGGTCAAATGAAACTTTAGGAGAATCCTGTGGAAAACTCCTTTAGGAAGCTAGTTCTCACTCCTCAACTCATAATCCATTGACAAGCGGATCGACAGTGCCGATGGTCGGCAGAAGTGCCGACATGTCGGCACTGTACGGGAGTGAAGCTGTCCACAATGTTGAAGACAGGAGCGTCGGTTCCGGGCATCGGTGTGCAAGCGGGAAGGCATGACCCGAATACAGGATGACCAGACAACAGGTAGGGCGCAAGAACTTGTGACCGAACTGAAGGCGATTGAGCTTTGGGATGCCGTCTACAAGCGGAACCCATTCCCGCTTCGTTATGACGACATCGCTTTTGTGTCGCGGCAGAAAAGGCGTGCGGAGATTACCAGTGAACTACAGCGCATGAACTACGGGAACGGCTACGTCTCGCACCCTGCGTCCGGTACAGGCCTCCTCCCAGAACCAATCAGAAGACACGGTTCGAGTGGCAATAAAGCGGCGGCGGCCCGAAAGCAGTCGTGATAAGTATCGAAATGAGCGAAGTGGGAGAGGTTAACTCGCAGTGTTGATGAGGTGACACCATGCTATCTTCATCGTGGCCCCTCGCAATCGTGGTCCCTCGTAGTTATTCTCTCCTGTTTGCGCATTTATCGAGCACTCATCGGTAAGGCACTTCTCGCAATTCGTAACTCATGGGAGGAAACCCATCATGCCACCCGTGCCAGCGGCTAAGAAACACCGCAGATTTGATCCGAAGAGATTCCTCTCGACCATCGACGCAGGCAGGACAATCGTGACCGCTCTTAAGAAGACGACAATCTTTGCTCAGGGCGACTCGTCCGATTCGGTTTTTTACATACAGAAGGGGAGGATAAAGCTCACCGTTCTTGCAAAGAGCGGAAAGGAAGCCACGATAGGCATTCTGAATGAAGGCGATTTCTTCGGAGAAGGTTGCCTCGCAGCACAGCCTCTTCGCATGTGCACCACGACCGCAATGACCGACTGCACGCTAATGCGCATCGACAAGAAGTCCATGATGGCAGTGATTCACGACGAACGAGCGTTTTCCGACATGTTCGTTGCGTATTTGCTGACCCGGAACATCCGATACGAGGAAGCCTTGGTTGACCAGCTCTTTAATTCCAGCGAGAAACGCCTTGCTCGCGTTCTTCTCCTGCTAGCTCATTTCGGCAAGGACGGAAGACCCGAGGTCGCGATTCCCAAGATCAGTCAGGAAACTTTGGCAGAGATGGTGGGTACAACTCGCGGGCGGGTTAACTTTTTCATGAATAGGTTTCGGAAATTGGGCTTCGTTCGCTACAACGGTGAGCTTGAGGTCCACAGTTCGCTACTGAATGTGGTACTGCACGATTAAGCGCACGAGGCAAAAAGGCAGACTCGTTTAATAGAAAAGCAGGCAGCGCCATTCCGAAAGTCTGTTGATGAAGCGGAGGCATAATGTCCACATCGGGCCAGCGTAACGATCCTCAGGACTCGCTGTCTATATCTAAGCGGCTAGTGCAGGTGTCAATCGCATCCCTGTCAGCCGTAGTCGCACTGTTCATTGCATGGCCCAAGTTGGGGCATGACGTTCTCTCATCAGCGTATATGCCGCATCTCTACTGCTATCTTGGCAGCACTTCGCTGGCATGGACACATGCAATCTCTGACGCTCTGATTGGACTTGCCTATGTGGTGATTTCTGCAACTCTGGCTTATCTGATCCACCGGGGACGAAGCGAATTGCCGTTTCATGGTCTCTTTTTCGGCTTTGCAGTGTTCATAGTTGCCTGTGGTAGTTCGCATCTCGTGGAGGCAATCACTGTTTGGATACCCGTTTATGTGTTGTCAGCCGCAATCAAGGTCGTCACGGCGCTCGCATCGATTGCAACCGCAGTGATGCTTCCATTCGTGGTCCCTGACGTTTTGGCATTGCTTCAAACAGCAAGAACATCCGAAGAACGGAGGGCGCTCTTGGAGGCCACTCTAATGGAACGCGATGCAGCACAGGACGCGCTGAAAGAATCGTATCTTGTATCCGAGCAGAAGGTGCTGGAACGCACAGCACAAATCAATCGTGCAAAAGACGGATTGGAGGCAGAAGTTCTTGAACGTCGCAGGAATGAGGAGATGCTCCGTCAGTCAGAAGAACGATTCAGCAAGGCATTTTGCTCTAACCCCCTACCAATGACCATCTCCACCACGGCAGAGGGCCGTTTCTTGGACGTGAATGACTCTTTTCTCGCTTTGGTGGTGGGCGAGCGTGACTCGGTGGTGGGTCACACCATGGCTGAATTGGCGATCTGGGTCGAGCCCCAAGATCGCATCACGATGATGAAGCGGTTGAGCGAACAGGGCAGAGTCATCGGGTTGCCTGCCCAAATTCGAGCGAGCACGGGTGTCGTGCTAGAAGCAAAAATATCAGCTGAGCAGATTGAGCTACTAGGACAACTTTGCGTGCTGGCGGTCACTGAGGATACAACTGAAATGAGGCTTCTACAAGCGCAGTCTGAGCAGTCGAAGAAAATGGAAGCCGTAGGGCGTCTCGCGGGCGGGGTTGCACATGACTTCAATAACCTTCTTGGCGTGATCATAGGATACAGCGAGTTGTTGATAGAAAAACTCGATCCGGAAGCGCAAATAGCCAAACATCTGGCCCAGATAAAACTGGCAGCCGAACGCGGTGCTCATCTCACTCGCCAGCTTCTAGTCTTCAGCCGTCAACAAGTTGTATCTCTTAAGGTGTTGGACCTCGACGCTGTCATTCGCGAGGCAAGCAAGTTGCTGAGTCGAGTGGTCAGAGAAGATATTATTTTGTCCTACCAGAATTCGGTTTCCGTCGGATTAATCAAAGCAGATGCCGGGCAAATTGAACAGGTCTTGATGAATCTCGTCGTCAATGCGCGAGACGCAATGCCGAATGGGGGCCGGATAACCATCGCGACAGACAGCATCACGCTCAACGACAAATATTTTCTCGGGCACGAGCCCGTCATAGAGGGCGACTACGTGGTGTTGGAGGTGCGGGATACGGGCTTCGGAATGGACGAAATGACCAAGGCTCATGTCTTTGAACCATTCTTCACGACCAAACAACCAGGCAAAGGCACGGGATTAGGACTGGCGAGTGTCTACGCAATCGTCCAGCAGAGCGGCGGATACGTTTCGGTCAGTAGCGAACTCGGTCGGGGTACGACATTTAAGCTCTATTTTCCTCGGGTGCAAGGGCAGGTCGATTCCTTGACCACGCCTGTCAACACCGACATGATGGGCGGAAACGAAACCATTTTGCTGGTAGAAGATGAGACTGCCCTCCGAGAGATCACGGCGTCAATTCTCCGGGCAGCGGGCTATACCGTTGTTGAGGCTAACACCCCAGCCAAAGCTATTAAACTTGCCGAGACCCACCCTGAGCCTATTCATTTGCTCCTGACAGATGTCATCATGCCGCATATGAGTGGGATAGCGTTGTCAAAACGCCTGAAGGCTTCCATACCTCCGCTGAAGGTCATATTTTCCTCGGGATATGGTGGTGATGAGCTTGCGAAGCAGCTATCCGCAGCCACCGATGCGGTCCTTCTCTCGAAACCGTTTTCCAAGGCTTCTCTTCTAGTCTTGGTGCGCTCAGTCTTGCACTGATAGGATAGTGTCGAATGCCTTCGATCACGCGCCGGTGGATAGAGCAATTGCTTGCATTTGAGAAAGATAAATGCGTGCAATCATCCCTGAACTCCTACAATGGATCTTGGGGGCGGTTACGTCCTTCTCCTCTTTCAGGTCAAGCCTCTATTCGATCCCGAATACCTCAGGGACAATCATCGCCGTGTCATTCTTCAGATCGCGGCGGGGGTGGGTCGGCAAGAAAAAGAAGCCGGACCCAAGGTTTTGAGTCCAGCCACAGTTTGAAACTGATCGTGAGGTCAAAGGACGTACTGTCGCTAACCCATGACCGTGTCCCGTCTATGTCAAAATTAGTAGCAGACTGCCGCTGCGTCGCTTCTAGTAGCTGTTCAATATTGCACACACGCTGAAAATAGAAGGGTCCCGATTTCCCTCCCCCGAGACTATCGGGACCCCGCGTGCCTAGATCGAACCGCAATCGAGAGCACGGGCATCGGTTGCTGACCCTATGAGCCTTCAAATGAACGACGCTGTCTAGGAATGAGAAGTAGGATTGGAATATGTCTTCTCCCCTCAATCCTGCTCCAACTATAGTTGCGTCTGCTCCGCGGACAGCCAGCGCCGTAGCCCCCGCCGCTGCTCCCATCTCGACTCCTGATCTGCTGGCGGCGATGCTAAGAGTATCACCGAAGATTAGCGATCTCTTCTTTTCGCCCGGCAAGCCCCCGCTTGTGGAGATTAATGGAAAACTAATCCCCGCCGGAGCGGCACGCGCCCTCACGCCTGAGGATACTCCGGCTGCCGAGGGCTGGGCCGGCCACATTGTAAGCCACCGCTTTAAAGGTTCTCTTGGATGAAGCGGGGACTGAGACGCTGCCACGTACGTAGTTCTTGGGGGTACAGCGGTCCTAAGGGTGAAACCAGAGAGCGCAGAGGCAGATAAAATGTCAGACGATGAAGTCAGTGGCAATCAAGAAGGGTCAGATGGGGGAGCGAGCGCCGGATTTCACCGAGATGGGCACCCTTCGGTGTGATACTTGCGGTGAGGAGTTCATCGTGTTTCACGATCCCGCCCTCGTGGACAGGGCGGCCGCTGTGCGCCAAGCGCACTGGCTCGAAAAGGTTCTTGCCGAAGAGCACGAACGGGGCCGGAAACACTCAGATCGAATCCAACTGCCTGATTAGCGCTTGCCCATCCCTGCAAGAATCAATGAGTGTAATCGCCTGTTAACAACAGCTAGCTTGTCGGTTTGCCGGTGATCCGGCCTTGAAACGGAGAAGCTCAGTCCTTTGGAGCGAGAACGTAGGAATAGGCAAGCAGAGCGAAGCCTACGAGGAGGGCGATAAGTCCTACAAGATATGCCGCTTTTTGGGTATCGACTGCCCCCAGAAAAATCATAAAACCAACTCCAATTGCAGATGTAATCAGCCTTCCCAATTTGATGTTTTCCCGGCGGCGCCGTGCGGTATTTCGCTCATCTTCCCGAAGCAACACCAGTCCGCTCTCTCCCGGCATCTCCGAAATCTTTTTCATCGTCTCGTGCCTGTAATATGCCTCTCGCTCCCTTCGCCGAATGTCTGCCCAGCTCGCCACCGCGATAAACGCCCACATACCACTGGCTGCGACCGCCAGGAACAACGCAATTGGCAACGTAAACACGTTCATGAAATCTCCTTGAACTTACGACTTCATTTGGTGAGACCGGAGATTAGGCGTGCCGGTTGCATTTTTTGCCTTCCCTGGGTTTCGGAGTACCCTCTTAAAAAAATGCAACCGCCCGATTCGAGACGCGGTCCTACTCTCGGAGAGAACATATTGGGCGCCAGTAACGATCAAGTTGATGTTGAAAAAGTTCTAGCTGGTGATATCGATGCGTTCGAGCTCGTAGTGCGTCGATGGCATCGACCATTGATCAATTTAGCCTATCGCTTCTGCCGAGACGCTGGCCGTGCGGAGGAAATGGCGCAGGAGGCGTTGCTACGCGCGTATCGCGCCCTTCATCAGTGGAGGAAGGATGGTGCCTTTTCCACCTGGCTATTTGCCTTGTCCACGAATCTCTACCGATCTGAGCTGGCAAGGATACCGGCGAGGACAATCTCAATCGAAGAGGCGGGAGAACTGCAGGATACGCGAGCTTCTGATGGGCGGCTCGAAGAGGAGGACCGCGACCGGGCGATCCGAGAACTCGTGCTCACGCTTCCCGCAAAATACCGCGATGTCGTGGTGCTCTTCTATTTTCATCAAATGGACATTTCAGACGCTGCTAAGAGCCTTCAATTACCAGAAGGGACGGTAAAGGCCAGATTGTCGCGTGCCAGCGAGATTCTTCGTAGCAAGCTTCCATTTATTTTAACGACACCAAAGATGAAGGAGCGCTAGATGGACGACAATCTCGACCACATCTTGTCCACTGACCAGAATGTTGTTCCGTCATCGGCTTTCGTCGAGAATATGATGGCGGCAGTACGGCGTGAAGCCTCGACCCCGGTGCCAATCTCATTTCCGTGGTGGCGAGTAGTGCCTGGCCTTGCGATCTGTGGACTCGCGCTGACGGCCTTTCTCGTCATTGCGGCTATTCGATTCTACGACGGCGCCGTTGTTGGTCCAGTCCCACGAGTTTTTGTGAATGTTGTCGAAACTACGAACCGCCTCGGCTTTAGGATGGATTGCGCTCGCCCTCGCTGCCTCGCTTATCCCGACCCGCCTCGTACTCACAAGAAACTGACGTTAAGTTCCCACGCCCAAGGTGGCTCTCATCGGTTTTGTCATCCTGCAGTTGGTGAAACATCCCCATTACACTCATTGACCCACGGCATTGCAGTCGCGGCGCTCAAGAAGCACTCCGGAAGGTAACGGTCAGAAGAACCCCGAGAGGCCCTCTCAGCAAAGGCACCTCTCGGGGGGTCAGGTCAGTGTTGCCCGTCTAATTACTCACAGTTTTGCAAGAAAGGCAGGTGCGCGTCTGAGCAAAATTGCACACCTTGCTGCTTGCTGGCTGCCTTAGCTTTCCTACTGCTGGGGCTTGTCTGGCTTTGGATCATTTAGGACGCCCGGTCCCTTGTTATCGTTTATCTCCGTACCTGAAAACTTCACATGGGAATTGCTACCCTTGTTCTCAAACCCCGGATCTCCATTTCCGGAAATTGAGCCACCAGCAAACTCAATATCAGTCCTGTCACCGACAACTAACACGCCTGGGATACCAGGGCCAGTCCCTGTGACAGTTGCATCGGTCAAGACGAGTTGGGTGTCGGGCGGCGGCATATTGACCGCCCGGATGGATCTTCGGGTGGTGAAATGTCGAGGGACCAACTGGTCTTCGAGGCCGTGAAGCTTTGGGGAGGTCTTTCCCGCTAGGTAATCGTCAAGACGAGAGTGCCGCTGGTCCCACCGCTAGTACAGCCCAAATCTCCCGAGTTCCCGCTCGGAGTGTTGACTGTCACACTCGCTGTTCCAGGGGCGGAGATCAGGGCGGCAGTGATCGTGACCTGCAACTGCGTACTGCTTGTGACCACCGTGCTGAGCTTCGTCCCGTTGATAACCACCACAGAAGACGAAACAAACCGAGCACCATACACATCGAGAACAAAGCCCGGTTGCACTTCTGAGAGCGTAATCGTGCTGGCAGAAAGAGATCCAACGATCGGGTCTGGCCGAGCACTGCCGCACAAGGGATTGAGTGCGTTGCAGGCTTGGCAGGCTAGCGAGGCGAGCAGAAGCGCACTGAGAGGCCGCAGGAAGGCACTGATTCTTTTATGGGACCGGTCTGGAGTGGGCTTCCTCGCTTTCATGGTTGCGGATTATGCGGCAATCCGCATAGAGAAAAATGGTCAATTTCGCACAGAGAACTCCCACAATTGGCGAAAAATCGCCATTACACTCATTGACCGTGGCCGCCCGGCGTTTTGACTGTAATCGCCTGTTTACAAGAATCAGGAGGTGCAGTACTCTGCCGCAACAGTCACGAGGTTGCCTTTTCTTGATCGGGCACCTCTTTATCGGGAGGCGCCTGTATGACCTCACTCAGCAAGAACGCCAGAGTCGCAGGGGTCTTATACATTGTGGGCTCATTGGTGGCCGTCGTACGCCTGATCTACATTCCCAACACTTTGATTGTGTCTGAGAACGCCACTGCAACGGTCAACAATATTGCGAGGCACGAGTTGCTGTTCCGATTCGGAATTCTCAGCCAACTGCTTACTGGGGCCTTGTGGATATTCGTTACGCTGGCTCTTTATCGTTTGTTTAAGGGAGTCGACCGGGGCCTTGCTGTGCTGATGGTGATCTTGGGCAGCTTGATGCAAGTCCCTATATTCTTCGTCAACTCGGTGAATGATGCCGCCGCTCTACTGTTTGTTCGCGGCACTGATTTCCTGTCATTAATCGACAAGCCGCAGAGGGACGCCTTAGCTATGATGTTCCTAAACCTTCACCACTACGGCGATCTGGCCAACGAGATATTTTGGGGGTTATGGCTCCTGCCATTCGGGCTGTTGGTGTACAAATCGCGCTTCCTGCCACGTCTTTTGGGTGCTTGGCTAATGATCGCATGTTTCGGTTACTTAGCGTCCAGCTTTACCGGGTTTCTGTTGCCGGCCTACGAAGACAAGGTCGTCAACTACACCCAACCTCTCTTGCTGGCAGAGGTCGCAATCATGCTATGGCTGACAATCGTGGGCGCGAAGGAACGGCGTTCGGTCGCAGCATCCTGATACCCCACTAGATTCCACGCCAGACTCGAATTCATCCGGCGTACATCGAAAAACACTGCGGCAATCCTTTTAGCTTCAACAGAGTAGCGTGCTAGCAGTCACCGTCATTGTGTTGACTGGCGATAAATCCCATTTCACTCATTGACCGGTGTCGTTGGCAACAAGACCATTCTCTGCCGCGAGAAAAGAGCGTCCCAGACTCAACTTCAGTCGTGGGACGCAAGTTTGAAGCTTAGCCGTGAAAAACAGCGGCTTTGAACAACCCCCATTGTTCGCGCGCTGTTCAACAACAGCCTAGATTTAGCGGAAGGCACAGGTAAATGGCACCGGCGTGCTGAACGCATTCACTACCGGGCCATTCCGCAACGGCTAGTAGCGTCTTAACTTGTACCTGACTTGTACCTGCTGGCGGCATGGCACCCTAGAGAGGGCGACGGTGCGACAAATCACTGTTGATGCCTTCGCCGCCAGCAGGTTCAACTGCGCTGATTTGCTGGCCACAACCTCGCCCAGCAATCCCGGTCTGGAATCACGGCACCTTGACTTGGGCTGGATCGTTAGCCACGACTTCCGGCACTCCCTTGAAAGCGCTGATCTTACCGGTCACGCAAACCCGTTTTCCTCTGTATGTCGTTTCCGGATTATCAAACTTCGAGCGATCGTTGCCCCAGATGACCAGCGTAAAAACCTGGTCGGGATAGGGTTGGTCGAAATTCAGAAAGGTTGGACTGCCGCGACTGCTTTCTGCCCAGCGCGTGCTCACCACCTTGCCGCAGACCGTTGCCTGCTCCCCGATGTGAGCTTTGGCTTCCGTGGCCGTGAGGGTCCTCTGGGCCAGCACGGAAGAAGCTGCCAACAAGGCAAACGCCAGCATCGACAGGGCTGATACTCGCCGAGACATGATGCCTCCCACGAAGACGCGGCCCATTCTCCGTCTACGGAAGTACGATGTCAAGCAGCGAGAAGTGGCTAGCCACTACCAAATAAACAGGTGGCGGCCCCGTGATAGCCCAGATTTTCCCTGAGCATGCGCGCACAGCGGACTTCATCGCATCTGTAGTTGCGGAATATCGCCATCGGACTCACCCGGGGTCAATCAGTGTAAACGCCTGTTAACAACAGTTATGGTCAAAAGGTAAGCGATTAGTCGTTCCTGAGGGGTATCCCGGTTTTCGCCAGTCACCTCAACCTCTATTGTGGCTTCGGCGTCGTGGCTGCGGAAGCCTGGACTGGTTGGTCTGAGATTGTTTTGGATGCCTTGCCTGGTTGCGTTTGCTTGTCAGGTGGAATTTCGCTCCCGGATGGATAGATGAGAATCTGAACTGCGCCCCATCCGGCATCCGGATTAGTGTCCGCCTGTTTACCAAGTCCCAGGGTTCTAAGCTGACTATCATCAAATCCGAAGTGTTCAACCAGATACTCGCGTATAACCATGGCCCGGGCTTCGGTTAGCACCAAGTCTTTCTGAGTGTCGCCTTCCATGCCCGCCGACACCACCACCACGGCAAAGGCGAACTGGTTATTCGCCAGGAACTCGCCACCAGCGTTCAAGGATTTCTGATTCTTCAGCTTTGCCGAATCTTGCTTATCGAAAAGTTCCTTCGCTGAGTAGGTGAATTGCTTGGTCGGTGCGCCTTGCGGCAGCCGCTCGATCTCATTTTTAGCGAGCTCGCCAGAATCTTCGTAGCCGCGGCTCTTATAAAATCCGCGCAGGAAAAAGTTGTGCTTCATGGCTTCCATATTCTCCTGGAAGTCGGTAACGCCAGCTTGCGCCTGCACCATCGTGTCACGCATGGCGCTACTGGTTTGTTCGAGGTTGTTGTAGAGCTGTTTGTCGTTTACTAGCGCTCCCGCGGTTCCCTTGCCTCCATCGATCTTGGCGCTGATCGAGTCCAGACTCGCAGCTACCCGACTCGCGTTCTGAATAGCTTGTTGACTGCTATCCAGAATGCCGCTCGTCTTTGCCAGCAGATCTGACATCTCGAGTGGCGGCTGGCTAGCGATGGTGTCGCCACTCCGGACGTTGGCTGATGCAGCGGATCCAAACGAGATCGCCAGATACTGGTTGCCCAGCAAACCCTCGGTCTCGATCGTGGCCACAGAGTCCTGCTTGATGATTTCGTGCGTCGATTTGCCCAGATCCATCACTACCGTGACCTTTTCGCCTGGCTGGTGGGGTAACACGATGCTGTGAACCGTTCCACTGTGAACCCCGCCCACCCGGACATCGCCGCCAGCATCCAGGCCCACCACATTGTCGAATTGCGCCTTCAATTGGTAGGTAGAGCTGAAGAGATACTGCTTGCCTCCGATGATAAAAATACCGGCAACCAGAATTGCCAGTGTCACAACGATGAAAGCTCCCAGCCGCGCCGCTCTCGACATATGCCTCCCTACGAATGCTTTAGAAATTCCTTGACGAATTCAATGGCGCTCTGCTGTAGCTCTTCAAAGCTGCCGTCAATCACGACTTGTCCTTCATTGAGTAGCGCAAGACGGTCCGCAATTGTCTTCGCGCTGTGCAGATCGTGAGTCACTACGATCGATGCAATGTGATGTTCCTGCTGGAGCTTCAGAACCAGATCATCAATCTCCGCGGCGCTGATGGGGTCGAGGCCGGCGGTGGGTTCGTCGAGCAGCAGAATATCCGGCTCCAGGGCCAGCGCCCGTGCCAGCCCTACTCGTTTCTGCATCCCACCCGATATATCCGAGGGCATCTTCGCAAGGTCTCCTTCCATCCCCACTTCCGCCAGTAGTCCCCTGACCCGGTCGCTGCGCTCAGACCTCGACATCTGCTTCCTGTGGTGCTGCAGCGGGAAACCCACGTTTTCCTCCACAGTCAAAGAGTCGTAGAGCGCGGCCTGCTGAAACACGAAACCCATCTTCATCCTGACCTCGCCGAGCCGGTCGAGAGCCAGGCCTGAGATATTTTGCCCATGGATGCGAACCGATCCCGAGTCAGGCTTCTCGAGGCCGATGATGAGCCGCAGCAACACGCTCTTACCGGTTCCACTGCGACCTAACACCGCCAGAGTCTCGCCGCGGCTCACGCCCAGGCTGATCCCGTTCAAGACGCTTTGATTTCCGAAGGACTTATGCAAGCCCTCGACGGCGACAACTGGCGCACCGCCGTGTTCCTCGGCTTCTGTTCGCTCCGTCGCAATTTGATCGATGGTGTCCATGTTGGTTGCGTTGAATCAATGTCCACTACAAAAAGCTCACGGGAACAATATGAGAATGAGTTTCACCAGCACGACATCGGCCAGGATTACGAACAGTGATGACAAGACTACCGAGCTCGTGGCTGCGCGACCCACGCCCGCGGCGCCTCCCTGGGTCCGCATTCCCTGAAAACACGCGATCAGCCCAATGATCAGGCCAAACACCATAGTCTTAAGTGTGGGGGGCAGGAAATCGTTGAAGTCGGCGCCGTTAAAACCAGCATTGATGAACTGGTGGAACGAGACCGGCTCAACCAAGGTCTGCGCAACCCAACCCATTACCAATCCGCAGAAGTCGGCAGCGAGAGTCAGCAAAGGCAGCATCAGGATGCAAGCCAGGATGCGGGGTGCAGCTAGCAGCCTGTAAGGGTTCACCGCGGATGCTTCGATGGCATCGATCTGCTCGGTCACTTTCATCGACGCCAACTCTGCACCGATGCCGGCGCCCGTTCGGCCGCCCACCACCAGACCGGTGATGATTGGACCAGTCTCGTGGATAATGGAGAACACGATCGCGGCGGGAAGCAGTGACTTAGCCCCAAATCGAGTCAGGCTGAAACGGGCTTCCATCGAAAGAACAATACCGGTGGCGGCGCCGGCCATCGCGACCAGCGGGAGCGACTTCGATCCGACCTCGTCGAGTTGGCGAAATAATTCGCGGATTTCAAATGGCGGAGTCACAGCAGCCCGCAGCACTCGCCAGAAAAATATCCCCAGATCGCCGAACCACTCGAGAAACTGGATGATGAGGCTCTTGGTGAGGCTCGCAGTTGGGGACGGATGCGAGGTTCGGGGCCTCGTCAGCAGAGAATCCATGCCTGCGACCGCATTTGGTTTCGGGTCGATCACGGGCTTGCACCTGGATCGGGCCCGCCGTGCCCATGGTTCAGTTGCGTGCGATGAAGCAAGGAATGGGGTCCGTTGTACAGGAATCTCAGGGCGATGTTCCGGCCGACATATCCCAGCATGGTGTAATTGCCCATTGGGAGGGCGTCCTTGGCGTCGTACACAAAATCACGAAGATCTCTTTGTCAGCAGGACCTCGCGAATGGTTAGTATCAAGCTTCAGGCTTCCGAAAGCTGGTCAGAATTGATCGTCTTTTTGAATCGGCGCTTATGGTTGTGAGTGAACTGACGCGCCCGGACCTTATGAGGTGGGCCCGTGAAGTGTATATTTTTGGTGTGGACGCATTGACTCAATGACGGATTGTAGAGTTGAGAAGTGAGATAGCAGCGCTCCACTGCCTAGCCTTTCTGCGCCATTACGCTCATTGACCCCGATGGGGGGTTCCAAACGAGTCGCTTCCTGCCTGATTAGAAAACTACACATTCCTAACGCCATGCGTGGAAATCAAGAAGACCGATCTTTACGGGGTTTCCACGGGACCAATTCTGGCCAGGTTTTCCAACGCCGCTGGAGTTAGCCTGACGCGGTCCAGAAAAGGGCTTATTGGAAGCGCCGGAATCGGTTTTCAGAATGCCGACAAAAGTCAACTCGCTATGGTTGAATCCTCGGCTTCTGATCGCTTTGCATTCGCCCAGTGCTCTCTGTGAAACCGGACTGCGCGTGTGCCCTCCGGAGAAAAGCGGAACTCACGATGCCGAGTCCCAGGGCTTCTGATCGCATTGCATTCGCCGAGTGCCGTCCTCGAAACCGGACTGCACATGTGCCCTTCGGAGAAAAGCCGGTACCCTATCCGGGTTGTGTCTCCTCTACGACCGCACTGAAAGTGGAGACAAAGACCCGCAACTCTACCCTGCCAGCGGGGAATCCCTGCACGGTTGCGGTAGGTGTTGATAAATCGCCAT
>Ga0210393_10000441_pt1 | contig 37589 bp, 37 predicted proteins | sample IncBWC27OmetaG_FD_160068 | JGI IMG/M metagenome (GOLD analysis project Ga0210393, IMG submission 160068) | Forest soil microbial communities from Barre Woods Harvard Forest LTER site, Petersham, Massachusetts, United States - Inc-BW-C-27-O ...
AAAAAGTATATCGGTATGGACGTGCACAAGGAAAGCATTTCGCTGGCGGTGATGAATGCTGCCGGGAAGATCGTGATGGAATGCGTCATCGAGACGAAAGCGAGCATGATTCTGCAGTTTTTTGATGGGCTGCGCGGAGACTTGCAGGTGACGTTTGAAGAAGGAACCTCGGCTGCCTGGTTGCACGACCTGTTGAAGCCACACGTGACGAAATTGGTGGTGTGCGATCCGCGCAAGAATGCCTCCATGCGGGAAGGCAACCAGAATGACAAGATCGGAACCCGTACGAGAATCCTTGGAAGTCCACCTCGTAGATCTGGTTGAGAGTGGTCACCACGGCTTGCTGTACGATCTTGTCTTCCAGCGCCGCAATGCCCAACGGACGTTGCCGCCCATCGGTCTTCGGTATGTAGACTCTTCGTGAGGGCTGTGCCCGATATGCTCCACGGTGTACCCGATTGTGTAGATCGGCGAGCCGATTTTCCAATCCGGTTTCATACTCCTGCCACGTCACGCCATCTACTCCCGGTGCTGCTTGCCGCTTTAAGGCATAGTAGCTATCCCGAAGTAGATCCACGCTCACATGATGGAGCAAAGCCGTGAACCGTCCTTGCCTCCTTTTCTTTGCTGCTTCTCGCACACCGCTCAATCCCTGGGACACTCGTTCCCCGCTCCGTGTCGGGTTGGTGTTGGGTTGTACGGTGTTCTCCTTGGCCCGCACCCTTTTCTCCCCAGGCTCCGCTGAAGATCGCTCTTCTTTGTTCGTCTGGTTCATCGATAGTATGGTGCGGTCCGACTCCTCCAGAGCGTGCGCGTCCGCATTGTGGCTTTGCACCTTCGCGGACCGGCCTCCTTCCCTTGCGGGCCGAGGCGCTCCAGAGGTCTCCCGGTTCTCGTGCATGTTGTTTCTCAGCGTGCGCGGGTTCTAAGACTACGCAGGACCGACTGCTCGCTCGCGATATCGCGCATCAGCCGTGTTGCCTTCCTCCATCAGTAAAGAGTCGGCGTCCTGGTTTTGCGTTTTTCGAAGCTCAATAGCCCGGCCCACCGATGCCCCTGTCTACGCTTCAAACGACACCTCGCGGTGTCATCTGCAAGACTCGGGGCCAAGATGGAGTCGCTGTCTCCCTTCTTGTAGGACTCTTTCATTCCCTACAGCATGCCGGTTTATCCCGGCGCTTACCCTGATTATCGCAGCATTTACCGGCAACTGACTCTCGGTTTCCGGTTACGCTTACCAGGCAAGTGAAATTCAATCGATAAACACAAGGGCGTTTCTCATTCCTAATCGCATCATCCCACCGATAAGCGCGGCGCCAGTGATGATTGCCTGTTGCCCTGCAATGAGGAGCGCCTTGCGTCAGGCCTGGTGTTTACATCATCAGGAGGGATCGATCCGCGCAGGTACGCCCGTGATCTGCCGTAAGACCCTCACGCTGCGAACGCGTTCAACCCTTACGTAGCGAATCAGACGCTGTTTGCTGATCGGATTTTCTTGGCTCATGCCGCGAGCTTACGGCAGACTTTTTATTTTGCAAGATGGAAATTCAGAGGGTTTCTTCACAGCTTCAGCTTCGAGTTTCCGGTCACCCAACAGGAATTGAGCATGACTCGCCCGCCGCTGTCTTGCCTACCTCTCGTGTTTATTGGCATTCAAGTGCTCGACTAATGAGGCGGCGCGCTACGGCGTCTAGCCGTAGATCGGCTGGCATAGCCTCGCCGCGTTCTGTGTCTTCTTCTTGTCCTCGATCTTTTCTGGGCCGATACGGAACGATGAAATAAGCACCATCGCGCTTCGAGAGTTTCCAGCTCTTGGCGACCTTGTCGAAGCTCGAATCCGATTTAACCTTGGCGTATTTCAATAATGGGTTTTTAGGGAAATTAGCGCGCGACGGTGTAGGTACAGACGGGTTTCCGCGACTGATCGTCCGTATCAATGCCTGCTCGACCGCAGCGTGGTCGCACAGATCAACCACCTCCACCGGTTCGATGCCTATGTAAAAGCCAGCCTCCGTTCTCGCCATCGTAGGAACGAAAACCTGTTCCTTAAACACGAAGATAAGCCAGAATCCGTCTTCGAGCATCCCGCTTCAACCTCGCCTGAATGACAGCAACTTTAACACTCTGTTGTGACGCCTGTGCTGCGAAACGGCTCCCGGAATACCGGTGTGTTAGGCAAAGCCTGGTAAACCTCTAATCGGAAACGACTGGGGTACAGCCGACGCTAAACCAGCTTCCAGCCCATCTCTTCCTTGAGGTCTTGGAAACACGTGGAACATATCGAGCGGGAGCTATCGTCGGTGACGTAGCCCTCTGTCAGCACGTCTGGCGGGCCGGACTCCATGAACTTGGCCCAGCATCCTTCGCAGTGGTCATGGTCCCTATCCTCGCGGGCGTGCTTGTACTTTCTAAATCGCAAGACTGCTCCACGTGTCCACTTTGCGTTTTCGATGCGCCAATCAGCCATGGGCTCAAAGCTACCACGGAACTGCTCTCCCGAAGTCAGTGCCCGCAGCATTTACCGGAGAAATAAAGTGTTGCTTCACGCTGCGGTTCCGGTCCTCGCTCCCTGGACGCATCTATTCGACCACCTCATTTACGGGGAAGCGGATGGGCCCGCTGCTGGATGTGTCAACAACCGTGACCCGGACAGCCAGAGCAGCCTTGCCAATCATCACGACTACCAGAGGACGAATGCGGCGCCCGGCGAAATCGCCGACCGTTTTCGGAATGCCGACCCCGCAAAAGGCATCGGCTATCCGATGTTCACCCTGGAACGTCTGTTCGACACGGCAGAGCTTATGCGCAACGCCGCATTCGATCCCTACAACTACAGGGGGGAGCATCACCAATCGATCGAGATGGCAACGGAATATTACGCCTGCTTCGCCTGGGGCGCCGGTTTCTACCAGCCGGTCACGGCGGAGAATTCCAGCTCTTGCCCGAACGCCGCGCAGTATTACGGAAGATTGGTGAACGGCGTCGATCGCATGCTGCTCATTGGTGCGGAAAGATTTTCCGGGAACGCAGCGCTTACGGGGCTGGAAGTGAGTGCGCGAGAGGCGGCGTCAACCGGAGCGTTTTCGACCGACGCTATTCTCTTTGGCAAGTGGCGTGATTAGTTGAGATGGCGCTGGATTTTTCGACCCACAATCCAACCCACAATTTAAGATATCTTGTCTGACTTACGCTGGGCGGGCAGTCCCTGCGGTCTTGTAAGTTCACCCTGCCCTCTGACCGCAACAGGCTCCAGCCACCAGGCGTAGTCAGGCGCCGCCCCGCTCCAGAAACGGGGTCATGGGAAATTTGTGTCGCTCGCCTTTCCACTTAGACGATCAATAATCGGACATCTCGGGTTACGCGACTGCTCGTATCGCCGATTACATTGTGAGGACGGCGCGGAACCGGGCCCTGCCCTCCGCAACGCGTTCGTAGGCCTTGGCGGCCTCCGCCAATGGGTAAGTCTCGACGATCGTTTTGACTTTCCCTTTCGCCACGAAATCAAGAGCTTCGTAGAGATATTCTGGGCCGTTCTGCTGGCTGCCGATGATGCGGATGCGCTTCATGATGAGATCCATCAGTGAGACGGAAAGTGGCTCCGCGTCCGCACCCATAGCGATCAGCCGGCCGTCTGGCCGTAATCCCTGAATGCTGTCCACCATGGACTTCGTCGAATTGGAAGTGCTGAGGATAATGTCGGCACCACCGGCTGCCGCAAGGCTCTTTCCGTCTCGCACAATTTCATCGGCGCCGAGCTCGCGGATCAACTTGTCTTTGTCCGGGGAGTGGGAAATAGCGATGGTCTCAAAGCCCGCTGCCTTCGCGTATTGCACTGCGAGGTGTCCGAGGCCGCCGATTCCAAGCACGGCCACGCGCTCGTGCGGCTGGGGATCGGCCCAGCGCAGCCCGCTGTAGACCGTATAGCCCGCGCAGAAGATCGGCGCGGCTTGCTCGTAGGAAACCGTGTCGGGAATCAGATACGTTGCATCGCTATTCATCAGCATGTACTCGGCGTGTCCGCCTTGCGCCTCAATTCCCGTGCTCTTCATGTAAGGACAGAACATTCTGCGACCACGCTGGCACCATTCGCAGCGCCCGCAGGTGGATTGAATCCAGGCCGTACCCACGCGGTCGCCCACCTTCCGCGTCGTGACGTCGGGAGCCACGGCAACGATCTCGCCCACTGGCTCGTGGCCTAAGATTCGAGGAAATGGTCCGGGGAAGTGTCCGAGCGTCAGATGCACGTCGGTGTAGCAGATGCCGCTTGCATGCATTTTTACCAGCACCTGATTCGGTCCGGGTTGAGGCTGCGGAACGTCTTTGACCTGCCACGGACTGCTGACAGCGGGAACGACTGCAGCTTTCATAACAGTTCCTCCTAACCCAGTTCGATGCGAGAGGATTCGAGGTCGATGCATGCGCTTGGGCGCCCGAATCGCCAAGCGCACACCGGGTGTTGAGATTGACGGCAAATTGTCGGCCACCGACACGTAATGGCCTAGGTAAACGCCGTTACAGCACATCTCTGGAAGTTTACACGCATGCCAGTGGGGGTGCCCAGAGAGACGCTGTGAACATGCTCGCCGTCCAATTGTTCCCGAATGTTCCCAATTTGGAGAATTGGGAGAAAACCGCGCAGGAAGAAACTCAGCTAGTTCAGTGAGTTAGTGGTCGGGGCGCGCGGATTTGAACCGCGGACCTCCTGCGCCCAAGGCAGGCGGATTACCAAAAACAACCCTTCTGTTTTCAATGTTCCTGCTGAATCAAAACAACTTAGCTGTCATCGCGGTATGTGGCTGGCTGTGCGCAACTGTGCCCATCTGTCTGTTGGGTGGGCACAAAAGTTGGCACAATCGAGAGTCTTGACGACAGCTCGGACATACCACATTGTCAATGGAAAGCGGCAGAATCCCCTGGGAAACGTCTGGCCGGTGCTTCGTGCAAGACCGATTCCGAATGTCAAAAGTCGGGTGGAATCGTGTGCCTTCCCTTGACCAGTTGTAGCCGACAATAACGTCGGTGGCCCGCAAGAACCACAGGACTATCCTGAACAGCAGCACGAAAAGAGAACCTGCGAAAACAGCACCTAGGAAATTAGCGAGAACCTCGTCCCAAAATGTCATTTGTCGGCTCTGCGGGTGAGACCGCGTTCTGCGCCGACCCCACGGCCTTCACGTAAATCGCTTGCGGTGATTGGGGTAGTTGTCCTTGGTAGGAGTGCGGAACGGTGACCAAGAACCCTTGGCTTCGGGGGATCACAGCCATCGTGTGATTGGCTTCGATGATCCTGAAAAGACCCTCGCAATATCCTGCGAGATGGTTGCAGTACGCCTCCAGCTTCATGTTCAGTTCCCGTTCCCGCACCGCCTCTTGTATCTCCGCTTCGTCGAGTGGAGCGCGCTGTTCGGGGGCCTTCGCATCCAAGGGCGGCAAAACATGAGCGATGAATGCGTCAGTGGAACCATCGTGCAGTGTGACGATCACCCCGGCAGACTGGTGGGACAAATTTCGATACTCCTGAATCTCTGTGACTATCGGGTCGTCGTCGAGGGCCTTGACGAGTTCGTCGTGCCGCTCTTTCGTCACAATGCCTTCCTGCTTGCAGCGCCTATATGCCGTGCACAGCAATTCAGCAAGATGGCGAAGCTGCCAGAGAACGCCTGCGAAATGCGCACGGAACACGAGCGCGTCCTCCTGTAGCATCTCCCGCTCAGCTTGCGACAACGGTTGAGTCAGTGCGTGGGCGCGCTTGCTTCCAAGCAAGCGCATCGCACCCGTGCCCGCATAAACTCTCACGTACGCTGCGTGATAAAGACAGACATTCAGCGTTTGCCAGACCTCCGCGACCATCCCATCGAAGTCTTGGATTGGGAGTGAGCTTCCCCTGTCCATGTTTCGCGTTTCCTCGCCCCAAACAACGGCAGGGGCCAATCCTACTTCCATGGTCAGCTTATGCACAAGTCGTAGCTGCGCGGTGCTCAGGTTGGGCACGAGTGCCGTGAGGGTTGGGCCTCGCAAGGCGGACTGAACGCCGACACATCTTTTGGCTCAAGTCGCCTCGGGCAAGCTCAATCAGAGGTCGCGCGAAGTTCTGACACAATTGCGGCGCACCGGGAGCGCCTAGTTTTGTTTTCTTGGTGCTCTTCCGAGATTTGTGCGTTTGCGTAACGCAGGAGCTCAGCACACGGTGGGCTCAATGCTGCGCTGCAAGCCAAGAGTACTCATAGCAAATCAGCGAATCTATTCCTGCTCAAAGAGGTAGACTTGAGCCGATTCCACTTAGGAGTTGGATTCTTCATGTCCGAATCGGCGCAAGCATCCCCAAACCCAGTGGATGATCTTCTCCAGATTCCTACCCGCGCTATGCTCACGCCCAACCTCGAAGGGCTGGCCGCTCAGTCCAGCAAGGACCAACCGCTGAGCGTACTTTGGATTGACTTGGACAAATTCAAGCAGGTCAATGACCTCCACGGACACGAAGCAGGGGATGAAGTCCTACAGGGAGTTGCGTCCGTCGTGCGAACGCTAGCTCAGAAGAGAGGCCAGCCCTACCGCTATGGCGGAGATGAAATTGTTGTCTTACTCCCTGACCACACCGCACACGAAGCCGCTTCATTAGCCGAACGGATGCGCCAGCGCGTGGAGCGACTCACCTTTACTCGATATCCAGAAGCTATCACCGTAAGCATTGGGATCGCTTCCTATCCCGAGCCGACGTCAGAACTTGGGCAAGTACTCGGCCATGCCGACTCCGCGATGTACGCGGCAAAAGACCTGGGAGGCAACGCCGTGCGCGTCACAGGAGCCCAAGTGCTGGTGCCAAGCGCCACAGGGGAGGGCAACATCCGTCTGGTCCGCAGCGATGTTGCATCTCGCGTCGAAGCGGTCGAACTATGGATGACACTCCAACAAGCAAGCGACGGCTCCTACGGGATTCTTCTTGAAAATGACAACGACGAGGACGCCATTATTGAAGGCATCTCGCTTCGGACTGGCACCTTGTATCTGAGCCGGTTTGCTAAACCCAAAGAACCAGGTGAATGGCTTGTCCCGGCACATTCGCGAAAGCACATCTCCGGTGAATTTCCGTCGGACCCCATCAACACACTAAGGACGAAGGGTCCCAATTTAGCAGCCGGAATCGCAATCGAGATCGACATCGTTGTACGCACCAGAATTTTGGGAAGACTCCGAACACTGTCACACACAATTCTTGCGACGGCAGACTACGGAGGCCGCAGGATCACACAATTTAGTCCATAGCTGCTATAACAGACGGCAGGTTTAAGCATTCGTTTTGGCAGTGAGGTGCCCGGCTTGCCGATCAACGCTGAAAGGAATGAAGGTGCCAGAAATCGACTGCTCACTGCGCTTCGACGTGGCAACTCATTGGCTCTCGTCGGCGCAGGCGTTTCTGTCTGGGCTGGATACGGCAGTTGGGGTCAAGTCATCGAGCACCTGGCCGCTGCCGTCCTCGCGATTCGACCCGAAGTCGACACCCAGGCAATCATTCAAAATAATCGTAATCCCTTACACTGTGCCCAACATTTGGGACAGTATCTCGGCCCTGCTTTCGCGGACTTCATACGAACCGAGTTTGGCCCGAATGGAAAGAGACCAGATGCCGTGCTGTTGCGATTGTGTTCGCTGCCTTTCCAGCATTTTCTTTCCTTGAACTTCGATTACTCCCTCCAACAAATCCACGGCATCCTCGGGCGCGCCTGTCAAACTGTAAGCACGCGAAATCTCTCCGACCTCGTGAAATTCATGCGTTGTCACGACGGCGTCGCCGCTCACAGGCACGTCCTCCATCTCCATGGCACATTTACCGACCCGCCTACCGATATTGCCCTCACCGATGACGGCTACAGACGCCTCTATCCCGACGGGACTTTGTTCCGCAAATTCCTTTGGTGGTTGACGACTTCGAAATCGCTCATCTTCCTCGGTTTCGGTTTCACCGATTCGGATTTTCTCAACGCGATTCGCCAAGCCGCCTGGGATCTGAAGGAACAAAACGAGCCCATCCACTTTGCTGTTCGTGGCATCGCTCGCGACGACAACGATGAAGCCATCCGCAACGACTCCATCGACACATACAAGATTGAACCCGTTTTCTATGAACTCGCGGAAGACGCGCAAAACCGTCATGCCGGATTTGCCGCATTGCTTGAAAGTATCGCGACCGACTTGGAATTGCCTATGCTCGTGCCCCCGGTAGTCATTCCTACCGACGCCGCTCCCGTGGCCGCACCCGAACCCGACGACTTGCGGCGTGCTGAGAGACTTGCCGAAGAACTTGTCGAGAAATTAGATCCCGGAGGCGACGATGTTCCGCGTTAATCGCTCGTCACTGTTATCCGACCTCTTGTCTCAGAGTCAGTCTGGATCGGTTTTGATCACTGGTTCGCCAGGTTCGGGAAAGAGCTGGCTGGCGGCCCAGGTCGTCCGCACCTGCATAAGAGAGAAGCGCCCCCATTTGGCAATCATTGCAGAAGATTATCCGGTCAACTCCCTTGAGGAATTGCGGACGGCGCTCGGCTTTAAGACCGATATCCTTACGTTCCTGCGATCACTTCCTGGCGACCCAGTGCTCATCATCGACGGTTTGGATTCCTTACGGAGCGATCCGTCTCAACGAACTTTCCGTGACCTCATTCGCAGATTGCCGCTACAAGCTCCTAAGTGCTCGGTCGTAGCTTCGATCCGCACTTTCGACCTGCGCCAGTCCGAGGAGTTCCAGTCCCTCTTCTTTTCTTCTTCAAGTCCCTTCCAAGACAAACCCTTCCGCGAGATTGCTCTACCCCTGTTCTCGGATGATGAGCTTGTAGAGGTTTCTCGGCAACTGCCTGCTCTCGAACCCCTGCTGAGAAACGCCGACGGAGAATTTCGTCAGCTTCTTCGAAATCCCTTCAATTTGACTCTCGCCGCTGAGCTTGTTCAGGGCGGCACACCGGCAAGTGAGATCGCCCCCTTGCGGTCCCAAGTCCAATTGCTAACCAAATATTGGGCGTGGCGAGTGGACACTCCTTCCGACCACTACGAACGCAACGCGCTTCTCCGCGACATCACTCGTACGATGGTCAACAGGAACTCCCTCTCTGTGTCAGAAGCCGACATTGCTGCCCATCAATCTGCGGCTTCCTTTTCTCGCCTGCAGAGCGACGAAGTTCTCCGCCAGAGCGTCACGAGTCGCATTTCTTTCAGCCATAACATTCTCTTCGACTATGCGGCGGCTCGTTTGCTCCTTGACGAAGAAACCGTCGTCGCCTTCATCCAAGAAGACCCGAGCCGGACAATTTTCTTCAGACCCTCGCTCGCCTATTTCTTTCACTACCTGTGGCTGCGCGATCGAGCTCTTTTTTGGAAGACCGCCTTTCTGTTCTTTGATTCGGGCACTATGCTCCCTGAGAGGGCGCGAGTTATCCCGGCGGTTACAGTCTACGAGGCCGCACAAACAATTGCCGACTTGGAACCGATCATATCGGCCTCGTCGCAGGCCGAACTTCAAGGGATTGCGGGCACGCTCCGTGCAGTTCAAGCCCTTGGAGGGCTCCATTCTGCAACACGCAGGAAGTTGTGGCTCGACGTCCTCACCAGGCTCGCTTCGAATCCAGGAATACTTTTCATCAACGAGTTCACGGCACTCCTTAACGCCGCCGACGAGAGCAAAACTGCTGCCGAAGCTGCTGTGGTCCTTACCGCCGCTTCTGAGCTTATGCAATGGATCTGGAATCCCAACATCGGTCGCAGCCGGAACCAAGCGATATCTCTTGCCGACTTCGGGGCAAACCGCGTCCTCCCCTTGATCCTGAAGAACTACGCAGCTGGTCCTGACGTGGCTCGAAAGACGGTTTTCGCTGTTCTTGGTCGTTACGGATCGTCAATGGCCGCTCCGAACGAAGCCTTCCGCCTTGCCAATGGAATTAAGACCATCATTCACCAGGACCCAGCGACCGCAACGGAAGTGTATCGGCGGACGTTTGCTTACGAAGAAACGTCCGAGGAAACAACGCACCTGGGCGGCGGGGCCTCCCTCTCTCTTAGGAGCACACGCAAGCAGGATTTCTCCACCGCTCTTTACATGCTTCAGACAGCGTTTCCGATGTTTACTGAAATCGCGCCGGAGCGAGCAGCTCTCGCGGCAATCGAGACCGTCAATGCAGAGATCGGGCGGGAAAAGCCCTTGAAACCATCCGAGGAATCCGACCAGCCCATGACATTCAATTTTGCTTTTGAAGGGAAACGACTCAGTTATCGCGCTGACTACAGCGAGATATGGGACAGCGGCTCCCACGAGTACCTCAGCCTCAATCTTCTCAATACAACAATGAATCAGATATCTGACACATTGGCGACCGACGAGACCTCGGCAAAACGGCTATTTCACATCATTGTCGAACGCGCCTCCCTTGCTGTGATTTGGAAGCGTTTGTTGCTAATTGCTACAACGAAACTGTCGGCTTGGTATCCCATAATCCGCGAAGTGCTGTTCGTTCCCGAGTTTATTTCTGCGCCTGAAACGACCATCCTTGTGGGGCAGTTGTTGGAATCACTCTATGCGCAAGACTTGGTTTCAAACGACGACGCTCTGGTGATCGAAAAAGCCATTCTGGCCATTCCTACCGCCGCAGTAATACTTCGCTACGAGAAGCCTGACTCAATTCGCGACCGCCTTTTAATGAGCATCCCGCTGGAGAAAATCCGCTCACTGCGAGGTATAGAGCTAGCCGGACGTCTGAAGGAACAAAAGGTTCGAGAAAACAAGCCGTACCACTCGACCTCCTTCTTTCAAAGGCCTTTTGGCACTGAGGATTGGCTCAAGGAGAAAGGAGTCGACACAACAAAGCAGGAGAACGCAGACGTTCTGCAGGCACTGAAGCCGTTGGAAGAATTCGAGAGCAAATACCTCAACCAAGTGCCCACCACGGAGGATTGTGTTCAAATCGAGCCAGTACTAACGAATGTCGAGAGGCTGATTGCCGATTTGAAACCGGCCCAAGAACTGGCCGCAACTGCGCGCGGTCTGCTCTGCGGCGCGGCAGAATGTGTGCTTAAGAACTCCACGCTATCCCTCACTGACGCGGTGCTCGCGCACTGTCGTGGAATCGCGCTTCGGGGTGCGAAAGACCCGTCACCAGAATTTAACCCCAAATATCACTTGCCGTTTGAAATGCCCGGATGGGGAGGCTCGCAACCACGAATCGAAGCGGCCCAAGGACTCTCGCATTATCTCTGGAACCGGGGTCTCGACTCGGAAGTCGTTGATGCCCTGCGTATGTTGAGTCGCGACGACGTTCCCGCCGTCAGATTCCAGGTAGCTAGTGGCATTCTCGGATTTTGGAAACACAAAGCAATGAGCGAATTTTGGAGTTTCCTCGAGGAGATGATGTCCAAGGAACAGACACCGGGAGTCCTAATTGCATTGGCGAGCGCAGCTGGCCAGATCGCAGTTAACGATCCGAAACGGGTCGCTCTTCTCCTGAACGCTGCCATCGAGCGTGGCGTACTACGCACCGAACGCAGCGAACTGTCTCGAACCTTTCTACAAGTCCTGGTGGGGCTCTACGTCGTAAAAAACGACACGCACTCGAACAATCAACTCCTTCAATTTGAGGCAAACCCGGTCGAATTCGAGCGCGAAATCATCGAGGGAATCTACACTGCATCCGGCTACTTGGGCCCGGACCCGACGACCGACACCGAAAGGCGCCATCGCGCGCGAGAACTCATGATTCGCGCGCTTGTCTCCGTTTACCGGACTCTCGAAACGCTAGCTGACGAAGGCCCTCTTGACGACCCGAAGAGCTTCGGCAAGCTGCTTCACATCATCGAAGCGGTGGCGACGCGCGTTTATCATACGCTGGACATAAGCCCGTATCGCACGGATGCCGCGACTGCGATGGAACAAGCGACTCGAAGAGCTCTCTATTTCGAGCTCAAGCCGGTTCTGGAATTTCTGACTGTGCGCCGCTCCTTGAAGGGAAAACACTATTTGGCATCACATACGGCACACCAACTGATGCAGACTTTGAACGTCTGTTTGTCCTTCGATCCTGCGCCCATCATACAATTCGCCGCAGCCGCTTGCCGTGCAGCCAGCGTTATGAGCTATCACTTTGAGTCGGACTCCATTGAGGAAATAGTGAAGCTCGTGGAGCACGTCCTTGCGGACCATAGAGACGTTCTACGCGACCTAGCGATTGCCAAGGACATCGGCGAAATCCTCGATCTGTTTGTTAGTGCGGGCTGGCCACAAGCGATGAATCTTACCTTTCGATTGGATGAAGCCATCCGATAGCGCCTGGCCCTAGCGGTATACTGCGGAGGACTGTCGGGCCGCGAAGCCGAACAACGCGCCTCAGACTTTGGACTATGTCATGCCAACTTCAATAAACGCAGTAATCGTAATCGTGCTGTTCCTGATGCCCGGATTTGTGGCGCGCAGCGTTCTCTCATCCATATATCCGACTTCGGAACCTAGCGAAACCCGGCTAATTCTGACCGCAATAGCCCTGAGCTGCGGCAACTACGCAATATGGTCCTGGCTCTTGATTCTGACTTGGAGGGACAGGTGGTACGAGCACAGCGTTTTTCTGGCATCTCTGGCGGTCCTGATACTGCTTCTCTCGCCGGTGTTGGGAACTCTCGCAGCCGTCAAAATCTCGCAGACGAATAAGTTTCGCAAGGTCCGCCAGCAATTCGGCATTCGCCATCCGGCCCCGAAAGCGTGGGATTACTTCTTTGCCCGAGGCGTGGCCTGCTGGGTAATCGCCACGCTTAAAAGTGGCCGCGTGATCGGCGGATACTATGGCAGCGATTCCCTTGCATCGTCGTTTCCGGCAGCGGAAGACCTGTATATAGAAAAACTCTGCACCATGAGTCCTGACGGGCGCGTTACTGGCATCGCCCCATTGACCCTTGGTGGTATAATACGTATGGAAGACGTTCAACTTCTGGAGTTTTTTGAGTACGAACCGGAGGAGTGATGGCAGAGAATAACGGAAACAAGCCTGGAAACGCTACCCAGTTGCGAGAAGGGTATCAACCTGTGACTGTAGCCAACCGTGGACACCAACCGAGCAAGGCGTTGGACAAGGGCTATCAGGCTAGCAATCAAGTGAAGCCACCCACGAAGACACCAAACATTGGCACCACCGCCGTAACTCCCGCAGCGGCTGCTACCAACACTCAAACCGTGGCGGCTGACAAAAAGTAAGAACTGGGCGGTTCGCACCGCCCTTCCAGACTCACCCGTTTGCGCGAGAAGGAGAAGGGGCATGTACATATTGGACCAACGGACGATGCCAATGTTCACCGCGCCAGACGGAGATCCGTGGCCGCGCGGAACGGCTATTGCCTTAGAACCTTTCCCGCAGCATAGCGGATTCATAGACTACACGCTCAGCGGCGAGCAAATCATAGTTCACAAGTCGAAGCGGCACGGCGGTGCTGTTGTAACATCGCCAGAAGAGTTCAACGAAACTCGATGCGCGTACCGCATCGTGAGAATCCCTGCCAATGAGCCCGAAGCTGAGAAGTGGCTGGGCATCGCCTATGCTGCCGTCGAACGCGGTGATACGTGGTCGGGCTTCGATAACTGCCAGGATTTCCTATCGCAAGCAATCGATGGCCACAAGAGTAGCCCGACTCGCGACGGCATCTTGGGAACTGTCGTGGCCACCGGCCTGCTTTGGTACTTCGGCAACAATTAGCGATCCATCGTTCGGTTGACGATGCGTCGTTTCGCACTCTCAGGTAGCGTCTCGCCTATTTCTGTATTTTTCGCCGCATCTGCTCACTCACACCTACGCTTGTGCTCACACTCTCTGCATTCGATGATCGCACCAAGAACATCTGCGTCGAGTCTAATTCGGGTCTTCGCTGGGGGCGATTGATTCCAGTTCCTTTTCCCGCAATCGCCAGATATATTCTCAGCGGAACACTAGGAGCTTCCCTCCCGATGGCGAGACAGAGCACTGAGGCCAGGAAGAAGCCCAACAATGGGGCCAATCTCGGATTTGAGCAGCAGTTGTGGCAAATGGCAGACAAGATGCGTGGCCACATGGACTCTGCCGAGTACAAGCACGTCGTTCTCGGACTGATTTTCCTCAAGTACATCTCAGACGCTTTCCAGGAGCGTTACGAAGCCCTCAAGAAAGAGTCACATGCCGACCCTGAGGATCGTGACGAGTACACTGCTGAGCACGTATTCTGGGTGCCCAAAGCCGCGCGTTGGTCGGACCTTCAGGACAATGCTAAGAAGCCTAGCATTGGCAAACTGATTGACGACGCAATGGTTGCGATAGAGAAGGTGAACCCTTCACTCAAAGGTGTTCTTCCTAAGGATTACGGCAGACCTGCTTTGGACAAACACCGCCTTGGGGAATTGATTGACCTCATCGGAACAATCGGCCTCGGGGATCGGGAAAACCGTTCGAAAGACATACTCGGGCGAGTCTATGAGTATTTCCTCAGTCAGTTTGCCAGCGCGGAAGGCAAGAAGGGCGGCGAGTTTTATACGCCCCGATGTGTTGTCAAGTTGCTGGTGGAAATGATCGAACCGTATAAAGGACGCGTTTATGATCCCTGCTGCGGCTCTAGCGGCATGTTCGTGCAGAGTGAAGAGTTCATTCACGAACATGGCGGAAGAATTGGGGATATCTCCATTTTTGGGCAGGAATCAAACCCGACGACCTGGCGTCTCGCCAAGATGAACTTGGCTATTCGAGGAATCGAGGCGAACCTCGGCCCAAGTCATGCCGACACCTTCCAGAACGATTTGCACATGGATCTGAAGGCCGACTTTATCCTCGCAAATCCGCCTTTCAATATGAGCGACTGGGGAGGCGAGCGCCTGCGAGAAGACTTGCGCTGGAAATATGGCCTCCCTTCAGGAAACAATGCGAATTATGCATGGGTTCAACACTTCATCCACCACTTAGCTCCCAACGGGGTTGCCGGATTCGTTCTCGCGAATGGCTCCATGTCGTCAAATCAGTCCGGTGAAGGCGACATTAGAAACGCGCTAGTCGAAGCGGATCTCATCGACTGCATGATCGCATTACCAGCCCAACTTTTTTATGGCACTCAGATATCAGCTTGCTTGTGGTTTCTGGCTCGTAATAAGGCGAATCTGAAATTCCGAGATCGCCGACAGCAGACGCTGTTCATCGATGCCAGGAACCTCGGTTACCTCGTGGACAGAACGCATCGCGAACTATCGGACGAGGAGATCGCCCAAATAGCCAGGACATACCACGCTTGGCGTGGAGAAAACAACGCAGGCGCGTACCGCGATGTGCCAGGATTTTGCAACTCAGTAACCATTGGCGATATTCGTTCGCATCAGTATGCGTTAGTGCCGGGACGCTATATAGGATTCAATCGGAAGGTCCGTCCAATTTGGAATGTGTCACAGCTGCGAGAGGAATTGGTCGAGATTGAAAGAAGAATATCTGAGGCCGACAAGGCTTCTTGTCAAGCAATCCAAGTTCTGCGGGATGTGCTCAATGGCTGAGCCCTTTTTGGAATGCCCTAAGCATTGGCTTCGCGGCACCTTGGAACCCGATCCGTTGAACTGCCTCATCGCACAAGTTGACAGCGGTGGAACTCCGAGTACCGGCAATGCTGAATACTGGGACGGAGACGTACCCTGGCTTACGCCAAAGGAGATCACGGGCTTTGAGGATGCCCTCTTCATTTCCCGCACTGAAAGGGCGATCACAGTGGAGGGACTCGCTCAGAGCGCCGCAAAATTATTTCCGGCAGCTACTGTCATGCTCACCAAACGAGCACCTGTTGGTGCAGTGGCGATAAACGCGGTGCCAATGGCCACGAACCAAGGTTTCCTCAATTTCCAGTGCGGACAGAAATTACGACCGGTTTATCTTGCCTATTGGTTTCGCGTTAATAAACCCTATCTGGAACTAATCGCTAACGGATCGACGTATCCTGAACTCTACAAATCTGACCTCTTTGAATTCGAAATTGCCGTGCCTTCACTCGAAGAACAAGATGCGATCATTAGCGTGATTGGTGCGCTTCAGTACGCGAATTTGCTCGGCATGCCTTTGGAACAATCGGTTTCTTCACCCGAAGCCATGATTCGAATTCAGGAGCAAAATCGACGGCTGCGTTCCATTCGAGATTCAGTTATGCCGCTGCTCTTGTCTGGCGCTCTTAGCGCCCGGAACGCTATCGCATTTTCAGAGAGGATCACGCTTTGACGCCAAGTGCATTGCCCTCTCTTTGTGGCGATCACGGTTGTAGACTGCTGCTTGGCCATGTAGGAAAGCACAATCCATGCCCCACCGAGGCATGGGCGTTCATGTCCGAGAAGGACGTCAACAAACTTACGAAAGCCGGGTTCGCAACGCCGAGAGGGGGAGCAAAGAATGCCTATCAAAATCATGTTCTCCGCAATGGGCGCGTCATTATTCCCTATGAAAAACTCGGACAGATCTCGATCGGACAGTACAAAGATGGTTTTGTAGTTAGACTTTATCCTGAGCAGTTTTTCGAGGTTGCAGGAAAAGCCAAAACGCAATTCGACGCCGTCGACAAGGCGCTCGGCCAGAAGATTGAGGTCGGGAAGAATGCTTTCATCCTATACAGGAATTATGATTCGTTCGAAGCCTATCCACCTCTGGCGGACTGGACAGTTGCTCGCCTTGAAAAGGACGGAAAGCAGATCAAAGACCGGCAGCCTGACGCCGATGACGTAGGCCACTATGTTCTCCGCTTGTCGCCTCTTGGCCCAAAACCCAAACGATACGAGGGGCCTCCGCAGGGTCTATTTGCTCCTGAGTATGCAGACGAGGAGACGAATTATCTTTCTAAATGTGTCCTTGCGTGGCTCATTGTGCACACCGAAAAGAGTCCCTACACAACTACGCAAGCAGATCACCTAAAAGCGATACTGGCCCAAGTAGACCTCTTTGATGAGGCACAATACGAGCACAAAGGGATCATCAGGCACGGGTTAACCGCCTGTCCATTATGCTTACGACTGATTAGTTATGAAGAGCTACATGAGATGGTCAGATTTGAAGAAGGTCTTGGCGCGGACAATGCCGCCGGGCAGGTCGAAGGCTCTACTAGATCCACAATCGTTAACCTTTTTCATCTGGTCCCGCTGACGTATGACTCGATGAATCACATTCCCTCCAACATGGCTTGGGGACATGCGACCTGCAATACGCGCCTCGGGCAGAGAATATGTAGGTCGGTCGAAGAGCTCAAGAATGCCGGAATGAAGGTTGGTGTCATTCTGCCCGAGGGAGTGGAGACGTTCGGCTGGATGAGCAATGATTGGGAAATGATTCGATCACCTAAAGGTGCAGTATGGATAAAAATAAGTCGCGATCTGGATGAGGCAGTCCCTGCTGATCCTGAAGTAGATGTACTCAGTACAGAGGTGCTGCGGGATGATGCCATTCGGGTGGAGCTAGAAGCCGCCGCTGGTGACCCCGCGACGGAAGACGAACCATGAGAGGTGCTTTTACTGAATCCACGGTTGAAGACGCCGCCCTGGAAATATTTGACGGGATGGGCTACACAATTCTTCATGGCCCAAACATTGCTCCCGGCGAAGTATTCGCCGAGCGAACCAATTACTCTGACGTTTTATTGATGGGGCGTTTGCGGGAGACGCTGACGCGGATCAACCCCGAGATTCCAGCCGAAGCCATCGAAGAAGCGGTACGCAAGATCGCTCATCCAGATAGCGCAAGCCTGATTGAGAACAACAGACGATTTCACCGCTTTCTGACAGATGGCGTCGCAGTGGAATACCATGGCGATGGCCGGATCGTGCATGACCAAGTACAACTTTTCGATTTCAGCAATTCCGCAAACAACGACTGGCTTGCCGTCAATCAATTCACCATCGTCGAAAACCGGAGTAATCGCCGACCGGATATCATAGTTTTCCTCAACGGTATCCCACTTGGAGTGATTGAGTTGAAAAACCTGGCGGACGAAAACGCTACGATCCGCGATGCATTCAACCAGTTCCAGACATACCAGAGGGATATCCCGAGCTTATTTCCTTACAACGAAGTGTTGGTGCTTTCAGATGGCTTGGAAGCACGCGTCGGTACGCTGACATCCGGTTGGGAGCGATTCATGCCTTGGCGGACGGTCGAGGGCGACGACCTTGCGCCAAAGGGCTCACTGGAAATGGAAGTGCTCCTTAAAGGCGTTTTTGACAAGCGCCGCCTCCTGGACCTTGTTCGGAATTTCATCGTCTTCGAAGATGACGGCCACTCGCTGCACAAGAAAATCGCAGGCTACCATCAGTTTCATGCCGTGAACAAAGCCGTCACATGCACTCTTGCAGCGGCTTCTCCAGAGGGCAACAGGCGCGTGGGTGTCGTCTGGCATACGCAGGGCAGCGGCAAGAGCCTGACGATGGCGTTCTATGCCGGGAAAATCATCCAGCAACTGGAGATGACGAACCCCACATTAATCGTACTGACCGACCGTAACGATCTGGACGACCAACTCTTCGGCACATTTGCCGCTTGTAAGGACCTTTTGCGCCAGACGCCAGAACAAGCAGGGAGCCGTGAGGATCTTCGAGCGCGCCTCCAACGCTCGTCGGGTGGAGTGATCTTCACCACGATTCAGAAGTTTCTGCCGGAGAGAGATGGCGACGGTGGTCAGCTGCTTTCCGACCGTCACAATGTTGTTGTTATTGCAGACGAAGCCCATCGCAGTCAGTACGGATTCATCGAAGGTTTCGCTCGGCATGTTCGGGACGCACTTCCCCGCGCCTCTTTCATTGGCTTCACTGCAACCCCCTTAGAGTCCGGTGATAGAAGCACCCCCGCTGTATTCGGGGATTACATCGATGTCTACGACATCCAGCGCGCAGTTGATGATGGCGCTACGGTTCGCATCTTTTACGAAGGTCGCCTAGCCAAGCTCGAACTCAAAGATGAAGAGAAACCGAAGATTGATCCTGATTTTGAGGAAGTTACAGAAGGCGAAGAAGTCACGATAAAGGAGAAGCTCAAGACCAAGTGGGCACGCATGGAGGCGATGGTCGGCACAGAGCACCGTCTTGGCCTTATCGCCAAGGACATTGTGGACCATTTCGACCGTCGGCTCGACGCCATGGATGGCAAAGCGATGATCGTGTGCATGAGTCGCCGAATCTGTGTGGAACTTTACAACGCGATCAAAAAGCTTCGCCCGCAGTGGCATAACGAAGATGATGCCAAAGGCGTAATAAAAATCATCATGACCGGTTCTGCCGCCGACAATCTCGAATGGCAACCTCACATACGGAACAAGCCGCGCAGGGAAGCGTTAGCCAAGCGATTCAAAGATGACGCTGACCCCATGAAGATCGCGATTGTCCGCGACATGTGGCTCACCGGTTTTGATGCGCCCTGCCTTCATACGATGTACGTTGACAAGCCCATGCAGCAGCATGGACTCATGCAGGCCATAGCGCGTGTAAATCGAGTATTCAAAGACAAGCCAGGCGGACTGGTTGTCGATTACCTAGGCCTTGCGGATCAGTTGAGGAAGGCTCTTGCCGACTACACGGAGAGCGGCGGTCAAGGCAAACCTGTCTTCGATCAGGAGGAAGCGGTCGAGGCTATGCTAGAAAAGTACGAAGTTTGCTTCGGTATGTTTCACGGATTTGACTTTTCAAAATACAAGACTGGAAGTCCGAAGGAACGCACTGGCATCGTTCCATCCGCAATCGAACACGTCTTAGAACAAGAAAACGGCAAAGATCGATTTATGAAGGCAGCTTCTCAGCTTTCGAAGGCGTTTGCGCTGTCTGTTCCACATGAAAAGGCCATCGCGGTGCGCGATGACGTAGGGTTCTTTCAGACGGTACGCGCAGGCCTCGCAAAGACCACAATCGGCGGCGGCAAAGATGAAGAAGAATTGAATTCTGCGGTTCGGCAGATTGTGTCTCGTGCAGTTGCCTCGGACCAGGTTATCGATTTGTTTTCAGCCGCGGGCCTCAAGAAGCCGGATATTTCGATCCTTTCCGATGAGTTCTTGGCGGAAGTGAAGGATCTCCCGCACAAGAATCTAGCGTTCGAAGTGTTGAGAAAGCTGCTAGCCGACGAGCTTAGAACAATCTCCAAGAAGAACTTGGTTCAATCACGCGTCTTTTCAGAAATGCTCCAGCGTACCATCATCAAATACCAGAATCGGTCTATTGAGGCCGCACAGGTTATTCAGGAACTGATTGACCTGGCAAGAGACATGCGGGAAGCCAACAAGCGTGGTGAGAATCTCGATTTCAGCGATGAGGAATTGGCATTTTACGATGCCCTCGAAGTGAACGACAGTGCCGTCAAAGTTCTTGGTGATGATACGTTGAAGACAATTGCTCGCGAACTCGTGGATACGGTTCGGCGCAACGTCACGATTGACTGGACTGCGAAAGAGAGTGTGCGCGCGAAGCTCCGCACGATGATTAAGCGCATTCTCCGTAAATACGGTTATCCCCCCGACAAGCAAGAAAAAGCAACGCAGACGGTCTTGGAGCAAGCTGAGCTTCTCTGCAAAGATTGGGCGGCCTAATTCCCCGGCCCAACCTCAGGGCAAACACTGTGCCGTCTTGCTGGGCCAATTGCGTTGATACGTCATTATTTCTGTTTCTTTCGGTCCTTCGCGTGTTGATTCTCCCAGCCGTTTTTTGAAGTCCGGCTTGCGCTAGCACACGGCTGCGCCAGTCGCCAACTTCTCTCCTGTCACACCCGTTGCCACCCGCTCCAGCCTCCAAAGGTAAAACCTTACCCTTCCGTCCTCCTGTCAGCGCGGTGCTTTGGTTCCTCTTCCTGGTCGAAGGAACCAAATCACCTAACAGGAGAACAGAAAATGAACTCAGAACAAATCAATTCTCAAATCAACAAAGGCTTCCCAAACAGTCTGCTGAATGGCAATTGCGTGGAATTGCTCTCTGGCATGTCATCGGGTAGCGCCGGATTTGTACTTACCGACCCGCCGTACATGGTCAATTATTCATCCAGCGATGGGCGCACCGTTCCCAACGACGATAACGACGCTTGGCTTAAACCCGCTTTTCGGGAAATCTTTCGCGTGCTCCGTTGGAATCGCTTCTGTGTGAGCTTTTATAGCTGGAACAAGGCCGATACATTCCTCACTGCCTGGCGTGACGCGGGCTTCCGCGTGGTCGGGCACTTGACCTTCATCAAAAAGTACGCCTCAACCGAACGCTTCCTTCGCTACCAACACGAGAACGCCTACTTGCTGGCGAAAGGAAATCCGACGAAGCCGAGTTCCACAATACCGGACGTTTTGGAATGGAAATACTCAGGCAATAATCTTCACCCAACTCAAAAGCCGGTATGCATCCTGACGCCGCTGATTGAGTGCTTCTCCGTGCCGGGCGACGTAGTTCTCGACCCCTTCTGTGGTTCCGGTTCAACGCTTGTTGCCGCGCAGCAGTTAGGCCGACGGTATATTGGCATTGAGCTTTCCAAACGTTACTTCGACCTAGCGGAGCACAGGCTCCGCTAGGCCGTTGTGACCGAATCAGGAAAGGGAAACCATCTGGCAAGTGAATACTGCATCCCCATAATCGGTCGCCGTCACTGGAACCTGTCAACTACTAGCTAATCCCACGAAGGAAGGGGCTTTGCGATGCAGTAGCTTAGTTCTCTATTGACTTCCCTTTTATTTATCCTGTATTTTCCCGTGCCATGAGCCAAAAGCTGCTGTGCGAGGGGCACCTGTCCCGAAGCGGCGAGAAGATTCCGGCAGAGATCATCGCCGGAGGGATGCCGCTGTGCGCTCCCTGCTTCTTCGGCGAGACGTTCACGCATAGCTGGGTGTTTCTCAACCCTTGGCATGACCCCCGGCTGCGCCCCAAAATGCTCGAAGCCGTCCGTCGCAGTGCAGCCGACCCTGTCAGGAACGCCAAGCTGAGTGAGTCGATGAAAAGGCGGCTCGCCGATCCCGAGGTGCGCTTGGCTTACGGTCGGCGCATGACCGAGAGACCCGAGAGCCGAGCTAAGATCGCCCAGCGGATGCGGGAGGCATGGCAGCGCCCGGACGCAAGGGCACACATGGCCGAAGAGCACAGCAAATCCGTCATGGCGAACCCCGAACTCCGCGCCGCCATCAGCGAGCGGCTCAGGAAGTTTTGGTCTGATCCCGAATGGAAGGCTCGCTTGGTAGACAACATGAAGCGTTCCATGAACTCCGAGCCTGTCGTGGAGAAGCTGCGTGCCGCAGCGAACAGCCAGTGGTCTGATCCCGAGATGCGGAAGCGCATGATCGAAGGTATGAAGCGGGCGGCTAGAAACCGTCTTAAGCTTGCGGACGCGGCGGATTAGGCTCCGGCTACTCCGACTCGGCTTTTTTGATGAGCGCCTCGTGGATGCCCATCAGTTCGCTCGGCTTTAGCCCCGTGGCCTTGGCGATCTTGCAAATTTCGGACAAGCCGAAATCCTCTCCGGTCGCGGTGCCGTTCTCGATGCTCCAGAGCAGCTTCATGTTGGTTCCTGTTCGCCGAGAGAGTTCCTCCATGGTCATCCCCGCTGATTCCCGAACCTGAACGACAGCCTCGCCGAAGCACTTCACGACAAGCTCCTTCTCATTTTTGTTCATCTGAATCTCCCTTTTCGAAGTCCAGCAGCTTGTCCGTCAACTCCGCAGCCTCGACGCCAAGGCCCTTGGTCAGGTTGCTGACCACGGGAGAAAGGTCGAACACTTTGCCTCGCTCGATGGCGAGGATGGCGTTCAGTGGGAGACCAGCTTTCTTGGCAAGTTGAAGCCTTGTCATGCCTCGCTTCTCGCGGAAAAATTTCACGGCTCGACCCAATGCCCGTCCCATGTTGAACGCATCGCCGTCTGTCCACTTGCCGACGAGTTCCATGTCCTTACGGGTCGGCGCTTTCTTCGCCCTGAACGCAGCCTGTACCCGGACGAACGCTTGATGCAGGGCTTTCAGTTCCTCGTCGCCGGGTATCGGGCAGTTAGACATGACATGGGTCACCAGCCATTGGTAGAAAATCAGAGAGCCACGGTCGGTCACCTTTTCGAGCATGGCTCGGATTTCCCTTCGGAGAACTTCGGGGTCGTCGATCTCGGTCATGGCTTTTCTCCCCGGTAGTAATATGTGCGGATGTTTTCGTAGTTTCCGTTACTCATATCGCCATACTCGATGCAGCGCGGAACGATGGCGGGATTGTTCATGCTGAAGTCCATCGAGAAGTTCGTCCCGTCCGTGAAATAGAGATTGACGTACAGCCATCCCCCGCCATCGTTGTCCTCAAAGCTGTGCGTGACGTAGTCGAGCTTCTTGCCGTGGATTTCGGGATATTTCTTTCGCAATTTTGCCTTGCGTTGTTCGTGGAAGCGGTCGAGCTTCTTGCGCTCCGCTTTCGAGATGGGTTTACTTTGACTTTTCATCTGAGTCCTCCAACGAAGGTCATCACGCCCTCTCTAATGCGGAATCGGCTTCATGTACTCCCGAATGATCTCCAAGTCTCCGGCGCTCATGTCGCTGATGTCTGCTCCGACCACAAACATCCCGCAGGAGTAGCGGACCGAAAAGTTGGTTTTGTCTTTGAAGCGGACACTGAGGTATAGCGTCCCGTCCGCGACGCTATGGCTGATGAAATCCACCACCTTGCCGTGAACCTCTGGGTACCTTCTCCGCAGTTGTTCATGCCGCTTCTCGATGCGCTTCTTGATCTCTCTCTGTTCCTTGGCGCTCACCGGGGTTATCGGAGTGTTCCCGACCATCACTACCTTGGCTTTCTTAGTCTTTTTCATCAAAGTCCTCCAGTCGGTCGGGCATGAACGGAAAAGCGATCTTGAACAGCTTGCAGAAGAGCGGGCGCGGCAGGAAAAAAGAAAGCAAAGCGGTCGATATTGCGACCAGAGCCACACAAAGAATGAACTGCTCGAAGCAAGTCGGTGCTGGAATATCTCCAGGTGGAACCGGAGCAGGAAATTGAAGCATCAGCGTTGTCCTCGCTCATGGGAATGCGCGGGACACGCTGACCGTAATGTAGAATGCGTCTCAGCCATCGATGCCTCGTTTAGGCGAGCACGGTGGTCAGGGGCGCGTCCGTGTTACTAGCACGAGCGCGTCCCGCTGATATGGATGATAGCACAAGTATGCCTTTTATTGTGTGGCACACAACTGTCGGTGGACGGAGTGAGGCGCTGACTTCACACTCGGCACAATGCAACCAAACAGGACGTTACGCGCCCTCGCAATCCGAATCAAAGAACTGCGCGACCAGAAGGGCATTAGTCAAGAAGAGCTAGCGCATCGTGCTGGACTGAGCCGTACTGGAATGGGTTTTGTTGAAACCGGAAAACGGTGGCCCCGCCTCGACACTTTGATGAAGGTAGCGCAAGGGCTAAATGTCACGGTCGATGAATTGTTGAAGGGTCTACACAAGACTGCGAAACGTCGATAGACGCCGCGAATGTTCCCCGACGCGCTGGCCCCTCAAGGCTATCAACACCTACTCGATTAGCAACGCTCTGACCGTTTTCTACATCTACAGAAACAAAGGGGGTGAATCCCATGAAAAAGAGCCTCCCCTGCCTGATGCTTTTGGGCGTTTTGCTACTGGTCGGCTGTGCAAGCAAGAACGACGCGAACGAAAGAAACTTCTCAGAAGCGCTGAATTCGTACCTGGCCAAGAAGGGCCAGCTTTGCCTCGGCATTCCCTCCGCGTGGCCGGTAGATGTGAATGAAGCCGAGCGCCGAAGCGGTATGGGCACGGCGGCGGAAATGGCCGCTCTCGAAAAGGCCGGCTTGGTTCGCTCTCACGAGACGGAAACCGAATACATGCCACCGCTCAGCAGTCGCCCCGTTAAGACAAAAGTCCTCCGATACGAACTGACTGACAACGGCAAGACATTCTATCGGGAGAAAGACCTTGTCGGCTTAGCCGGAAACAAACAGGTTCAGGGTGACCTCTGTTACGGACAACAGGCGTTGGACAAAATCGTCAACTCGCAGGGGCCGACTGCCGCTGGGGACTCCAAAGAAGTCACAGTCTTCTATACATACAGGATCGAGAATCTTGCTGAATGGGCAAACAGCCCAGACATTCAGAGAGTTTTTCCCGGAATTGTTTCGACCATTGACGGGGCCGGAAAGACACAGATGAATCGGGCTCTGACGCTGACCAGCCAGGGATGGGAAGCCAAATGACCGCAGTCCGTTTTGAAAAGAGCGGTCTTTTCTGAGAGTAATTCGTCGGTATCTATTTCCGTCCTGACTCCCAGGATCGAGTGCAGCGGGACCAACTAGATTCAATGCCCATAGGCTGGCGTGGTTTTCAGGCGGATTTTGCCTCGCGGCGAAGATTGTCCAGCCACCCAGCTGGCCATTCTGAAGCCGCTGCGCGGCCAATGCCGTCATATTTTCTGACGATCTTTAGCTGCGTAATGTCACAAATTTTGCCGAATACCCTACGGATTTCGTCTTCTGACTTCTGCCAGAAAGCAGCAATAGCTGCATCGCTGTCGAAGTGCTGTTGAATGCTTGTGTCGAGCAAGATTCTGGTATTCGCCGCACAAACCAATGCTTCCATCTGCCTTGTCCTCCATAGGGCAACGTTTTCACGATCATCAACGGAATACGTTTGCAGAGAACGCTCCCAGTCATGTACGTGCTCGATATCACAGCGCATTCTGTATGCTTCCTTGAGCATCGTGCGGATGTTATCTTCCGCAGCCCTGGGTCCCGCGAATAAAGCACACCGGGAAACAAACTGCCTTTCTGTTTTCCCCGGTTCGGGAAGGATAAGTGCCTCAAGTGCTCGAACAAATCCGTGGAGCCGGTCGCTGGCATAATACTGCTCTAAACCTGTCTTCAGATAATTGCAGCCCCGTCCAAATCGCCATCTCTCGGCATTGAGAAATCTCTGCTGGAGAGCCGAGTAAGCCTTGAAGAGTTGAACCGCTGCACGTAGGTGTTCTTCTTTAATTAGCCAAGGCAAACATCCCCGGGTGATGTTGAAGCGTTCTGTCTTGGCAAAATGCTTACAGGTAGGCTTCCCGTCTTGCACGTAACCCGCAAGCATGAATGCCCCTTCATATTCGATTGTTCCAAGCATTCGGAGCATCGCAAAGAGGCCGCCGACTTCGTGCTGGAGCCTCTGGCTTACTTCATCGCCGGAAATCGGGAGATGTCCCTCCGGCCAACCCTCTGTTGCGGTGCGCACGAGAAACACGTTGCAGGCCTGAAGTTCGTTGAACTGTATGGTCCCAAGCCAATCCTTCCAGTGGTCGTCCAACGCAAACGGGAAAGTTTCCAATACTACCCTTGTGCCGTCTTGCAGAATCAGATCGGCTGGAACGTCTACACGCACGTTGTGTATGGCGAGAATTGCATACTTGCAGTTTGGTCCGAGCGTAAAATGTTCAGCCACGGCGAGACTCCCTGGCACCATTCTACGCTCCCACCTGTGAACCCTTCGCGCAAATCACCTGTAACCCCTATATGGCTGAAAGCTGATAAAGTCGGAGATTATGAGCAAGAGCGCGCTTCTCGACAAATTGAAGGGTCACACGCGCACGTTCGTGGTTCATTCGAACACGAATCCTTACGCCGCTGCTGCGGCTATGGGCGCGGCGATGGGACGGAGTCAGCAGCTCGGTCCTTACTTCAATCTCTCGCGCCAGCTGCGTCCTGGCGTCCAGGCGCAGGCCGCCGCGACCGCAGCGCAGCTTCCCGCCGGACACGGGGTGAGCGTGGATTTCATCGCAGACTGGTCCGACTTTCTCAACCAAAGCGGTTTGCCGATGTGCGGCCTCGGTCACGATCCATCGCGGACCGTACAAGAGAACACGATGCGGTATTTGTACGCGTATCATCGGAGGGTGCCGATTACTGCGCCAAGAGCGGTGCACGAATCGCGCGAATTGTGCGTGCCGCAACAGTATCAAGCGGACTATGCCGCATTGAGGGTCCTGATAACGTCGGGCGGCGACTTAAAACCATACCTGAGCCGCGACATTCTCAAGAAGAAGCGCCCGGACAAAAACGACGGGCTGCTCAATGCCTGGGGCGTCCAACACTTGCACTTTCGGCCCGAAGGAACGGCACACATACTACTGTGCAGAATTACCGATACCGACGTGTTTGTTATTCAAGCGTTGCCACACGATCATGATGTATGGGTGGATACGTCGCTTCTGCAAGTCCTTCACGACAACTGGCCAGAACAAATAACCGCGGGCAAATGTAACGGCATTCAAGGTGAGGCGGTGCCATCAACCGAAAGGCTTGCGCTCCGCAATCACAATGCAAACTTTGCCACGACTATGACGGATGGCACGGTCTACCTGGCACCGGGCGGGGGGCTTATGGCTTCGGGAGACTGCTTCGAGGACCGAAGCAACTGCGACAAGATCTACGCCGAGCTGGCGTGCTTGCAGGAAGTCGTCAGAAGCAACGCTGTCCTCTTCCGCGCTGCTCTGAACTGGCCTTCGTCCAAAGAGCTTTCGATAAAGATGATCTTCGAGGACAGGGATTGCTGGCTCTACGAGCCGACGAGCGGAAGCAGGGTCTCGCTTACAATCCAGCCATAGCGAAGAAATGACGAGCGCGGCACATCCCGCAAGATTTCCGTATCCGTCGAAGGTTTACGCGCCACTCGATAGGTGTCTCTACTGCGAGGAGACGGAGAACCTATCGAAAGAACACATCATTCCGTTGGGCTTCGGCGGAGAACTGGTTGTTCCCCGAGCGAGTTGTACGGTCCACCAAAAGGCGACTTGCAAGGTCGAGGATTTTGTTCTTCGCAAGTACCTCTGCGCCCTACGCTCGCATCTCGGCCTGCCGTCGCGGAATCCCCTTCACCGCCCGGACGGATACATGCTGAAACTGAGGCGCGGCGCGCATTCCTGGAAGCGCAAGGTCAAGCTGGCGGATCATCCGGGATTAGTGCGTTTCATGCTGTTTGTTGACCCGCCCGGTCGCATCCTCGACCGCGCCCGCCAGCAAGAAACATGGTCCGTCCGTTTCATCGACGCCCAAATCTTTCCTGATATCGCCGCGCGTCTTGCCCGCCTTGGTGCGGATGGGTTCGAAGACAAAGTTACGATCAACGCAATGTCGATCGCGCGGATGATTGCGAAGATCGGTCATGCTTTTGCCGTGGCGGAGCTGGGGTTTGACGCTTTCGAGGAACTGTATGTCCCTCACCTTATCGCCGCTGATGCTCAAGACTGGAATTATTGGGTCGGCGGCTATGATCGCGGGCGAGACTTACAGCCAAGGGAACTGCATGAGTTGAGATTTCTGCGGCGGCGCAATGAGCTTTCGGTGATCGTGCATCTGCTAGTTCCGTACTGCCCACGATACTGCTATGAGGTTATCGTCGGGCGTCTTCGACCGAATGTGGGAACTCCGACTCAACTCGACGAGGGGATGGCTTCCGTTTAATCCGACGCATGGTGGGCGTGGACCCGACATGGAAGGGGCCGTGCTCTACCGTTCCTCACCTGGCACTCGCGGGCACGGTGTCAGTTCGTCGCGTCCTTTGAACGATATTTCGGATAAGCCCACGTCAGGCCGTCGGCGTGGTCGGCTGTCATGCGTGACCTAAGGTCTTCCAGCCACTCAAAAAACTCCGTCATCCTTGAAACACTGAAAACCTTGCATCCAAAGATTCGTTCGGCGTCTACGCGCTTGTCATTCAACAGGTGGGCCATAAATCTGTCGGTAAAGAAACCATCGCAGTATGGCACGTAGGTGGCCGCGTGCTGAACGTCGAACAGAAAGCCCGACAACTTCTCCCGCGCCTTCTCTGGGTTGGGGTATGCCCCTTCACGAACGTGCTTCTTGAAGGTGCTGAACAGTCGGGCGGATAGTTGTTGTGACGGCACTTCGGCAAAGTGTTGGGACTGGAAGAACGCGGGGATGACCCGCGCTGCGTCTCCTTCCATTCTCTTGACGGACAGAACGTAGACCATATCACCCACAACGGAGGCGCTGATCGGTGAATCGAGAAGTGCCGAAAAGTCTCCACTCCAAAGCCGACCCGTTTTCTTTGCGTACTGTTCCATCAAAATGCGGCCAGCATCTCGTAGCTCAAGTTCCATGTCTTGCTCGAAGGTATTTTTGCTCGCAGCCCAACTGCTCAAGGTGTTCACGAGTTCTTTGACCGCCCGTTCCTTGAATTGTCGTTTACGTTCGACGCCGGACGCGGCGCAGAACACGCTAACAGAGTAATCGCCATCCCAATCGTGAACGCTCGACGGCAACGCGTCGCGTTCCTCTTTTACGTAGGTCGTCGGCTCGTTAGCAAGGTAAGCCTGGAAAGCCTTCAGGATTTGCGTTTGTTCAACGCGATAGTAAGCCTCGAAGTGGTGTCCACGCGCCATTCTTTGAATGAATTTCACCAGATCGTCGCGCCGCGTACAGAAGTCCGCCTCCGCTTCGTGAGTGGGCGAGTAAGGTACCGCAACCAACTGTAAATCGAGCAATTCCGTTATCCGTTGCATTGCCGTGTCCCATTGAGGATCGTTGCCGCGGTGGACCGAAGAAAAAAAATTGTGATCGAGATACAGGATGCTCTTACGCGTTTGAATGCCGAGCATCTCCTTGGTCACGCGCACAGATCGAGGCCGGGAAACTGGAAACGGGGGCACTGTCATGTTCTCTAGACTGCTCCTGCTACGTCATCTTTAGAGTAGCAAAAAAAACCGAACGGTTCCTTCATGTTGTATAAGGCGAATCGACGAAATTATCTACAACGATGAGCCCGAGGCCGCTTTTGTTTTTTTGTCAAAAGCTGTATCGCTGTCATCGATACTCGTCACAGCGTTTAACACAGGTTGACCGCTTCGGCGGGCGAAAGGGCGAAAGTCGCGCTAGTACGAAGGTGGTACGAAAGTACTACAAGTATTAGAAGAATTACGTGGACGTAGAACAAACCCCTGGCCATTTCGGAACATCCAAATCAACATATTCGCGGCGGCAAAGAGATGGGTCCCCATGCGCCCGAGGCCAGAAACGAAGCCCGGTCCTCCGTTCTTGTTGAACTCGGTTGACCGCTTCGGCAGGCAAATCGCTCCTGCGGTGATGTCTGTCTCGATGGAAATTGGCCCGCGCGCCCTCGCGTACGCCCAAAACCTCATCGGCGATCCCGCCCTGGCCATGAACTACTTTGAGGAGGCAGCGGCCTCCGTGTCTGCCGCAATCGAAGAGAAGAAGGTTTCTGGCGCACCCGCCGTACGGAATGTCGCAGCATACTTGTTCCGCACATTCATTCGCATGGTGGATGATGCCAAGCGCAAAGAGAAAATTCTTGAGGAATCTCTTAAGGAATCCGGCGAAGCGCAGGTTGCCTTAACTGAAGAGGCCCAAATGGAAGCCGCCGTGCTACTGAACGAAGTGATGGAAACCTGTGACAGAGCGGCGCGAGAGGTTGTCGTCCTTCGTCTTGAGGGTTTCTCTTGGAAAGAGATCGGGAGACAATTTGACATTTCAAGCCATGCGGCAGAGGCTCGATTTAGCAAAGCTCTTGACCACGCCAGAAAAGTGTTCAAAATACGGAGGCGAAAGGGTTGAGGAGAGCGTTACCGTTGCCGTCTGCCAGCCGCAAATCGAAGGACCACAAGCGGAAGCCATCCGTGGACAAATCCTTTCTTAAACTTGGCAGGAAACATTTGGCCGAGGATTTTCCCAACCCTACGCGCCAAGGATGTCCCCAGGACGATGTATTAAGACTTTTGGCCGAACAACCAACAAAGGTCGATGACTCAGTTTTGGATCACATTACGTTGTGTTCACCGTGTTACACGACCTACAGTGGCTTCCTCCAGCGGATGAAAGCAAAACACTCCAATCCAAGGTCGCAAACCCGATCCTCCAAATCACCAAGCATGTAAAAACCAAGAAAGTTGCATTTTGTTGGTGAGGTTTTACCGTTTTTTCCCCTCTGTATAGATGAGGGGAGTTCTCGCCGGTTAACTCCCGCGGACAGGGCGCAACCGATTCCTTCGGTGTTTCGCTCTGTGTCGCGTACGGCCCGCTAGGGGGACGGACGCGATTGTGGGATAACGCTGTACACGGAGCACACGCTCCAAATGTGCCTGGACGTGGAAGTCCAGGAACCGGCGCATACAGCAGTCCCATCAATCGCCATCCGCTTTCCTTCCCGCAGCCGCAGCCAACGGGGACTCCCTCTCAACGACCCATTTCTGAGATTCGGAAGAGTCAAGGAGAACACGAACATGAAGCGATTTCTTTGCAAATACCTGCGCAGCTCGTGGCTGCGTTCACCGGTGGTCACTCTTGGTTTCGCACTTCTTCTCGCCGCTCCGGCCTTCGCTCAAGGAACTTCCCCATGGGAAAACGCCGTTAGCGTGCTGCAGCAGGCCTTCACCAGCACCATCGCTCGCGGCCTGTCGCTCGTTGCCATCGTCGTGGCCGGCCTCACATTCGCCTTCGGGGAAGGCGGCTCGAAGCGTGTACTTGCCGGCGTGCTCTTCGGCGTTGGTATGGCCATCGCCGCAGTGAATTTCCTGTCGTGGCTTTTTCCTGGCAACTGAATCACGCACGTCCCGAAGGAGAAGCACATGGCGGAAACAAGACGAATCAACAGAGTGCATCGGACACTATCCCGGCCACTGACTATCCTCGGGGCCGAGCGAAAGCTTTTCTTCTTCGCCATGTGTCTGGGTGCGGCCACTTTCAACCTTCTCAACAGTTTGTTCGGCGGGTTGCTGATATTTTTGTTGCTCTACTTCCTGGCCCGCTGGGCCACCCAGACCGATCCGCAGATTCTGCGATTTCTGCTCACCGCTGCACGACTTCGTGCGCAATACGATCCGATGAAGTTCAGCCCCATTCGAATCCGAAGGGATGGCCATGCTCAGACTTAGCCGAATCTTCAAGAATTACAACGAGACCGGCTCTCTTAGTGAGCTCATCAATCTCTACGGCTTTATCGGTCCGCACGTTTTTCTCACCAAGAGCGGGGATCTGGGCATCATCCTCGAAGTTCGCGGCGTCGATTATGAGTGTCTCGACGACGCTTCGATTGACGGTTTAACGAAGCGGCTTGAATCGGCGCTGAAGCTGTTCGATGAAAACTACCGCGTCTACCAATACCTCTTCAAGCGAAACAACGAGATCATCCCCTACAAGCTTTACGCTAACCCCATCGTAGACACCGCGATCAAAAATCGCATCGCCTACCTCGGCAGCAAGGCCGACACGCTCTTTTCCCTGTCGGTGTATTACGTGGTGCTGTACCAGGGATTTCAGACTTCAGCCAAGCTCGGAAGCGCGCTCGCCGAGTTTCCCAAGAACCCGAAAAAAGCCGTTGCCGATCTGCGGGCACATTTCTCGGGTCAGAAGCAAATCGTGGTTCTTGGGCAGCATGTCAGCAACGCCCAAGCAGCGCTGCTTCAAAAAGCCCGCAGCTTCATCCTCCAAGTCAGCGACTTCCTAGCTGTTCGGATGCTCGACAAACAGGAAGCCTTCCGCGTTCTCAAGAGAACGCTCAACTTCGATCCCCCCAAACTCGAACTCGCCAAACTCAAGTACGACACCTTCCTCGACTACTACCTCCCCGAATCTCCTGTGGAATGCCATCGCGGGCATCTCCGAGTGGACGACTACTACGTCAAGGTCTTGACGCTCAAGGAGCCTTCCGCCCAGAGCTTTCCGCTCATCTTCAAACGCCTGCTCGAAGTGGAAGCGAACTATTACGTGGTGACCGAGTGGAAAAAAGAAGATTCCGGCAAGATGCGCCGGGTCATCCAGACCAAGCGCCGTCATTTTCATAACACCAAGCGTTCATTCGTCAGCCAAGTCAACATGAACGACGCCGCTCCGCAGGATGTGTTGCTCGACGATTCCAAGGAATCCCAGGTCAGGGAACTCGGAGAAGGCATCAAGGAGATCGAGCTTCACGGGAATTACTTTGGTCAGTTCTCCCTGACTGTCGTGATTTACGACCTGGACTTGGCCAAAGTGGACCGGGCATGCGCCGACTTCTATAAGGTGTTCAGCGTCCATGACGCCCAACTTTATGAAGAAAAATACAACCTCCTAAACGCTTTTCTCGCGGCGATTCCCGGCAACCACGTCTTCAACTTGCGTTCCCTCTACTTGCTCAACACCAATTACGCGGATTTCTCGTTCCTCTTCACCCTTCACTGTGGCGAGCCTCGGAATAGCCATCTCCGGCAGGAATATCTCGCGGTTCTGGAGACCAACCACCACACACCCTACTTCTTGAATCTCCATTACAGGGATGTCGCCCACACCATGATTCTTGGACGAACGGGGGCCGGGAAATCGTTCCTGCTGAATTTCCTCATCACCAATCTCCAGAAATACGATCCGCATACGTTTATCTTCGACTTGGGAGGGAGCTTTGAAAGCCTCACTCAGCTTTTCGGCGGCTCGTATGTGCGCGTCGGCCTTGAATCTGAGGATTTCAAGATCAACCCGTTTTCGCTGCCACCAACCAAGGAAAACCTCGATTTTCTCGCGCTCTTCTTGAAAGTGTTGATCCAGGGACCGAGGGCGGGCGAGCTTGACCCTGCCGCCGAGCGCGATCTCTTCCACCAAGTCGAAAACCTGTATGCAGTGGACCCGGCGCTGCGCACGCTAGGCGTGCTGGCGAACACGCTCGGGCACGACATTTCGAGCCGCCTCGCCAAATGGACCCGAGGCGGCCAGTTCGGATTCCTCTTCGACAACGTCGAGGACAACATTTCGTTCTCCCGGTTTCAGTGCTTCGACTTCCAGCGCATGAGTCAGTACCCGGAACTCTTGGAACCGTTGCTCTTCTACATCCTGCATCGAGCCAATGCCGTTATCGCGGATCGTCAAATCTCATCCGTTTTCAAAGCCTTCTTCATAGATGAAGCGTGGGTCTTCCTCAAGAACCCAAGCATTCAACGGTACGTCGTCGAAGCCCTCAAGACCTGGCGCAAGCACAACTCCGCGATGATCCTCTCGACCCAATCCCTCGACGAACTCAAGCGCTCGGACATTCTCGACGTAATCATCGAAAGTTGCGCTACCAAAATCTTTCTCGCGAACCCCGACATGGACCGCGATCTCTACCGCCGCCAGTTTCACTTGAACGAGAACGAAGTCGAGCTAATCTCGGGCCTCATCCCCAAGCAGCAATTCCTGATTAAGACACCGGAGTTGGCGAAGGTCGCTAACCTCACCGTGGATGCCAAGAGCTATTGGCTCTACACGAACGACCCCTACGACAACAAGAAACGGAAAGAGGCATTCGAGACCTACGGCTTCGAACGAGGCCTGGAAGTTCTCGCGGGAGGACAGTCGTGATTGCTTATTGCTCTCTCGAATCGTGGATGGCGGGGAGCGACCCGCTTTACGTATTCCTGCCCCTCGCGCTTGCGGGATTCGCGACCGCATTCATTTTCGGCAGCCAGTTGTTGCTCGGGGGCTTTTCCCGTCACGGCCAAGGTTCCCAGCAACACCACTCACTCTCAAAAGGAGCAAGTCAATGAAACAGATGTTTCACTCTCAGTTGCGCAGCTTTTTCTTTCGGGTGTTCGCCGTCCTGGCCGTGGGCGCAGCCGTTTTCCACGCCTCGCCCACGCACGCCGCAACGGAAGCAGCGGCGCGCGTCGTGAAGTATTCGAAGGAAGACATTGTTCCCGTTCGCGCGAAGCTACGGTTTTCAACGCTCATCGTCCTGCCGGAGGACGAGGAGATTCTCGATTTCACCACCGGCGATAAAGAATTCTGGGTCATCAACGGCGCGCATAACCTCTGCTACGTCCACCCGGCCCAGGCCGGCATTCGCAGCAATTTGAACCTCATCACCGCGAGCGGACACGTGTATTCGTTTCTGCTGACCGAAATAAGCAACCAGCCGAATGCCGAACCCGATCTGAAAATCTTCATCGAACCCAAGGATGGCTCCGGGATCGCGGTGAGCACCGGGCTGCGCGGATATGTAAGCGCTGGCGAAGCGGAAGCATACAAGAAGGAATTGGAAACGCTCCGCTCCCAGACGGCAGATCAAATCCACGCGGCGCAAGCCCAGTCCGCCGAGCAGCTCAACTTGTTCCGCTCCAGTTACGCAACCAAGCTCCAATTCGACTACCCGCTCGACTCGAAAGCTGGCCGCGAACCGTTCCTGGTGTCCGCCATCTACCACGACGACTCGTTCACTTACATCAAGTGCGGCGCGCGGGAAAAGCCCGCTCTGTATGAAATCAAGGATGGCAAACCGAACTTGATCTCTTTTCAGTTTGAGAACGGCGTTTACATCGCGCCCAAGATCATCGACACCGGCTACCTTGCCATCGGCAAAAAGAAACTGCCGTTTGCGCGCCGCGTTTCCGCGAACTGAGGAGCCGACCATGAACCAACCGAACCAACCCGCACAAGTTCAGGACAAAGCGCAGAAACCCCAAGGCCTTCTGCCGAAGAACGTCCAGTCCTGGCTTCTCGTCGGACTGGCGTTTCTCATGGTCGCCATCATGTGGCTGACCGGGGGCAAGAGGCCGCAACCGCCAGCCAAAGCAGCGTCGTCCGCTACTCTCGTGCAGGCACCCCTCGAAGTTAACGAAACCAAGATTGCCGAAATGCAGAACCGCATTCAGGATTTGCAGCGCCAGCAACTTGTCGCACAGACCGCTCTTTCCCAGCAAACTCGCTTGCTCGGTGCGGCCCCTCAGGATTCACAAGAATCCCAGCAGCAAAGCGCGTCCGGCATCCCAACCGACCAACGAGCGGAGGACCCCATTCAGGCGGAGCGGAAGAGACGCGCCTACGTCTCGCTGTTTGCTTCGAATGTCGCTCTGACCTACCGCAAAACTTCGCCAGCTCCGCCCGCGGCTCCAGCGCCTGAACCCGAAGTAGCTCCTGCCGCCCAGAGCCTCGTCCCCGTGGGACCGGACTCCCCTCAGGTCGCTCAACTCTTGAAACAGATGCAGCCCAACCCGATTTCTAGTGTCCCAGTCCGCAACGATTTCGCGGAAACAACCAAGGATCGAAAGGAGGAAACCAGAAATCCTGCCGCCGCACCGGCTGGCTCCGCCAATGCGGCGGCAGGAAAAACCTACGTACTCTTTGAAGGAACCATTCTCGAAACTGTTCTCATCAACCGCCTCGACGGCGGATTTGCAGGTCCCGTCGAGTGCCTGCTTTCAACCGACGTTTACTCGAACGACCGCCAGCATTTGCTGATTCCGGCAGGCTCAAAGTTGTTGGGCGAAACGAAAAAGGTGGACACCTTCGGCCAGACACGTCTCGCCGTCGTTTTCCATCGCGTGCTCATGCCCGACGGGTATTCCGTCAGCCTCGATCAATTCAAGGGGCTCAACCAAATCGGCGACACTGGGTTGCGGGATCAGGTCAACAATCACTATCTTCGCATCTTCGGAGTATCGCTAGCGGTTGGCGCTCTCGGAGCCGTTGCCGAGGCCGGAACAGGCGGGTCTCTCAACGCATCCAGTTCTGACCTCATGCGCCAGGGATTCGCTGCAAGCACCGCCCAGTCTTCGGCGCAGATCCTCGACAAGTTCCTCAACATTATGCCCACGGTGACCATCCGCGAAGGCCACCGAGTCAAGGTCTATCTCTCGGGCGATCTCGCATTGCCCGATTACAACAACCACAAAATGCCTTCCGATTTCTGAAGGCAAAAGGAGAGAAGTCCAATGAAACGAAAGATTCTGATTTGCTTTCTCGCGTTGGGATTCGGAGTCGGTACCGCGACCGCACAGTTCGGCAGTGGTATCGTCTACGACCCAACCAACTACCAGAACGCGTTGCTGCGCTACCAACAACTCCAGCAGCATCTTCTTGAATTGCAGAAGAGCTACGCAAAAATCACCGGGCAACTCAATCTCGCTCTGCAAATGGCCCAGTTCGTCAAAAACATGCCTGCTCGTTACCGCGCGATATTTTCGCAATGGCGAAATGTGACCTCGCTCAACACCTTCGGGAACACAGTCTCGTGGATTAACGGCATCAACACCGGCGTGCTTCCCAACATCAACACCGGCTACCTGAAGGCCACAACCCCGCTGTCTCAGTACGACCCGTACGAACTGTCGGGAATGGACGCCTCGGAACTCGGGCGCGTGCAGTCCCAATACGCGTCCGTCCAACTCGTGGACGGCGCAAACATCAATGCGATGGCCACCATCGGTTCGATTCGCGGTACCGCCGACAGCATCCAGACTCAGATTGCAAACCTCGAACAAGATTCATTTTCAGGTGACTCAAGTCTTAACACTGAGGTGTCCGTCCTGAACAAGATCAATGCGGCAGGAGTGTTGACTCTCCGTACCGTCCAGGACTCAAACAAACTCCTCGCGTCGCTTCTCGAACAGCAAACCATCCTCGCGAAGCAACAGCGCGACGCCACCACCAACGCCATTAACACTGATATCGGTCGCCAAGCGAGCATGGCCAGCAACATGTCCCAGGTGACTGGAACGATCACCGATTCACTTCAAAACTTCCGCATGCCGTAGGCGTGCGCTTAGAGATGCCCGGCGTCGAAGGAGCTGACGGCAATGCAAACCGATTTCCTGCAATACATCTTTCAGGCGATCAACAACTTGCTTACCCAAAACCTCGGCTTCTTCGA
>Ga0210393_10000446_pt1 | contig 37333 bp, 20 predicted proteins | sample IncBWC27OmetaG_FD_160068 | JGI IMG/M metagenome (GOLD analysis project Ga0210393, IMG submission 160068) | Forest soil microbial communities from Barre Woods Harvard Forest LTER site, Petersham, Massachusetts, United States - Inc-BW-C-27-O ...
GGGTTGCGGTGGACGCTAGTGGCGACGTCTATATCACTGACACCGGCAACAGCCGCGTGCTCGAATTCAACACGCCGCTAACAGTTACGGCTACGCCCGGGAGCGGAGATACCACGGCAGATTTGGTGTTCGGGCAGGGCGGCAGCTTTAGCTCGGGTGATTCGAACAGCGGAGGGTTGAGCGCGGAGAGTTTGAACTTCCCGTTTGGGATTGCGGTTGATGGCGCGAGCAACCTCTATATCGCGGATGAGGGCAACAACCGCGTGCTCGAATACAACACGCCGCTGACCGTATCGGTTACTCCGGGAAGCGGCGACACCACGGCCGATCTGGTCTTCGGGCAAGCCGGCAGCTTTACTTCGAGCGCCCCGGACAATGGCGGGGTGAGCGCGAATAGCCTATCGCAGCCGTATGGAGTTTCGGTGGACAGCGCCGCCAACGTGTACATCGTCGAGGGCGACAACGCCCGCGTGCTCGAATACAACACGCCGCTGACTGCCTCGGTTACTCCGGGGAGTGGCGACACCACGGCGGATCTGGTGTTCGGGCAGGGCGGCAGTTTTACTTCAGCTGGATGCAATTCCGACGACGGCGGCGGCGAGCCCAGCGCCAACGACCTCTGCTTCCCCAACGGTGCCGCGGTGGATACGGGCGGCAACCTCTACGTCGCGGACAACAACAATAACCGCGTGGTCGAATACAATACGCCGCTTACCACCGACACCACCGCTGATGTCGTACTGGGACAGTCGGATCTTTCTCACAACACGGTGAACTTCGCGATTGCCGCGAACCGCTTCAACCAGCCGTACTCGGTTGCGATCGACACAAGCTCAGCGCCAAACCGGCTCTACATCGCGGACACCAACAACAGCCGCGTGCTCGGCTACAAGGATGTGGCCACCTGGGTCAACGGCGGCGCGGCCGACCTGGTGATTGGACAGGCGGATTTCGTTTCGGGCGCGTGCAACAACAACGGCCCGGCAAGCGCGAGCACCCTGTGTATGCCATTCGGTGTGGCAGTTGATACGGCAGGCAACCTCTACGTTGCCGACTCCAATAACAACCGGGCACTCGAATATGCCGCTCCATTTGCCGCATGCGCCTCATTCCCATGCGTCGGCGCGCCCGCGTCCGTAGTCATTGGGCAAGCTGCTTGCGAGACCGGCACGGTGGGAGCTGGCAGTCTGTGCGGAGCCCGAAGCCTCGCCGTCGACGCGGCGGGTAACCTCTACATCGCAGATTCAGGCAACAACCGCGTGGTTGAATACAACGCTCCTCTTACCAACGCGTCCGTCGCCAATCTGGTGTTTGGACAGGGCGGCAGCTTTACCGCAAACGCGTGCAACACCGGCGGAGTAAGCGCCAGCAGTCTGTGCGATCCGTTTGGAGTCAGTGTCGACGCGAACGGCAATGTCTACGTTGACGATTTCAGTAACAACCGCGCGCTCGAATACAATAAGCCGCTTACTACGGATACCGTCGCTGACCACGTATATGGTCAAAATGGCAGCTTCACTTCGAACAGTCCTGGAGGGGGAGCAAGCGGCCTCAACTTTCCAGCTGGGATAACGGCGGATCGGATCGGCAATATTTATATCGCAGACGATGGCGGCGAGAGGGTACTCGAATTCAGCAGTCCTCTTACCAGCTCCATTGCCAACCGCGTTTTCGGACAGGGCGGCGATTTCAACTCGGAAAGCTGCAATGTCGGCGCAGGCGGCCTGTGCCATCCGTTCTCATCCGCGGTCGATTCCGGCAACAACTTGTACATCGCGGACCGGGACAACAATCGTGTGCTCGAATTCGACAATCCGAACGGGGTGACTACCTCGCTGACCGTTACGGCGTCGCTCGTATTCGGCAACGTCGCTGTAGGCCAGACCGTCGTTCGCAACGTGACGGTCCTCAATACCGGCAAGACCAACGCGCTCGACATCACCGGCGCGGCGCCATCCGACAATGAATATGTGGTCACCAACAATGGCACATGCGGTGCGCCTCCTATCACTCTGCTTCCCAAGAAGTCGTGTACGTTGCAGGTCGCGTTTACACCTGCAGCCGTTGGTGGGCATGGCGCGACACTGACGGTGACCGACAACGGCGGAGCCGGCTCGCAGATCGTTTCCCTTAGCGGAACTGGCGTGGTCGATGTCACAACCTCGAAGACCAGCCTGGTTTACGGCAGTCTCAAATTCGGCACTAACACAATCGCTGGCTTCGAAGTCGTCAATCACGAGACGCAGCCAATTACCCTGAGCGAAAATTTTAACGGGACCAACTCCGGTGACTTCCGCGTCGACGGCGGCACCTGCACAGCCACGCTGAAGGCTCTAAGCGAGTGCTCCATTTATGTGGCGTTCACGCCCGGGGCGCTCGGCACAGAATCCGCCACGCTCTCGGTCACGGCGAGTCCCGATCCGCTCGGTCCGCACCTGATTTCGCTAAGCACGGGTGCGACGATCCCGGCAACGGTTACTCCGGCGAAGCTCGCGTTCGGCACGCTGACCGTGAGGACACCGTCAAAGACCTTGAACGCCACCGTAAATAATCTGTCGGGATTTTCGCTGCCAGTTGGCGAGAGTTTCAGCGGATCGAATGCAGGTGATTTCGCTGTCACGGGCGGTACCTGCGGGGCATCGACGCCGCCGAGCTCGACTTGCACAGTTGCGGTTACTTTCACGCCGACCGTCCACGGCGCCGAGAGCGCGAGCATGAAAATCAGCCTGACGGGTGATCCTACGAGTCCGCATACGATCACCCTCTCGGGGACCGGTCCATGAGGCAGTAAATTCCTGGAGATGTAGGATTTACGTGCTTGCTAATTCGAACCGTAAAGTCGGTGCCCGCGGGCAAATCTGACGACTCGCGGCACCGCCCGGTCCCTCCTACGCCATTTCGGGCCGCGTTTGCACAGGCTTCGCTAATTCTGAAGTGGGTAGGGCTGTGGCAGGTGTGATCAGACCCATTTCGGATACCCCAAGGGGTGCTTTTCAGCCCGTGCACAGACGCTTTGGGTTAATTCTGCCGCCATTCCGCGAGGAATGGAGGAAGATATGAGACGACGTAACAGCGCTAGAAAGGGTGTAAGGACTAATCGATGAGCGCAATTCTGGGCGTGAGCGGACTTGCCGAATCCGTTCGCTTCAAACGAGCACATTTCCCGGGTTTGGATGAGCGGGAGTACCGGATTTTACAGGGCTTCGACGCTGCGGCCGCGCTGGTCGTGGACGGGGAGGTCGTGGCCGCGGCGGCGGAAGAGCGTTTCAATCGTAACAAGCAGACGGGCGATTTTCCCGTGCAGGCGATCGGCTATTGCCTCAAGCAGGCGGGGTTATCGTTGAGTGATGTCGACGAAATAGCTCACTGCTTCGACTACGCGCCCTTCGGCGAAATTTTCAGCCTCGATGCGACCAGCGCCAAGCTATACGAAGAAGTCTTCTCGAAGCAGGCGCTGCTCGAACAGATCAAAGACCATTGTCCGCAATTTCCTGCCGAGCGCGTTCATCAGGTCGGCCATCATCTGAGCCATGCGGCCAGCGCGTATTTCACCTCAGGATGGGACAACTGCCTGGTCGTGGTGCTCGACGCGATGGGCGAAACGCAAAGCGGATCCATCTTTCGCGGCAGCAATGGGCAGTTGGAAAAGCTCCGCGAGATCTCGGCGAACGACTCGATAGGAATTCTTTACTCGCTGGTAACTTACCATCTCGGCTTCGACTTCAACTCCGACGAATACAAGATCATGGGCCTCGCGCCGTACGGCGATCCGAAACAGTTCGAAGGCGTCTTTCAGCGGATGCTCGAATGCCGCGCTGATGGCACCGTGAGAATCCCGATTCTTCGCCTCAACCGCACGCGTGACGAGCGCGAGAATTATTTGAAGACGCGCGAATGGCTGTCGCACAATTTGATTCCTGCGCGCGATCCGGGCGACGACATCACGCAGGTTCATCGCGATGTCGCGGCGGCACTGCAGGCGGCGCTCAACCGCGCAATTCTCCACATCTGTGGGCATTACGGCGCGAGCACGGGGATGCGCAGAATCGCGATGGCGGGGGGAGTCGCGCTAAATTGCAGCGCCAATGGAAAGCTGACGCGCTCGGGCTTGTTCGACGAAGTCTATGTGCAGCCGGCGGCAGGCGACGATGGCGCCGCGCTGGGTGCGGCGTTGCATCGCGCATCACTGAGAGACGAAGTCCTCAACAAGAGATTTCCGGTTCCGTTCCTTGGGCCGAGCCACCAATCGAGCGAGACCGCCGCGGCGCTGCGGGATTTCGCCGGCACGATCAACGTCACCCAGTTCGACAATCTTGAACAGACCTGCGAGCGCGCTGCGAAAATGATTAGCGACGGAAAAGTAATCGCGTGGCATCGCGGAAGAATGGAGTACGGTCCGCGCGCACTCGGTAATCGCAGCATCCTGGCCGATGCGTCGAATCCTGAAATGCGCGACCGCGTGAACGCGATGGTCAAGAAGCGCGAGGCGTTTCGACCCTTCGCACCGGCAGTGTCGATTGAGCAGGTCCATCGATGGTTCGATGTCGCGCCGATGACCTCGCTGCCCTACATGATCGCGACGGTGAACGTGCGCGAGGAATATCGCGCGACGCTGCCTGCGATCACTCACGTCGACGGTTCGGCGCGCGTACAGACGGTAGCCGCGGCCGACAATCCGGCTTTCCACACGCTGCTCAAGGCGGTGGGGAGAGAGACGGGCCGCGAGATCGTGCTCAACACGAGCTTCAATGTGAAAGGACAGCCGATAGTGAACACACCGCGCGAGGCAGTCGAGACTTTTCTCGGCACCGGAATCGATTGCTTGTTTATCGAAGACAATCTTGTGGTTCGAGCATGACGGTGAAGGACAGAGATCGATTGATGGAGTGGAATCGAACCGATGTGGCGTTTGAGTGCGACAAGTGCATTCATGATTTGCTCGAAGCACAGGCGCTGCGGACTCCTAAGAAGACGGCAGTCATCTGTCGCGACAAAGCTCTGACCTATCGCGCTTTGTGGGAGAAGGTTCGTCGGCTCGCGACCCATCTGCGCGGACTGCGCGTCAAGCCAGAGACTGTCGTCGCGATCATGATGGATCGCTCGCTGGACATGATGGTCGCGATGCTCGCGGTTCTGAAGGCTGGCGGCGCTTATCTCCCGCTCGATCCTGCGTTTCCGGCCGAGCGTATCGCGCTGATGCTAAAGGATAGCGACGCTCGCGTGATTCTCACTCAAAAGAATTACAAAGATCGAGTTGCGGCGGCGTCGGCGACTGTTATAGCTGTCGATCAGTTCGAGTTCGATGAAGGAACTGATTCGACGGAAACGGCTGCGACCGATCAGGATGCGTCGTCGCTTGCCTACCTGATTTACACCTCTGGTTCGACGGGAACGCCCAAGGGCGTGATGGTCGAGCATCGCAACGTCGTGAATTTCTTTGCCGCGATGGACCGCGTCGTCGGCACCGAAGCCGGCGTATGGCTGGCCGTCACCAGCATTTCATTCGATATCTCGGTGCTGGAACTCCTGTGGACGTTGAGTCGCGGCTTCACGGTGGTGTTGCAGACCGGGAGAAACGGCCTGGCTGCGACGGGCGACTACTCGATCCAGGCTCAGATTGTTCAGCATCGCGTAACTCACTTCCAATGCACTCCGACGCTCGCGAGATCGCTGATTCGATTTCCTGAGACGCTCTCGTCGATGAAGCTGCTTAAAAAGCTGTTACTTGGCGGCGAGGCGCTGCCAGTGTCGTTGGCAAATGAGCTGGGCGAAACCTTGAGTGCGGAAATTCTCAACATGTATGGTCCGACCGAGACGACGGTGTGGTCGACCACGCACAAGGTGGCGAGATCGTCCGCTTCAGTTCCAATCGGCAGACCGGTAGCTAACACTTCGATTTATGTAGTCGACGAACATGGCGCGCTTGCGCCGATTGGCGCTGCCGGCGAGATGTATATCGGCGGCGCGGGTGTAACCAGGGGTTACTGGCGGCGTCCCGACCTGACGGCAGAGAGGTTCGTCGTCAATCCATTCGAGCCCGAGCGCCACGATATGCTCTATCGGACGGGCGACCTGGTACGGTATCGCGACAACGGCGAGATCGAGTTCATCGGGCGCACCGATCAGCAAGTGAAGATTCGCGGCTTCCGTATAGAACTCGGCGAAATCGAGACGGTGCTCGGCGCCCATCCAGCGGTGAACGAAGCTGTCGTTGTTGCTCGTCGCGATCGCGCCGACAACCCGCAACTTGCGGCGTACGTGGTGGTCAAGCCTGGTCTAAGCGTCAGCCAGCAGGAATTGAAAATTCACGCGCGAAAGAAATTGCCGGATTACATGATTCCGCCGGTTATAAGCTTTATTGGCGCGATGCCGCTTACGCCCAATGGCAAGACAGATCGGAAAGCGTTGCCGGATCCGAGTCTCGATTCAGTTCAAAGCATCGAGAATCATCGTCGACCGAGTACTGAATTGGAAGGAATAATTGTCGGGCTTTGGAAGGATGCGCTGGGGCTCGATGCGGTCGGCCTGCAAGTCAATCTCTTCGACCTGGGAGCTAACTCTCTCAGCGTGGCTGAAGTCGCGACGAGTCTTAGGCATGAACTGAAGCGCGACATACCTCTTACTGACTTTTTTGAACACCCGACTATCTCCGCTCTTGCCGTTCATCTGAGTGGAGCTAACGGCCGCAATGGAAATTCTAAGGACCATTCCGATCGCGGTGCAGCGCGGCGACAGGCATTGCTTTCACGTGCGCGGGCGGTCTCCCAAGCCAGCTCGGATCCAACCGAATGAGCGAGCCGGATAACACGCTCGCCGGTACGTCGATCGCCGTAGTCGGGATGGCTGGCCGCTTCCCGGGCGCTCGCAACTTGAGCGAGTTCTGGCGGAATTTGCGCGACGGCGTCGAGTCGATCACCGCTCTCAACGACGAGCAATTGATCGCCGCCGGCGCCACTCCTGCCGAGTTGGAAAACCCCGACTACGTCAGGTCGGCCGCCATCCTGGACGATATCGATCGCTTCGACGCGTCCTTCTTCGGGCTTAGTCCACGCGACGCTGCGATCATGGATCCGCAGCATCGACTCTTTCTGCAATGCGCCTGGGAGGCACTTGAGAACGCGGGCTGGTCGGTGGACGAGTTTTCGGAACGAGTCGGCGTCTATGCCGGTTCGGGAATGAACACCTACCTGATTCACAATCTGCTCTCGAACGCCGAGCTGGTCGCGAACGCAGGACTGTTCCTTCTCAAGCAAACCGGGAACGACAAGGACGTGCTCGCCACACGCGTGTCTTACCAACTCAATCTCACGGGCCCCAGCCTCGCGGTGCAGACGGCCTGTTCAACTTCGCTGGTGGCGATTCATCTCGCGTGTCAGGGTCTGCTCAATCATGAGTGCGACATGGCAATGGCCGGCGGTGTAACGATCGAAATCCCGCACGGACTTGGTTATGTCTATCGGGAAGGCGAAATTCTTTCGCGCGATGGCCACTGTCGCTCCTTCGATGCGGCTTCGAGCGGGACGATCTTCGGCAGCGGATTAGGAATCGTCGTGTTGCGCCGTTTGGCGGATGCGATCCGTGATGGCGATTTCATTCATGCGATAATTCGCGGGACTGCGATCAACAACGATGGAGCGCGCAAGGTCAGTTACCTCGCGCCAAGCGTCGCGGGACAAGCTGATGCAATCAGCGAGGCGTTGACCGTAGCCGACGTCGACGCTGATTCGATCTCGTACGTCGAGACCCATGGCACTGGCACTACAGTTGGCGATCCGATCGAGATAGCCGCTCTCACGCGCGCGTTTCGTGCGACCAGCGAGCGCAACGGATTTTGTGCAATCGGTGCGCTGAAGCCCAACGTCGGACATCTCGACGCGGCCGCCGGCGTGGCAGGATTCATCAAGACCGTGCTGGCACTGGAGCATCGGCAGTTACCGCCGAGCCTCAACTTCTCTCAGCCGAATCCGCTGATCGATTTTGAAACTAGCCCGTTCTACGTGAACACGCGGTTGCGTGATTGGGAAAGCAAGGGCGAACCGCGCCGCGCTGGTGTGACTTCGCTAGGTATCGGCGGCACCAATGCGCACGCGATTGTGGAAGAAGCGCCAGACGCGGCACCGTCGAGCTCGTCGCGTCCTTGGCAGGTGCTGACCCTGGCGGCGAAGACGGCGACGGCGCTCGATTCAATGGCGCGGGAGCTGGCGGATCATCTCGAGGAGAATTCGACGGAGTTGGCCGACGTAGCGTTCACCGGTCACGTGGGCCGCAGGGCTTTCGCGTTCCGGCGCGCGATCGTTTGCGCAGATTCGACAAGTGCGGCTGACGCACTCCGCCAGGGCGATTCGAAAAAGGTGTTTTCCGATTCGGCTCCCGAAAACGATCCGCCGGTGATTTTTCTGTGCACGGGTCAGGGGTCGCAGTATCTGTCGATGGCGCGCGGGTTCTACGAGTCCGAGCCGGTGTTCAAGTCGACGGTCGATTACTGCGCGGACTACCTGCAACAGTTCCTGGACGCCGATCTGCGGACGATTCTGTTCCCGCCGGCGCCCGCATCCGAAGAAGCCGCTCAGTTGCTCAATCAGACGCGATTCACTCAGCCGGCGCTGTTTGTCGTCGAGTATGCGATGGCGAAGCTGTGGGCGTCGTGGGGTGTCGAACCGACGGCGATGATTGGGCACAGCGTCGGCGAGTTGGCCGCGGCCTGCATCGCCGGCGTGTTTTCAATCGACGCGGGCCTGCAGATTATTGCCGAGCGCGGCCGTCTGATTCAGAGCATGCCGACCGGATCAATGATCGCATTACCGTTACCGGAGCACGACGTCGTATCGCTGCTCAATGGCAAGTTCTCGGGCAAGCTCTCGCTCGCGAGCATCAACGCCGACCAGCAGTGCGTCGTTTCGGGACCCGATGGCGCTATTGTAGCTCTCGAGGAGTCATTGGCAGAGCAGGGGATGGAGCATCGCAGGTTGCGGGTCTCACATGCATTTCATTCGAGCATGATGGATCCGATCCTGCGCGAGTTCACCGAGTTCGTGCGCAGGTTCGAGCTCGCTTCGCCGCGGATTCCGTTTATTTCGAGCGCGACCGGGCGCTGGATTACCGACGCCGAAGCGACCGATCCGGATTATTGGGCCGGGCAACTCCGGCAGACTGTTCGATTTGCAGACGGCGTCGGCGAGGCGCTGCGGACTCGCGACGCTATTTTTGTGGAGATAGGTCCCGGCAATACTCTCAGCGCGCTGTGCGAACAAAACGCGGAGTTCAGCGAATCGCATAAGGTGATTTCTTCTTTGCGTGCGCGCAACGACGATACCACTGACGCGGAATTCATTTCGCGTTCGCTCGCGCAATTGTGGGTCAGCGGAAAAAAGATCGATTGGAAGAGTTACCATGCCCACGAACGACGCCGGCGCCTGCCCCTGCCGACTTACCCCTTCCAGCGCGAGCGCTTTTGGATCGAACCGGGGCGAAAACTTGAGTCGGTGGTACCTGTTGAGAAGACCGCCCCGAAGGACGTTCGCGAGATCGGATTTTTTGGCGAGTCGTGGAAGCGCGCCGATCTGGATCGCAAAGAGCGTGCAGACCACATCGGACCGTGGTTAATCTTTGAAGACTCGCAGGGTCTGGGCGCTCGAATCGGCACGATCCTTCGACGTCGCGGAGAGCAATGCCTCGTCGTGCGTCCCGGCAAAGGGTTTGCGCGACTCGCATCGGATAAGTACGAGGTCGATCCCGACAATCCGGCTGATTACAACAAGCTGCTCTCCGAGATCGGTGCGAAGGGCGAATTCCCTCGCTCGATTCTGCATCTGTGGTCCGTCTGCGATCCGATCTCGCGCGACGACAGTCTTGATAACCTGCCGACGACAGAGACGATGAGTTTCTACAGCCTGATGTTTCTCGGGCAGGCTCTGGGAGCGACCGACTTACCGACTACCGTGCAGATCGCTGTCGTTTCGAACAACCTGCATCAGGTCGCGGGCGAGCCAATTCTACGTCCGAGTCGTGCGCTGATTGCTGGGCCATGCGGCGTGATTCCGAGGGAGCTCGCCGACGCGCGCTGTATCAATATCGATGTTGAGCTGTCGGGTGGCGACGACCTGAAGGAAGCGGCGGAACAGGTTATCGCTGAACTTCAGATGCGATCGACCGAGTCGCCCGTCGCCTATCGGAAGAATCGGCGTTTCGTTCAGGCATTTGCGCGACTTCGCAAACAAGAAAAGCAGCCGATAGCTCTTCGCGACGACGGCGTATATCTGATCACGGGCGGCCTCGGCGCAATGGGATTGACGTTGGCTGAGTCGATAGCCAAGTCGACACAAGCGCGCATCGTGCTAGTCGGACGGAGCGCTTCCCAGTCAAGCTCGGAAGCAGAAAGGATCAGAAAAATTCGTGCGATCGAGGAAGCTGGCGCGGAAGTACTGGTTGTCGCAGGAGATGTTTGCGATCCCGACGCAATGCGAAGAGTCGCGGACCAGGTTCATGCGCGATTCGGACCGATCAACGGGATTATTCATACCGCTGGTATTCTTGACGACGCTCCGCTGCTGGAAAAGGATCGCATCGGTGCGGCACGAGTGCTCGCGCCAAAGGTTCGGGGCACGCTGGTTCTCGATTCAGTCTTTCAGCAAGATCCGCTCGACTTTTTCGTCGTCACGTCGTCAGTGAGTTCGATAGTTGCTCCTGCAGGCCAGCTGGATTACACAGCGGCCAACGCCTTCCTTGATTCTTTCGCTAAGTCGCGGTCGCAAGAGCGCACTCGCTACATTTCGATCCAGTGGCCGCGATGGACCGACATAGGAATGGCCGCGGATGAGCCTGGCGGACGTACCGACGCTATTCATCCACTGCTCGGCCATAAGACGGCTGAAAGGGCAGGGCTCACCACCTACTCTAGCACCCTGAGTTTGGCGAACGATTGGATAGTCAATGAGCACCGTCTTAACGGCGGTACCGGGCTGTTTCCGGCTACCGGCTATCTCGAAATGGTGCGAGCGGCGTTCAAGGATCTGACCGGCGCCGAGTCATTGTCGATCAGCGACTTCTACGTGAGCAAACCTCTTAGGGTGCAGACCGATTCCTCTCAGCACCTGCGGCTACAGATGCGGAAGGAAGGCGCGGGCTATCGATTCTCCGCTCAAGCCCGACCGGCTCATTCGCACACTTGGGTCGAGTGCGCGTCAGGCGAAGTAATTGCGTCGGATCCTCGCTCACGGAGTTTCCGTCTCGACCTCGATAGCACTCGTGACAAGTGCAGCGATCGCATACTCGGCCTGGACCATCCGCCTCGAAACGAGGGGCAGGAACGTAACATCAAGTTCGGTGCGCGCTGGCGGAATTTAGAGAAGGTGTGGTTGGGGCGCGGCGAGTTGCTCAGTTTTGCGGAGCTTTCCCCCGAATTCGCATCAGAGGCCGAGACTTATCGACTGCATCCGGCGTTGCTCGATATGGCGACCGGCAGCGCGATTTTCCTGATCGAGGGAAACGAGACGGCGAAACATTTGTATGTGCCTGTTTCCTACGGCAGCGTGAGGATTTTCGGCCCGCTGCCGGCGACCTGTTACTCCTACGTACGCGCGAAGTCCGGTGCTTCGATCGACAGTCCTTTGGCTACTTTTGATATTTCAATTGTCGATCGCGAAGGCAAGGTTGTCGTCGAGATAGGCGACTTCGCGGTACGCCAGATACGCGATCTGTCTTTGCTGGAAAGTACTGCAGATGAACTCGGCCGCGCTGACGGAGACGAACGCCAACAGGCGGCGCAAGTATCGGATGGTATCTCGTCGCAGGAAGGTGCCAGGGCGTTCGAAAGTCTCATCGCCAACTCATCTGCATCGAGCGTCGTCGTTTTTCCGTCTGATTTTTCCTTCTATGTGGAAGGAAGAAAGCTACGCTACCTGCCTAAACCCGAGAAACCTCAGGCTCTCGAGGCTGCGGGTTCTGACGACGACGTGGCAATCACTTTGACGCGTTGGTGGAAGGAGCTTTTGGGCGTCGCGAAGGTGGGTATACGGGACGACTTCTTCGATCTCGGCGGACAATCTCTGACGGGAGTCCGATTGCTCGCGAAGTTGAAGAAGAAATACGGCGTCGATCTGAAACTCGCAACTTTGTTTTCTGCTCCTACGATCGAGAAGCTCTGCGCCCTGGTAGACAACCGAAAAGCTGAAGCGCCGGAGTTCCATTCTCTGATTCCGATTCGACCCAGTGGGACGAAGCCGATTCTTTTTCTCGTTCACGAGATCGAAGGCAGTGTGATCGTTTTCCGCGATCTGGTTAAGCATCTCGACCAGGACCAACCGCTCTGGGGTGTCGAGTATTCAGCCGGCGATTCGTCGTCGCCATTTCTTAAAATGGAAGACCTGGCTGCACACTACCTCGAGGAAATTCGCAAGCTTCAGCCCGCGGGTCCGTATTACTTCCTGGGATACTCGTTCGGCGGATTGCTCGCGTTCGAAATGGCGCAGCAGCTGCAGGCCGCAGGCCAGCAGGTGAAAATGCTGGGCATGCTCGACACGTTCCTGATGAATGGCGTTAGAGCGGCGGAACAGAAGCGCACGATGATCGGGAGCCTGAAGCGAAAAGCCTTGTCACTTTGCAGGCACGCCGGTCGTCTGGTGTTCGGTCCGGATCGCCGCTCATATTTGACGGAAGACGTGGCGGAGCGAGTCGACGCGACCATCGGCCAGGGACGGCAATTCATCTACGGCATTCTCAAGGCGCGCGGCCGCTCCATACCGAAATTCTTACTTCGCGCAAAGGACGTAAACTGGTTTGCGGCGCGACGTTACCAAGCGCTGTTCTACCCGGGTCGCATCACGCTGTTCCGAGCCATCACTCCATTGAAGTATCTCGACATGCCGACTGATCGTGAGCTCGGATGGGGTCCATTGGCGGGCAGAGGCGTCGAGGTCCGCGAGATCCCGGGGACCCATCGCGAAATTATGCGCGAACCGAATGTCACCGTCCTCGCTCGCGAAGTGAGCGCCTCCCTGGCCGAGGCTCGTGCTCGCCAGCTGAATGATTCGGAACTGCCGATCTCCGAGCGTACTGCCCCGCGGCTCGGTTCGTCGCGACTCCGGAAGGCGGACAAGGTGCCCGCCTTCGGAAATACTCAAAGCGCGTAAAGCTCGATCAGAGTCGGTTCGTATTTAACAATCCTCCAAGACCACCGGCGCCTCAGTGAATGGCTACCACTGAGTAGGCCGGTAGAGTGAGCGTGACGTTGTTGCCCGAGGTGATGATGCCGCCGGGGAGCGCGCCGACGTAGACGTCGTTGGAATTCTCGGCGTTGTCGGTCAAGCCGTTGGTGTTCAAGACGGCTTCGCTGGTCTGGGGCATCGAGCCGCCCGTAGCCGGGAACTGGACCGTCAGCGTGATCGGTGCGGCGGTCGTGTTGACCAGCGCCGCGCTCCAAGCGCCGGCGTTCTGGAATGCGTCAATGACGGTGCCGCTCGGAGCCGTGACCGGATAGTAAGCGCCGCCGATTGCAGAGTTCACCACTTCCATCCCCATCGCAATCGGGCGCAGATGCGGGAACGCAGGTCCGAAGTCGCTGTCGAGATCGTGCGTGATACCCCAGATGGGTGCGTTGGTTCCGCCCTGGCCGAACTCGACTTGCGCGAGAGTAAATTCGTTCTGAATCGGCGTCTTCAGCAACTGCACTCCCATCAGCCAGCTCTCGCCCATCCATGCCGCCGACGGATAGCCCGCTTCACTCAAGTACGCCTGCTCGGTATTGATCGGTGGCGAAAAGCCGGCCGGCCCGTTCTCGTAGAAGTTCACGAAGTTGTTCGAGCCGACAGTTCCGTAGTCGCCGTAGATTGTGCCGTTGTTCACGCAGCCCAAACTGGGCGGGCCAACATAATGCTGTACGTAGTTGGCTCCGGTGCTGAAGAAGTCTGAGGCGTAGGCCGCTGCCTGCTGCGGCAAGGTCCCGGTATGCGAATTCAGGCTGCCCGTGCTGTTGGTGTAATACGGTGCGTCTGCCGTGCCGTACTGGCTGCTGTTGGGAATCGGGTAGCCGGCGGCGGACGCGCCCGTCAGCACGCTGTAGATAACTCCGCTGTTGCAGATTTGATTGCCGACCATGTAGTGAATGCGGCCGGCGAGCGATGGGCACTGGCTAGCCGCCTGCGCCGCCATGATGCTGAAGTTGCGGCCGGCCTCGCCGCCGTAGCCGTTCTGTCCGAGATTGCCCGAACCCCATTTCACATCGCCGCCCGCGTCGTTCCACTCCTCGTTGCTCTCTTCAATCCAGACCGACGGGAAGTTATAGGTGCTCAGAGCAGTGCACAGATTGTTGGTGAAGCTTTTCAAGTCGGCGTCGGTGAACGAGTTTGGGAATGAGATCCATGGCACCGCGTTCACGGCAGCAGCCAATGGATACATGTCGGTCGAAGAGAAGAACCACGCGCCATTGAGGTTGCTGCTGCTCCCGCCGATATACTGCGGGCCCTTGAGCATGTCGCAGGTGCCGGCCTGGTCCGGCGTGCCTCCGCCCGGGGTGCAGCTGCTTTGACCTTCGAAGTTGGCGTCGCTGCCGCCGAGAGTATCGGGGATCATGTACCTGATCGAACCGACGTTCATCGTCCCCAGCGTGGTTAGAACTTCGTTGCGGAAACCGCTCGGCGAGTTCTCAGCCTTGCCGACGTAAGCATCGTCAACGTAGATGGTCGCGCCACTCTCCGCCGCGCTGTTGCTGCCGGTTATGTTGAGTCGCAAAGAATTCGGAGCGCTCGCCGCCGTATCGGTGCCAGTGAACGGGTAGACGTACTGATGCCAGGCGCCGTCGTTGGTCAGCGTAAACGTATGGCTGACGGTCCAGCCGCTGTTGCGAAGCAGTTGCACCGTGACTGTCGGAGTGCCTGAGGTGGTGCTGTCAGCGGCCGCATAGAAAGCAATCTCCCAACTGCCCACGACCGGATGCCACGGTCCAGCCTGCGGCGCCGTCAGGCAGGTGTTCGAACCGCCGCAGTCGGCCGCCTGATTCGCGACCGTGCACGGCGTCACGTTGTCGTCGGAACAGACGCCGCCGGTGGTGCCTTGATTGTCGACCTGCCAGTGAACGGTGTGCGAGTTCCCGTCGGCCACGTTGATAGCCAACGATCCCTGCCCTTCGTACGCCTGAGCGGTTGACAGCGAGCCGTTCGCATCATTCGCCTGCCATCCACCGATCACGTTCGTGCTGATGTTGCCGCCGATAGAGGTCGAGGTCAGAACCTCGGTCACGCCGACGCCGGCAGACAAAGTTGGGCAACTCGGTGAGCACGAGCCGAATGTGTAAGAGCCACCCGCGCTAAACCCGGTGATGGTGAAAGTCGTCCCCGCTGCCGCGCCCGTTCTGACCGAGGCCTTCGCGCCGATCCAATAGCCGGTAGCAGCGCCGCTGTCCTTGCTATCCTTGAAGCTGCTGCTGGTCGCTCCGCTCGCGATCTGAATCAGATGCCCGTCGCTGGGCGGCTCGAAGCCGGGATTGTAGAGCAGGTTCTGCATGATGTTGGAGTCATCTTCAGCGTTGCCGTAGGCGCCTCCGATATTCACCCCGACCCGATTGACGCTGCTAGTCGCCGCCGTCGACGACACCACCGCCACAGTAGTCGCTATCCCAGTCGGCGTCGCCGTACTCGATGTCGCGGTCGCCGTCGCGGTTGGAGTTCGCGTCGCCGTCACAGTCACGGTGGGCGTTGCGGTGGCGGTTGAAGTTGCTGTGGCAGTGGGGGTCACGGTAGCCGTCGGCGTCGGAGTTGCGGACGAGCTAGCAGTTGAAGTTGCCGTGGCGGTGGAGGTCACAGTGTCCGTCGCGGTCTGAGTGTCAGTCGCAGTCACAGTCGCTGTTGCCGTCACGCTCACCGTGTTAGTAGGAGTGCCACTAGCTGTGGATGTAGACGACGGGTCGGTTGAGGCCGTCGCCGTCGAAGTCGCCGTGACTGAAGCTGTCCCGGTTGCGGTTCGTGTCGTTGTCGCCGTTGTCGTGGGAGTCGCGGACGCGATTGCCGTTCCAGTTGCCGTAACCGTAGGTGTCGCCGTTGGAGTGGGCGTCGAAGTGGCAGTGGCGGTCTGAGTAACAGTCGCTGTGTCGGTCGCAACCGGCGTCGTGGCACCCGGTTCGATTCCTTCTACGATGCCAACCATGCTACTCCCGCCCTGGGTGGCGGTTTCAGAGCCAGCGCTCGAGAAGGTTTTGTTGTCGCCGTAGTAAATACCGAAGTAAGCGAAGGACTGCTCATCTTTCATATAGCGTTGGGTCAAATTGCTCGGCCCAGCCATGCCAAAAGTACTTCCGCTACCGAAGCCCATTTCAAGCATCTCGCCCGGTACCGATGGCGATCCGTAGTTCACTGTCAGGCTTTGGCCTGGAGCCGTCTGGGTACCTCTAACGGCAGGATCAAAACAGGTGCTGGCGGCGCCTGAATACTCACCGTATGTAACGATGGGATAGGCGCCGCCGTTGAATGAGAAGGTGTAGTCGCCGCTTTCGTTGTTCGCAATTTTGTAGAAGTCGCAGATTTCAGTGTTGGCGACGGTCACACACGATCCGCCGCTGGTTAAACCCGGCGGCGGAGTGAGGGTTTTCGAGTTGAGGAAGGCGACGTTGAAGACCATGCAGTCGCCGTTCACCGGTGTGCTCGCCAACCCCGACCCGGCGCCCGCACCTGTGCACCCCTCGTAAGGCGTACCGGAGCCGGCGCATTCCGATTTGTAAAACACCTTCACGGAAGAACCACCGCTGTTGGTGTTGCCGCCATACTGGACCGGCTTGACCGGCGCGAAGGTGGCGGTCGCCGTGGGTGTCGCGGTTGCAGTTGCGGTCGCGGTCCGAGTAGCCGTGGCCGTCGCAGTCGGAGTGGATGTGGCAGTAGCTGTCGCGGTGGCACTTGCGCTAGCCGTAGCAGACGAGGTGGGAGTCTGCGTCACGGTGCCGGACGGATTCGTCGACGGCGTCCCGCTCGGGGTCGGAGTCGGTGTCGCCGTCCGAGTTGCGGTGGCAGTCAAGGTTGCGGTGGCGGTCGCCGTTTTAGTCGCAGTTGCCGTCTGCGTGACGGTTGCAGTGGCTGTCGCAGTAGGCGTCGAAGAGGTTGGGGTAGGAGTCGCTGTGGGAGTCGGAGTTGGCACCGGATCCTGGGTTTTTCTAATTCGAATCCGCTGCGCTTGCGCTTTACTTCCGCTTTGCACCAATTCCGCGGCCACTTCGTAGTCACCAGGAGCAACTGCTCCCATATTCAACGTCGTGACCAGCGAGGTTTGAGTCGGCTGGATTGAATCAGCGAGCACCTTCTTCCCGTTGGTTTTGAGCACGGTCAGCTTCAGTCGATATTTGTTGAGCTGAGTTCCAGACTTTGGTTGGACCGTGACACCGACTTGAACCATCTGCGGTTGGTTCGGAGCGAGCACTCCGTCGGCCGGATAGATCAGCGACACCTGAACGGCCGCTGGTGTCTTTTTCGCTTTTTTAGCAGCAGGCTGGCTTTGAACGAACGGCTCGCCGGTGGAAGCAATTGCGCTCGGCACAGGGACAGCGATCATTATCAAAACAAGAAACGAGACGAACCAATTCGCTGCTTTCGATCGGCGCACTTCGACCCTCCCCAGGGCTTCCGATGCAGAGACGGCCACACGCCCGCCCCGCCCGGCTGCACTCCACCGCGCACGTGCAAAGCAAGCGGCATGCCACTAGCCTACGCTTAGTTTAACTTCACTACGGTGAGTAGCAACAACAGACAGCCGGTCAGACCATGTGTCGAATGCGTGACGGCGCGATCGAAAGTTGCGTCATGGCAACCTTTTGGCAGAAGCGCGCCTGCAACATAATGTTTTTAAACCCTACTTGTAGACGCCATAGGTGGCGCGATCAGACGAAGCCCTTGCCTGCGGTCGTCACAGCAGGCGTACAGCGACGCGGAGTGACGGTCGGGCTGGGTCCGGAAGAAGAGATGCAACGCGGCGGCGCTCGCTCGCAGTTTGAATCTCGATCGGACAAGGGCTGGCAGAGTGTAACCGAGGGAACGGAGCGACTGATCTCAGCGCTTCGCCGTCGACCTCGAGCAACTCATCTGTAGATTGTTATCCAAACCTCAAAGGACTGATCACGATGTGGGACGCGACTCGAGGCAGCGGTGCGATCAACGTAAGCAGATGTCCTTGACCCTGTATGGTTTGTTGATCATCATGGCCATGTGAGCAACTCATGGCCTAAGGACCAACTAAAAAAAGTTCCCGGACTGGTACGTGTCAAAAGACTGATTTCCCGCAAGTATGACGAATATTCGATCAGGCTCGACGAGTACAAGCATCGGCACGAAATCAGAACGATCACCCAGTTCCCGGCGTTTGCGCCGAATTCAACCGGAGCCTTCAAAGACCGGATGGATCTCACCGTCACGGCCGCGAACCAGACATTTCCATTCATGGTTCAATTTATCGAGTCGATGAAGGGCGTAGCGTTCCCCGATCCAATTCGGGTAGATACTTTCCCCAATAGCGATAAGGCGCGCGTAGCCGCGACGCGACTGGAAGTTCTGTTCAATAAATATGGCAGTGACAAGTCGACCTCGCATAACTATCACCATCTCTACGGTGTGGTCCTTAGCGATCCAGAGTCTGTTCTGAATCTTCTTGAAATCGGGCTGGGAACTACCAACCTTGACGTTGTGTCGAATATGGGTGTCGCGGGGAACACTGGAGCCTCGCTTAGGGCCTTTCGCGAGTTCCTACCGCATGCCAGAATTTTTGGCGCAGATGTTGATAAGAGAATTCTGTTCGAAGAACAGAACATCAAGACCTTCTACGTTGATCAGACCAAGGTGGAATCGTTCGACGCGCTAGCTGCTGCAATTGATTGCAAGCTGGACGTTATTATCGACGACGGTCTCCACTCTCCGAATGCCAACATCGCCACTCTTACTTTTGCCTTGCGGAACTTGACGAAGGGAGGCTGGTTTATTGTCGAGGATATCCGCGCCGACGCGCTGCCGGTGTGGCGCGTGGTATCAACGTTGCTTCCAGACGACTGCGCATCGTGGATAATCGCCGCCAGGGAAGGGTTTCTATTTGTGGTGAAGCGAAATGCGGATAGTCGCGCGTAGAACCTTAGCGCCGCTTCACTGAGTATCCTCTAAGAAATTTCCCACGCAGCTTCGTTCCAGAACAGCCCTCGTTCCGGATGGGCCGAACCGGTTTGGCTCACCACCAGCGGCACGTTCGCTTGCAACAGCTTATCTTCCTGGTCGCGATCCGAGCATACTCCCACCCACACCAGGTAGTCTCCGCCATGCAACATTAACCGAGGTATCTTCGCTTCACAGGTTACCCGCCCGCTGGATGGAACATTCGCCAGCTCGCTGTACACAGTGAAGAAAGGAACCCCATCAGGGCTGGCGATCCGAACGTAGAACTTAACCCGAGGCTCAGATGGGACGTAGGCGGTAAACTTCAACCTTATTGGAGCGCCGGGCGTCGCTTCACCGTCAGAGGTCCAGTCTTCTGTCGGTAGCAGTTGAAGGCTTTCGATTGCGCCCTTCTCGTCACCACCATTCGAAGTCGTAGTGTCTTCTTTGAGTGTCTCTGCAGTTCGACGGTAGGCGTCGATCACGAGTTGCGGCCGACCTTCTACATCGATCTGCCCTTTCTTGAGCAAAATGCCTCGAGTGCAGACGGTCTGAATCAGCCACATGTTGTGAGTGACCAGAACGATCGTCATGCCCTGCGCATTGAGTTGACGCATCTTGTCAGTCGATTTTTGCCAGAACCGAATATCGCCCACCGCAAGGACTTCGTCGACTAGCAGAATTTCCGGCTCAAGGTAGGCAGCGACCGCGAAGGCCAGGCGGACGTACATTCCGCTAGAGTAATGCTTGACGGGAGTGTCGATGAATTTCTCGACTTCGGCAAAAGCGACGATCTCGTCGAACTTGCGGGCGGTCTCCGAGCGGCGCATGCCGAGAATCGCGCCATTGAGGAATACATTCTCGCGACCGGTAAGTTCTGGATGAAACCCGGTGCCGACTTCAAGCAGACTACGCACGCGGCCATAGAGTTCGACGCGGCCCGAAGTGGGCCGGGTGATGCGCGACAAGACTTTGAGCAGGGTGGATTTGCCGGCGCCATTGCTGCCGACCAAGCCGAGGACTTCGCCGGGTTGGACCTCGAACGCGACATCTTTAAGGGCCCAGAAGTGCGACTTGCCGTTGGCAGTGTTGTTGCGCGTCCTCGAATTCAGAAGCCGCAACGGAGCCTTGGCAGTTTTCACGATGCTCTCGCGCAAACTGCCGTAGCCATTCCCGCCACCGACGCGGTAGCGCTTACTTAGACCATTGACTCTTATGATTGGTTCCATGTTGCTCAGATTACGTCCGCGAACTCTTCTTCCATGCGGCTGAATACGAAGGCCGCACCGACTAACAGGCCAAGGGTCACCAAGGCTGAAATCGCGAGACCTTCCCAGTTGAAGGGGCGCCCGAAGACCGCATCGCGAAAGCCCTCGATGATCCCACTGAGTGGGTTGAGCCTCAGCAGCCAGCGCCAGCGCTCGGGAAGAAAGCTGATCGGATAGATAACCGGCGTCAGAAACATCAACATCTGGATGGCGAACGGCAGCGCATAACGGATGTCGCGGTACTTCACGTTCAACGCCGATGTCCAAATGCCGAGTGCCGCCGCCGTCAAGGCCGCCAGCATCACGAGCGGCACCAGCATCAGCAGGCTGGCGTGGAAGCCGACGCCATAGAAAGGCATGATCGCAAACAGCATCAGCGCTGCAATCGCGATGTCTACCAGGCACGCGCCGACGGCAGCGGTAGGCACCAGCAGCCGGGGAAAATAGACCTTGGTGATGAGATTAGTGCTCGAGATCAAACTGTTGGAGCTGTTGGTTACCGCGGTGGTGAAAAAGTTCCACGGCAACAAACCAGCATACGAGAATATCGCGTAGGGTTGGCCCTCGGACGGCACCTTTGCCAGTCGTCCGAAGAGCATGGTGAAGACCACCATGCTGATTAGAGGCTGAAGTATCGCCCAGCTGGCGCCGAGCGCCGTCTGCTTGTAGCGGACTTTGACGTCACGCCAGGCGAGGAACAGGAAAAGCTCGCGATGAGCCCACATCTCGCGCAGATCCGGGCCGATCCATTTGTTGCCCTCGATGATCAGCGCAGGTGATCGCACTTTCGCGGGCGCAGGCAATACGTCTTCAACCGCATGCAATGCCCGCTTCTCTGAGCCGTCAGGCAGGTCCTGACCAATCCCGTCCGCTGGTTCCAATTTGCGTTCCGCAGAATTCAAAACATCGTCCTCAACAGATTGCGATCTCAAACATAGAAGCGCGTTGCAGCAATCCTGGCGTGCGGTTCACGCACTCGGGTTTCTGCTCCTAACGCTGGGACGATTATTTCGGGGTGGCCGCTGTCGCGTGGTAACTCAGGACCGATTCTCTAGCTTTCCCCGATAGAATTGACCCACTGCTCGACTCTACCGCGGTAATTTTCGCTCGCCGATCGAAGCCGCGGGGTCCGGAGAACCTCAAAAATCGCGAGAGCCTGACGCAACAATCTTCGATAGCTTCACGACGCGCGTCGGCTCCGTCTATCGAGCACGGTCTGAAAAAATGCAGCGGTCTCACGTGCGATCGCGTCGGGGTGATAACGCGCCGCTGCATCTTCCGCCGCGCGCCGACCCAGCTTCGCAGCGAACTCCGGCGCCTCGAGCAACCGCGCGATAGCGGCAGCCAAGTCGTCCGGATCTCCCGGCCGAGCCAGAACTCCGTTCACGCCGTCTTCGATAATTTCGACGATGCCACCGGTCCGCGTCGCCACCAGCGGAGAGCCGTAGGCTATCGCCTCGAGCACGACTAGCGGGAGATTTTCGTAGCGCGAGCCGACGATCGTGACGAAGGCCTTGCGCCGCAACTCGGCGAGCGAAGAGTTGGGTTGTCGCCCGAGACAATCGATGCGCCCGGCAGCATCGGGCGCCCGTTCATCGATGTACTGCGAAAGAGTCCAGCGTCGGCCCTGTTCGTCGGTTATGCCCTCATCCGCACCTACGAAGCACAGCCGAATCTTTGGAAAGCGTTGCGCTATCGAGCGAAACGCATCGATCACTACGTCGCCGCCCTTGTGGCGGTCGAATCGGCCAATGAACAACAGGAGGGATCTGTCGCAGTCCGCGAGCGCCCAGCGCTGTTCCGCCGATACTGCGGGCCCCGGACAAGGAATAACAACGGCGTCGCTCAAGGGCAGCCCGTACTGCTCCCTCGTCCGCTCGAGAATGTCGCGTGACGGGGCCGACACGCCATCTGCCTGCGCGATCCCCACGCCTTCATCGCGCACGCGCTGGCGGAAAGCATCGTCGGCAGGGACTCCCAAGGCAGGACCGTTAGCGAAGTGCGGGCCGTGCAGCCTCGCCACTACTGGAATGGGCAGGCGCGGCTTAACCAGCTGCACCCACCCGAAGGTCTCTTCCATTTCGAGCAGCTCGACACCTCGCTCCTCGATTGCGCGTCGAGCGGACTTTACCAGCACCCTGCTGAATTTCTCCCGCAGCGCCTCCGGCGCGTTGATGCGGAAATTCAGACCGTCGCGAATCCGGGAAAGTACAGACAGCTCCTCGAGCTCGAGCGGGTAGAAATCGGGCGGCAGATTATCTTCATCATAGTGGGAGCTGAGGACGATCGGCGTATGCCCCAGCCGGCGCATTCCCGCCGCGACGCCGTGGACATATGTCGCGATGCCGTTCGCCGTTTTGTCGACCGGCCAGGATGGGCTGAGAAACGCTACCTTCAGGGTCCGCTCGCCCACCGCACTAACGCTCCATGATGATGGTTTGGAAACGATATAGGGCTCGTCTCTGCCGAGTCAACGCGGCCCAATTTTCCGGCGACGCGTGAATCCTGACGCTCACTCGGAAAACCCCGGATCGATCAAATAGCGAACATTTCCGCTTTTGTAAGGAAGATTTGTATGGCGGGTCAAATCTATCGGAGAAAGCCAAAGAAATGGTCCTGAGTCGCCACACAGCAACGGCTTCAGCGAGATACTCAAGAGGCTTGAGTGCGACCGCGAACACTCCAGGTATGATTGGTAACTGAACGAGACTCAGGGCATCACGATTTCTTTGAAACCGCAAACCAACAAAAGCACGCTGGCGCTAGGGCTGTAGGAAATGATCCAAACCGTCCTGGTCGCAATCCCCGGAATCTTAGCGCTGATCGTGTGTCTTCGATGGGGACCCGAACGGGCGCTGCTTAACGTCTACCTTCCGGTCCTGCTGCTCCTGCCCGAATACCCCTGGCCGATCTCGGGACAGTTTTCGTTTACCGATCTCGCTATCCTGCCGATAGCGGCGTTTCTTCTGTATCGGTCGAAGCTGAACTGGAAGTGGAACTCGATCGATTTTGTTGTCATCGGCTACATGGTGTTCACCGCAATCGCGGAGGGAATGAACAAGGGTTACAAAGAGGGCACTCAGAATATGTTGCTGCAGGATCTGTTCAGGATCCTTTTGCCCTATCTTGTAGCGAAGCAAATGTTTCGGCATCCGCAGTTCGCCGTCGACGCAGCCAAGCGCATCGTCGTTCTGCTGGCGATTGTTGCGATCGTTTCGGTTTACGAATTCAGAATGGGGTCGGACCTCTTCACGTCATTCCTCTCGCGGTATTTCTACTCCGTCGGTGTAGTCTTCCGCGGTGGTTTCATGCGGACCGCAGGCCCATACGGCCACGCGATCGCCCTGGGAATCATGATGGCGTTTGGTTTCCGAATCGCGCGATGGCTCGAGTGGACCGGCGAGTGGCATGACCGGATGCCTTTTCTTCCGATAAGTAAGATTCGTTTTTGCGAGCTAGGGATTGTCGCCGGAAGTATCATGTCCCTTTCCATCGGGCCCTGGATGGGAGCCGCGTGCGGCGCTGTCGCCGTTGCAGTTTTGCGCGCACCCAACCGCAAGCGCGCGATTATTTCTCTGGTGCTCGTAGTCGGATTGATTGGCGTGCCCAGCTTCACCGCATTTAAGCGCTACATTTCGGTGGATCCGGCCATCGCCAGAGCAACGGGCGATCGAATTCAGGAAGACTCGGCTTACCGGAGTTTGTTGCTGCCGCTCTATATTCCGGTAGTCGAAGAGCGCGCAACTTGGGGTTGGGGCCGTAACGAGTTTCCTGTGATCAACGGAATGGGGTCAATCGACAATGCCTACCTGCTAGTCGCGCTGATGTGGGGAGTGTACGCGTTGGCCATATTCGTAGCCATGTGCATTTGGCCTCCGATACGACTGGCTATCTACAGTCTTCCGCTTCGCCGTGACGATCCCAGGGCCGTGGCGGCATTCACCTTGATCGGCATTTTCGTTCTAAACACATTTGAGAACTTCGAAGGGTCGGGCGGTGGAATACCGTGGCGTTTCTTGTTCGTGCTCGCCGGATGGAGCACGGCTCTGCTCAGCCAAACGGTTCCCCAGGTTGTAGAGGTCAAGGCCGCCAAGACTTCGCCGCGAACGCGGCAGGTCGGCTTCCGCAGAGTAATGGTGTGATAAGTGCTCGCCGCTGCGAGCCGGCTCAGCTCACGTGACGGGCGAGCGATAGGTACGAGCGGCGGCGCGGGCGAGCTTTCTCAGTCCGCGCAGTGCGAGCGGCGGCATCACAGCTTCGACAACTTCATTGAGACGGACGCGAAAATCAGATTCGTCCGCCGAGTCCGGGCGCACCTTGAAGCGAGTATTGTGTGCGCGCCGCGTGTCATCCCAAGTCGCAGTATAATAGTACAGCGCGATCGCCCGCCGCGGTTGTCCATCGGGATGCTTCACTTGAACCGGGTTGCCATGAAATGACGTCGAGCTGGTGTTGAAAACCACGCACGTATTGAACGCCGGCACGATACGCTTGCTGCATCGGGTCATCTTCGTATCCCAGATCTCGAAGCAGCCGCCATATTCCTCACGCCAGCCCTTGTTCAGATAGATGAGCACGTTGATTCGCCGCTCCAGGCGCATCATCGGGTGAAAATTGAAATCGGCATGTATGTCGAGATGGCCGCCCTCACTCACTTGGTGAAATCCCGCGCCGGCGAAGTGCGGATCCGGGATCAGGCCCCTGATGCCCGTCAGGTTTTCAATGAAACCGACGAACGGAATCGAGTTGAACGAGTAGAATAGCGACCGCAACGCCGGCGATAGCGTTTCGGGCTTGAACTCGAACTTCAGATTCTCCTGCTTGCGGTTGTACCCGACTGCAGACTGCGGCGCGGAAGGAAAATCCCGCAGGCAGAGCTCGAGAATGTTTTCGTCGAGAAAATCCGGCAGCACGATATGCGGAAAGGGCGTCGCCGAATTGTATTGGTCACGATACGGCGTCCCCAGATCGGAGATCGAGGTATCGAAATAACCGTAATCTGTCGATGTTGTCTTGATGATCATAAGCCGTCTTAAAAAGTGATCCTCTCTAGAAAAAGGATCGCCTGACCGGTCGCTCGCTGCTGGCTTTATTAGATACGGAGGAGGGCCCGCAGGGTGCTCTTTGACGTCAGATATTCCTGAATCGGTGCAAGCTGACCTGCCCATTCAAGTGCCCAACGGCCGGCTTGGCGCGGCGATTTAACGGGGCGCCCAAGGTTCATAGTGACCAAATCATCTGCGGTTCCATGCGAGTCTGAACAAAGTCCAAAACGAAAACTTCAGAAGATAATATCCGCGGCGCACGGGGCACTTTCTGACAGCAGAAAATGGGAGAGAAAAAAGATACCTTGGTTCACGTCGTACTGGCCAGTGATTCTGCGACGTCGGCCGGTCTCGCGGTGGCTGGCTATTCGGCGATCAAGCAAACCTCGGCCGGGGTGGCGCTGTGGGTGATCCAGGAGGGTTTGGACGCGGAAACAATTTCGTCCCTGCGAAAGTTCTGGAGCGACGCTGCCGAAGTAAATTTTCTGAGGATGAAGTCCCTGCCCTGGTATTGGGCGACAGAGAAATTTCCGTTGCTGGCCTGGGCACGTATTCAGATTGGCGATCTGTTGCCGCCCCATGTTTCGCGCTGCATCTACATGGACACCGATACCCTGGTGGGACGGGACCTGGTCGAACTTTTTGAGATGCCGCTCGAGGGAAATTCCATCGCCATGGCGATCAACAACAACGTGCCGCCGGAGGTTGAGGCCTACCTTCACTCTGTCGGCATCGATCCTGATCGCTGGTTCAACTCAGGAGTAGCGCTGATAGATGTCGATGCGTGGCGACGCGGGTCGGCAACGACTGAGTTGATCCGATTCAAGCGCTCGATGCCGCCGGTGCTCTGGTTTCCCGATCAGGATCTACTGAACAAGTACTTCGAGAACAGGATATTGAAACTCGATCCGTCGTGGAACCGGCGTGACTCGGCGTATTCGTCAGAAGGTCAAATTCTGCATTTTGCGGGCGCCACCAAGCCGTGGGAACTATCAGGGGACCTTGGACTGCCGGGGTTGCGCGCATGGCGAGAAGTGTACGCGCAGTGGGGCAGGACGCCCGCGCCGAAGCAGAAACACAAGATCAAGATGCGCGCCGCATCTGCGGTGCGACAGATCCTCGCGCTAGCGCACAGGCTGGCTGGAGATCAGAGTGGGTCGCGTGTTGGGAGTGAAAGCTCGGACAAGGGGAACCTCGCCAGCGGGCAAGTCCGTATCCCGTGAGGCCAGCTCAGGCTTCCAGTTCAGTATGCACGGTGCGCGAGCGAGAACGTCGAAAGATAGCCATCACCCTCGGCTCCGCCTTTCAGCCATGCGTCGATCAGATTGTGCCAGTTGAGCGGGCACAGGTAGTTCTCCGCTGCCTCTCCTGACGCCTTCGATAACACGCGATAGAAGTCGGGGCTGGCCATCAGCCTTGCGACTGCCGCTGCGAGCGACGCTGGCTCCGACGCTTTGAAGATCAAGGCATTCCGGTCAGCCACCAACCGCTGCGCGAACATTGGATGGTCCGACGCAATCACCGGCGTCCTCGTGCACAGGGCCTCGTAGATCGTGAATGGTATTCCCTCGGTATATTCGTATCGGCTCGGCACGATAACTGCGTGATGTGTAAGCATGCAATCCAGCACTTGCTCATGAGAAATTTTACCGAGGAAAGCGACCCGTTCCGCAGTTGCGTTTTTCTCGGCGATCGCACGCAACTCGGCTTCCTCGGCGCCGGTCCCCACGACTGTAAGTGTGCAATCTGGCAATAAAGGAAGGGCGCGTAGCACATCGCCGATTCCTTTCGCTTCCGATAGTTGTCCCACGTACAGCAGCTTGAACGGCAAGTGCGCGGGAGGCTCCTTTGGTGCGTAGTCCCACGGGGAGAGGGCCGGCGGCAAATCGAACGGCAAAATTTTGCGCGGGTTGACGCCAATACGCGCCAGATCCTGCGCTGCTGCAACGTTGTGGTTGGCAACCCAACGAAAGTGCCGCGCGTTGAGCGTTCGCGCAAGGAACCAGGCCCTCAATCGATCCTTGAGTCCCTTGATGGGAAAGCTGTCGAAGAAAAGTGGCAGAGTTGGCACGCCGCGCCGCCTCGCCCAACTCAGCACCGACTGGATCGGCGAGATCAGAACGACGTCTGTCGGCTCCCGCTCGTCGAGTGCCCGCAACAACTCCGAATCGCGAGCCTTCGCACCTGGGGGATAAAGCAAAACGCCTTGAGCACCTACTCCATTGGGCAGTAGCTCGTAAGGATGGTTGCGGCTGAAGGTGATTACAGTTACCGCGCTGTAACGGGCAGCAAGACTGGCAACATAGTCAACGGTATATTTCTGCGCGTAGTAGTCTTCTTTTCCGCCCGCGGCAAATCGATGGACCGCTTCGGCATAGTCGCCATATTGGACGAATACGATACGCCTTGGGGCGGAATTATCGGTAGCGGCGTTCATCGTTCCAAAAGAATCTTTATGCCCGTTTGGATTGCGGAATATTTTCGAAGCACTCTACGCCGTTCTCGGAACGTCGCGGTATGATTCTCGCGGGGACTCCTATCGCGACGCAATTCAACGGCACATCGTGCAGCACAACCGCATTCGCCCCAACTATGCTGTCGTCGCCGATTGTGATCGAGCCAAGAATCTTGGCGCCTGCCCCCACGTCCACGCGGTTTCCAATTTTCGGTGATCCGCGAACTCCTGCGTGGCGCAGTCCGATGGTGACACCGTTTCGGAGAACGACATCGTCGCCGAGCACCGCATCGCCGCTCACTACGATGCCGCCGAAGTGGTCGATGCGGCAGCGTCTGCCGAGCGTAGCCTCGCAGGGAAGTTCTATCCCAGTAACTATCTGGATGAACTTGAAGAGTAGTTTGTAAATAAACGAAAGCGGCGCGCGTACGATGCGGTGTTTGAAGCCGTAGCGCCAGCGCCCGAATCGATAGACCGCCATCACCCACAAGCCCTGTCGCCAGATGTCTCGCTCGTAGGTAGTCCAGTCTTCGCGCAGATTTTCCAGCATCAAATTACCAAGGCCGCATGGGAGAGACTCTTCCGCCCTGAGTATCTCTCCATGCCTGCTTCAACGTGGCGATTCGACGCTCCAGGTCCGCGACTTTGGTACTTCGTTCAGCCAGGTTCGACTGCCAATTGCGAAAAGCCCGTAGCTGGTACCACGTCTTTTCCAAAAGCATGCTCGACCATGCGCCTATTGGCCCGTGGTGCTTTCTGAAATAGAGGAGTTCGGCTCGCATCTTCCATAGCTCGATTTGCGAACCTGACGAAGCGAGCTTCAGGGTTTTGACGGTCTTCGCCGATTCGCCGCCTATGTGCTCTACAACTACGTCAGGCCAATACCAGACCTCGTAGTTAGCAGCCTTGATGCGCCGGCAGAGATCGACTTCCTCGAAGTAGAGAAAGAACCGCTCATCGAAATGCCCGATCTCGTCGAGCACACTCCGCCGGATAATACTGAAGGCGCCTGGCACCCAGTCGACTTGCGCTGGCTGAAGCGGATCCGCCCAGGTTCGGTCCACTCGTCCCAGGAATCGCGACTTCGGAAACTTTGCTGACAGGCCCGACATCGAGAGCAAGCTATTCAGCGCCGAAGGGTACATTCTCGCCGAGGGCTGCCAGGAGCCATCGCGTCCGACGAGTCTGCCGCCGGCCAAGCCGGCCCGCGGATTTGCGTCCATGTGCTCGATCGACAAGGGCAACGCGCCCGGCCGCAGAAACGCGTCTGAATTCAGCAACACGACGTAGCGCCCGCGCGAAACCTCAAAGGCGCGATTGTTGGCGGCAGCAAATCCCAGGTTGAGATCGCTTCGAATCAGCCGGACCTCGGGGAACTCGGTCGCAACCATGTCGGCCGAGCCATCGCGCGACGCGTTGTCGACCACGATAGTCTCGTACGAAATCGCTCCCGCCTCGCGCTGCAGCGTCGAAATACATTCGCGCAGCAGGTCGCGTGTGTTGAATGACACAAGGACAACCGAGGCGTCCTTCTGATCGTGAACACTAATAGGCAAGCGCTTAGGCGTCCTTGTACTCGATCAGTTCCGCGGTCCTGCCACGAAAGCGATCGCGTCGATATTTGAGCTGTCCTAACAACTGCGGTATCTGCACGAGCTGTGAATGGAGTGCGTACAAGAGCCGAGTCGCTCGATCTGCAGTCTTCCAGCGAAGTCTGAAAGCCGTGCGAATTACCAGCGCAGCTATGATCGCCGCTGCTGCAACAATGGGAACGGCCGATTTCATAGCTAACGAGATAAGCGCAGCCGAAGCCAACATTGCGATCAACCCGGCGCCATGAATGAGATTGCGGCGCGCCTCCTTGTCCCACAGCGGAAGGGGGCTGTTTTTGAACTTGGCCGAGACCTCGGCGTAGGCGTAGCCGGTGCGGACAGCGCGGTGCCAATATTGCGAGAATCGGGTAATCGCCAGATCATGGCCCGTCATCGGAAGGTCTACGTGCTTGATGACAAGGCCCAGCGCTCGAATCCGGCGGCACATTTCCGGCTCTTCACCGGCTATCAGCCGCTCGTCGAAGCCGCCCACGCGTTCCAGGACCTCGCGGCGAATGAGAGCGTCGCCGCCGCAGAATTCGACTTCGCCGGCAGGTGCAATCCAGTCGAGATCGAGCACGCGATTGTAAAATGAAGCGTTGGGAGCGAGTTCGCGCCGATTCCCGAAAACGACTGCCACACTTGGATCCCTGAACTCGGCAATGGCGCCTGCGACGAAGCCTGGATCAAGCACTGTGTCGCCGTCGAGGAACAACACGACCGGAGCCTTTGCGGCGCGCCAGCCAGCATTCCGTCCAGCCGCCGCGCAGGGATTGCTCGACTTATGATCGATGACTTCGACCTTGAATCGCGCCGCCCGCTCGAGGCTGTCGTCGGTGGAACCCGAGTCGACGTAGATGACTTCGACTGAACCCTGCGAGAGACGCATTTGCTCGATCGATTCGAGACATCGCACCAGTCGCGCGCCTTCGTTGCGCCCGATTACAACGACGGTGAGCGCTGAAAGCTCGTCGACCGGCGGAGCGATATTAGAAGTTTGCGAAGTAGCTGTGGATGGCACTGGCATCGTCAACTCATTTCCCCGGACTAAAGAGAGAGGCGACGATTAACGCTTCGACTCCGTTGACGAAGTGAAGGACCACTTCCCGACCCATCCAAAATCACGCTCGATGCTGAGCCGGATGTCGGTCGTCGAATTCCGATTCAATCTCGAATTCGCCATCCGCCTTCGACCACGAACTCTCGCAGAAAACCGCGCCGACCACTGGCGGAGCGTATCGCTCCAATTCGCGGACTGCCGCAGTGACGTCAGACACCTCGTCGCGGCCGGCACGCGCGACCAGGATCGCGCCGGCAGGTATCTGGATGATCGCCGCAGTGTCGGCCGACGAAAGCAGCGGCGGTGCGGCGAGAAGTACTATGTCGTGATTGCCCAGCGCCCGATCGACGCTTTCGCGAATGAATCCGAAGGGACGGGGGACGTTTCCGTTCCGAGCACGCTGGAGGCTCTTGTCTCCGATTGTCTGCGGCACGGATTGAGCCTTGCCGTCGAGCGCAACGGTGCTGGCACCTCGCGGCGTCAACCGCTTGGTTTCGCGCCCAGCGACCCTGGCAACTGCTTCCACCGACAATGGCGCCTTTGGGCGATCGCCAGTGGGGCCGATGAGGCTGGCCTCGATTGCCAGCGCACGCACGCCGAGATCGCCAAGCTCGTCGGCCAGCGCCAGCGCCAGATGCGTATTTCCGCCCTGGCGCACGGAAGTGAGTACATAGCTGCGAATTCCAGACGTGCGCCATTCGCGCATAATTCCCAGGGCTATGCGGCGCATCGATTCCTGTCCTGCGCCATTCGCCAGTGCGACTCCGAGAGGAGGAAAACCCAGCACCGCCTCAAACTCGTCAGCAGTCTTGAGTTTGCGATCAATCAAGTCGATCGCGGTCGGCACAGCTACACCCAGCACGAGCGAGCCGAGCACGAAGATGAAAAAGATCTGTCGCCGTTTACTATTCAGCGGGATGTCCGGAACCATGGCCGCCGCCTCGAGCGCGACCACTCCTGGCGCCTGCGTTTTCAAACGCAGCATACTCATGCGTTCCTGAAGGTCCTGCAGATCCTTGTGCTCGCGCTCGAGTCTTTCCTGGGCACTGACCGCCTGGCTATATTTCGCGCCGAAGACCGCGGCAGTGCTCTTAACTCCCTCGAGTTCTTTTTCGATTCCCTTCTCGGCTGATTGCATCTGGTCGAGATTGGATTCAGCTTCCGAAATATCAACGCTGGTTGTCGCTTCCTCGCTGTCAGCCAACATTGAGCGGGCTCGCTCGAGCGAAGACTGATCAAGGTTGGCCAGCTCTTTGTTGGTTTCCGCGATCTCGGCCTGGAGCGCCGGGCGGCCAGGATGGTTGGGACCAAGTCCGGCCAGTTCGACCAATGCCTGCTCGCGCGTGTCAATCAGCTTTTGTCTGGCTGTTGTGCTTTCCGATCCGCTGGCCGCCATCTCCTGGGCCTTGGCTTCGACGTCTGCGTCCTTGATCCTCGCGCGATGCGACTTGACGGCGTCCAGATGAGCTTGCGCCAGCAGGACCTCGCGCCGAGCGTGCGCCACGGCTGCGTTGGATTCCGCCACCATCTTGTCGTAGGGATTCACCATCTCGCTCGAGACGCTCGAGACACCCAGTTCCTGGGTCAGTTTGGCAAGTTGAGCTTGATCGTTTGAAACATTCTGCTCCAACTCGGTCTGCCGCGATGTAAGCAGCTGAAGCCCCACGTCGGTGCCGTCCAACTCGCGCTTGGCGGTGCGGGTGAGATATGCCTGCGCGACCGCATTTACGATCGTATCGAGGCCTTGCGGCTCGCTGCTGCCGAGCGTGATTCTGACGAGGTAGCTGTCAGCAATCGGTTCCACCCTGAGGAATTTGACCAGGCGCTCGGCTGCGTGGCGATCGCTCTCGTTTGGCAATTGGAAGATCGATCGGTTGGGACCGAGCGAATCGAGTGCGGCGCTGGCGGTTGCAAAGTTGTCTATTTCGAATACCTGCTCCTGCACGAAGTCGCGGTAATCGGCATTCGAAGTGAATTGAGACTCTTCACCTGCCAATGAAGACGTGGCGACTGGCGAAATCCGAATTGTTGCCTCAGCTTCATAGTCACGCGGATGGAGGATTGCGACGGCGAAGCCGACCACCGAAACGAATATGACTATCAAGACCGCCAGCCGCTTGTGCGCCAGCAGGCTTCTCAACGGAGTCGCGGGACGATTGGCCACTAACAATGGCGATGAGGCCGGTCGCGCGACCGCCCCGTACTGATTTACAGACGGAAGCATAAAACCTCAGCGGGCGTGACAGTATCCGCAGCAGGCTTCATCGCGGAATCCATCCTAAGACTTACCGATTCAAATTTTTCAGTTACAAGTTTCATCTACATAAATGCGGCGCCGAACAGTACCATCGACGTCAGCGGATTAATCTGTTGGAAGAAATATCCAACCTTGGCCAATCCGCTCTTCGGCACGTAGACGATATCGCCTGGCTCGAGCTGGTAGTTGATGCCGCCCTTCTGAATACTGTTGTCCAGATCTACAACCTGCTCTGTGTTCTTGCTCGGACGGGCCAGCACAATCTGTCCTTGCTGTGCATTGTCGTTAGGGCCACCAGCGCGCGAGAGCGCCTCAAGGAAGGACATATTCGCCGTCAACGGATACGGCCCCGGATTCTTAACCTGTCCCATCACGTAAACGAGCGCATCGTCGGGATCGGGTACGAACACGAGGTCGTTCCTCTGCAAAGGGATGTTAAGTGCGAGATTCGTTCCTTTCATCAGCGGCCGCAAATCGATCCACATGATGCGATCTCGGCCGCGGACAATCGCGCACCGCGTGGGCATCCCGCTTTGGTCGTCCTTGGATGGAGCCGCGCCTGCCATGGCGAGCGCTTCGAGCAGAGTCGGAGTGTTCGGGAAAGTCAGCACGCCTTGATGAGCCACGTGACCAAGCACAGTCACCTGGTTGCCGTTGTAACTATCGACGGTCACGGACGCCGCGGTGTTGACGTAGTCCTCGCGCAGAGCCGAGGAGAGCCTGCCGCTGGCATCATCGGCGTTGTAACCGGCCATCTTGAACGAACCGACGAACGGCAGCTGGATGTCACCGTCGGGACCGATAGTTCGCTTGCCGGAGAGTTCCGGATGTCCCCAAACTGTGACCGTCACGACATCGCCGGGAGCCAGTATGTATTTGGGACCGCCAGGAATCTGAATGCCCGCGAGTGGGTCGTCGCCGCCCTGGTTTCCCAAGCTCTGATTTTCGGCGGGAAAGCCTGCCGAAGGCGCCAATTGTGTCGACTGTGGCGACTCCGCGCCGATCTGCGACGGATTTATGCCGGCCGACTTCTCTAGCGTTTGCATGTTCGGCGTGCTTGAACACCCGGCGAACAGGATCGCGAAAAGCACCGCCATCAAACCTGAGCGGTGGTATCGCTCTGGCTTGAGGACGGAACTGCTGAAGGGTCGAATTTTATTTTGCTTTACCAATTCTGGCTCGCCATTTCCCGGGATTCTGCCCACTGGGATTTCGATCAAGTTTGGACGGGGGCAGTCACGGTGGCGATTATTCTGCCGGGGGTGAATTGGCGCAGTAACGAGGGACGGTTTCTCTGGGTTTTCATGATAGTTTTGACCCGTTTAAGATGCCTTGGCGTCTAATCCAACCACATGGCATTTTGATTAGTGAGCTGTCGCTGGTGACAGAAGGTTGAATCCTCGGCGTCCTAACCTATGGATTTTTCAGGCTAAACCGGACCATGCGTCAGTCCTGACGGGGTGAATCGCGTCCAAGACATGCCGTTGCGCTTCGCTTGGTTCGAAATATCTTACGATGAGAACGCAACGATCCTGATCAACGGCCAATTTCAGTTACGCCGATCTCACGAACTCGAACGCGTCTGTATCGACGCGGACAGCAGTGATAAGTACTTTCAAAGCACTCGACGCGCGATGGCGCGTCGCCAGCCAATATCAAGCACCAGTTGTGGACGATCGCACTGAGAACGTAGCGTGGGAAACGTGACTCGCTCGGGTTGTATTTAGTGAGATGGGTAGCGTTCATCTTGCTCCTGCTCGTGCTGTTGACGGTAGGTCTATTCGTTCATCGGAGACTGCGATCATCACCCGATGACGGCGGTTTCGCCGTTGCCTCGACGGCCACACCCAATGGCGTCGTAGCTTCGACTCCTGTAACGAATCGCATCTATCGCATCGGCGTGAACATGGGCGGCGCCTACGGCAACGCCGAAGATGACTCCAACCTCATGCAGAATCTGCTCTACAATCCCGGCTTCGAGCCGCCCAGTGATGGGCACTTAATTCAAGTCGGGAACGGGGCGTCGAGCAGCACCTTCACCGATACCAAGGACAGTGGGGCGGCTACCGGCTACTGGATCGGCGCGAAGGCTTCGGTCAGAACGGGCGCATCCGCAGGGACGACTTTCACCATCACCGGGTACACCGCGGGCGGCTCGTATACTTTCGGATCGTGCTCACCCAGTTGCCCGACTTTGGCTCCCGGAGTGGGCGTGACCGAGATTCTGACCTCGACCTCTATCGGCGGCAACATCTCAGCCAACACGATCGGCGGATGGGCCGCGAACGACGCCAACAGCTCGCTGTCAACCGCACAGGCATACGAAGGGCAGGGCTCGCTGGCTATCAACGTGGCTGACGGCAACAGCCATACCGTGCATTGGCAAGTCGATAACGAAGGGACCACCGGTGGTGTCTGCTCCAACGACCAGGTGACGCCGTGTACGGTAGCGAATCAGATTCCTGACTGCGGCGGCTCGAACACCTGCCTGACGGCGCCACAGGCAGGACCGTGGCATCCTATTGTCGGCAATTTCGAGATCGCATTCTATGCAGAAGGTATCAGTACGTCAGGCGGCACACCCCAGGTAACAGTTCACCTGATACGCAACAGCGATTGGACGGTTAGTCATACTTTCACGCTGACCAACGACGGCAAGTGGCATCAGTACGTCTACCCCTTTACCGGAACCGATACTGCCGCGAGCGCGCATAATTCTCTGCGACTCGACCTGAGCGGCAGTAACAGCGCGGCGGAGAATGGCGCGACCATCTACGTTGACGATGCTTACGTGGGCAAGGCTGAGAACTCTGCGAGCGGTTTCCGCGATGAAGTTCTAGCGACGCTGGGGACGATGAACGTCGGCTCGCTCAGGTACATGATTCCCAGCACCCTCGGCAGCAGCGACGCCGCGTTCGAGGGTCCCAGCGGCTGCACCTGGGGCGGGGGCACGCCGGACCAGACCGGCACCTGCGACATGCTCAAGGGACCGCAATACATCGGCGGCAACAGCGCCAACCTAAATGGCGCGTGGTTCTTTTCTTCGACCGACACGTATCCGCTTGCCGCTGCCTTAAATGCCGTGCCGTGGATCTCGTTCCCCAACTCTTTCACCGATGCCGATTTGAAGAGCTTCACCAATAACCTTTGCACGGCGCTCAGCACTTACAACTTCCCGACTGTCTGGATCGAAGAAAGCAACGAGGAATGGAACGATGCGGGCGGCGACGTAAAATGGGGTTCTGGCGGCCTAAAGAGTGGCTACGGACCTGAAGCTGGCCGCAACTTCAGCATCATGGCGGCGCAGGCGGCCAGCCAGTGCCCGTCGCTCGCCAGCCGCATTCACTACATTGTCGGCAATCAAGCGTGCAACAGCGGAGTCATATACGGAGTGCTTCAAGGTGCCATTGCTGCCGGTCATCCGATTCCTAATACCAGCCAATACGGGACCGCTGATGCTCCCTATTACACGAACAGCACGGGCAGCCTCGATTCGCATAGCGGGACGCTAACAGAGCAGGCAGCCGCCTATGCAGCGGACTTTTTCAGTTCGGGTCCGAATTACGTATCGCACTTTGTCGGACCGCCCGGCACCAGCTGCATCAACAACGGAACCTACAGCGATTACGGCGCAATCGGCTCAAACAACACTCTGAATTTTTATGAGAACGGCCCGGGTGGTTATGCTCCACCGATCAACACTGAACAAGCGTATTTGAGTGAAGCAGGATTCCCTTCCGCTGGATGGATGGCAGAAAGCTATTTATTGGGAATCCAACTGCCAAGAACTTCAATTCAGAACGAATTTACCCTGGCGCAAGTCGAGTACGGCATGCGGGGGACAAGCGCACCTATCTGGGGCATCATTCACGACCTGGATAGCGACTTTGGACCGAAGTTTCCGCACTTGCGACCGATAGCCCTGGGAATGGCTGTGGTGAACAGCGCGGTGACCAGTTACTACTTCCCGGTAAGTGGAGGTCCGAGCGGCGTTGTCGCCGATAGCTTCAATAGCAACAACGGCGGTACGGGCAATTGGAGTGCGGTGCTGGTCAATACGAAAAATGTTAGCCAGCCCTATCAGCTCACTTTTCCCTCGACGGGGAATCTTCCCAGCAGTGCCGAAACCGTGAACTACACGAAGGGCATCACGGACAACAACGAAGATAGTGATTCGGTCACCATCGGCGCGCTGTCCGGCGGTATAACAGCTTCCGGCAGATCGGTTAACCTGACTCTCTGTCCACTATGCGTGGTAGCACTCGAACCAGCAGGCCAAGGCCAACTCCCGCAGACACAGAAACAATAACGACGACGGCTATCGCGGTTCGGCTGAATCCAGTTTCATCGACGGATCGAAGACGCGGTGTGCTGAACGCGGCCCCTTCGAGAGGGATGCTTGCAAGGGTGCTTGCGCAGCGCGTGCATAGACTTCGAGGATGGCGTCGATCTTCCTCTCCCAGTCGAATTCAGCTGCTACGCGCATTCTGGCCGCCTGTCCCAGTTGAGTTCGGAGCTCGGGGGACTGTGCGAGCCTGATCATCGCTTCG